>Ga0182738_1004706_pt1 | contig 14945 bp, 13 predicted proteins | sample eDN5th30CBELigMG_FD_128876 | JGI IMG/M metagenome (GOLD analysis project Ga0182738, IMG submission 128876) | Enriched Miracle-Growth compost microbial communities from Emeryville, California, USA - eDNA 5th pass 30_C BE-Lig MG (version 2)... ... | reverse complement strand
GTCTTGCTGATAAAACTGAGCTATACTGTTCATAATGGAATTTGAGTACGATTGTTCTGTTAATTTTAATTTATTCAAAAAAATTGTTTATAATTGGTGATTGTGATAGTGATACAGAGGGAGCAAGGGGACGGGGAATGTGTTTATTCAGGAAAGAAGAGACGACTGGAATCAAGACAGGGTCGAGTATTTTGAGAAGATGACAAGAAAAATGGCATTTTTTTGAGTTGAATGTGAAGATATTTCTGAATATTTTCCTTATTGAGATGGAATTTTTATTGAATAGAATAACAGTCATATCTCTTCATGACAAAATAAAGACAAAGAGGATCCTTTTGAAGAGGAGGTAAGAGAAGTTGAATTGAGTTTATTTGTTCAGTGATAATGATTAAAGATTAGTCTTGGGGTTTTTATTAACAAGATAGCTTAAATAAAAAAAGTCCTCTATGATATTGATTATTTTGTGCGCTAATATATTTGCAAATATCATAATAATAAAAAATTTAAAACTGCTCAAACTCACACTATAAAATGTTGCCTAAAGTCAACGGAGGTCAAAAGAACTCTACTTCAACTGGAAACTTCCGAACTCAAAACATCGCTTCCAGGCTTATTGTTGAAGATTGTTTAAAATCTATGCTTTCCAGAACTCAAAATCAAAGTTATAAGCCATGGAAAAACATGTATTCTCCTCGTAATCCACAATCAGCTTTTGGTGATTTCCCCAAGGATTTCATGATAAAGAACGTCAGCTCACCAAAGCTTGCTCCAGTTCATGAAAACACCTTTGCCAAGACAACCATCAGTAATAATAACAACAAGTTTATGGAATATATTTGACTGTTTATAGAGGGCTTTTCGAGCGTTGGTAACGGTTTGGGTGGAAGACCTGCTACCTTGAATAATAAAAAGCAGAATTTCTTGCCCCCTCCTCAAGTTTCTGGTGCTTTCGCCAAGAGAGCAATTACTGCTTCCGAATTCAGAAGGTAATGTTATTTGAAATCAAGTAAAAACTCACGATAAAAACAGATTTTATGATAGAGGAGATCTTCCTATTAAGGTCGACCATCAATCAGCTACTTCAAAGATTGAATGGAAGATCAGTCCTGAACAATTGGATTACCACCATTACTTGCCCATTTTCTTTGACGGTTTGAGAGAAAAGGCCGATCCTTATAGATTTTTGGCCATTATGGGTACATATGAAATGCTTGAAGCTGGTGGCACAAAGGTCCTTCCTGTTATTCCTCAACTCATTATTCCCATTAAAAGTAAGTCTTTTTTGAAATTTAATCCTAAGGTTTTAAAAAGCTGCTTTGAATACTAGAGATCCTGAGATTATTCAAGTCACTCTTCAAGTTATTCAGAAATTGTGTACTTGTGGTGAAATGATTGGAGAAGCTTTGGTTCCCTATTACAGACAAATCCTTCCTATTTTCAACTTGTTTAAAAATAAGAATGCCAATCTTGGAGATAAAATTGACTATAATCAAAGAAAGAAGATGAATATCGGTGATTTGATCACTGAAACTCTCGAATTACTCGAAAAAACCGGTGGAGAAGTAATAATAGAAATTTTGAATAAATAAATATCTAATTACTTTTATTAGGATGCCTTCATTAATATCAAATACATGATCCCCACTTATGAAAGTTGTGTTATTAATTAATCTTGGCCTGGAAGAATGAATGTTGGTATGAAAAAAATTTGTTTGTTGTTGTTGAGTGTATTTTTTAAATAAACATACATAAAAAAGTAATTAATTGTAAATGAATATAAAAAGTTGCGCTATTTGAGTTTTGTTTTGCCTTTGACTTTTGAATGAGTAAAACTGATAAAAAATTCTCTTTGGTTTTTCTTTCCCCTCAACAGGTTGTTGGGATTTAATCTTTTGGTGTAAATTTTTAAAGGTAAAGGGAAAGGTTGAATTTTTCAATCAAAATAAAGCCTCTTAAAATTCGACGCACATGGATGAAGTCGTTCGAGAAAAGAGAAGAGAATTAGGAAGGGTGAGGCAATTATGCCGATCATCAGTTGGCCTTCGTATAAGAAGGCAAAATACAGGAACGGAATCTAGCTTAAATTACAAAAGAACTCCTCAAACAAATTCATCAATCAGTATCACTGCATCAGCAAAGGAAACTCATAAAGAGATGACAATGGACGATTTAAATCCAAGATTTACTCACAGTAGTTACAAGGAAACGAGAAATGAGAATAAGACGCCAGGGGCAACCCAGCTATTGAATAAAATTTCAAACTTTTTTGATAAAGGACAGATCAATAATGCTTTTCGTTCTTTGTCGAATTATCATGATCGAGTCGAGTTTATTGATTCAGTGATAAATCGTCGAAAGGAGATTAAAAATATAGAGCAGCACACAAGATTTGAAAGGGTAGCTCCTGTCTTGACAAAAGTCGGAGAAAAGTTACGTGCAAATGTCTTGGCCAAAACAGTCGCAATCAATAATTTCAGAAAAGCGACTATGAGAGATTCTGCAATCCCCTCGTTAGCTGAATCTGACGCTTCTTCTTCACTTATTCATACAGAGAGAGAAACGAGAGATAGCGTATTTTCACCTGGACTAAAAGGAAGTGGCGCCCCAATGTCTGCATTAAATACGAATAGATCAGTGGAATCAGGAGTAGCTTTAAACAAGGTAGCAAGTGATCCTGTACAAGGAGAAACTGTATTGGGAGGTTTTGTGCAAACAACAAATAATCCAAGTTCATTTAGTCGAGCTAATGCTCAGACAAAAACAAGCAAAATTCTTGCTCTTTTGACGAGGAAAATAAGGAGATCTGATAGTGATAAATCGCCCAGTGCTTTGGTATTTGGAGGAAGCCCTAAAAATAACAAAGCAGATGAAATTCAACAAAAAAATGGATTTGGGGAGACAATAAATTTGAAGGAATTGATCAAACAGCAGAGATCAGTCGGGATTCCAAAGCAAGTTTTTAATCTTGGAGGAAAAGTATTGGAGAAGGATTTATATCAATTTTTGGTGAAGAATGAAAGGGCTAAGGAATTTGGGAATATTATAACTGAGCTGACAGATATGAAAGAGCCTTTAATGAAGGATATTGAATCGAGAGCAAAGATGAAATTTATTAGTTATACAGACAAGAAAAGGCAAGACAGTTATATGTTACCAAATGCATTGACTGTGAAAGCGAAAAATATCGAAAGAAGAAAGAGGCATCCAAGTCAAACTGAGGACGAGAAATCTCAGAGTTTTAATAAGACCATAAGAATTCCAATAAATTCGAAAAATTCTTTTGCTTTAAAAAGTAGTAGAGCTGGAAACGAAACAAGCAAAGAATCATATAGCGCATATTTGTAAGCCTCTGGGTAAGTTTTTGTCAGTCTAATGATTATTTTAGTGGACCTCCTGTTCCTGAGAGTCAGAAGAATAGATTGTCATTGATTAGGAACGAATCATTTGCATCAAATACAGAAATTCAATTAGATAATTTATACAGAAAAAGTCATGCGATTCAGAAGACGATTGATGCATTAGATGAAAGAATGGGACAAATGACAGACCCAGATAAATTAACCAAGTTTGAAACATATAAAGAACAGAAATTAAATGCTCTAAGCTTAAATGCAAAGTAAATGAGAAATTTTGAACATGAGAAGTAATTTTTTATAGAGAAGCTATCAGAGTTGCAACGAAAAAAATGAGAGAGAAAAACAAGTTGGCTAATCCTTGATTTAGGAGAAACTGATTGATTAATTGTCTTTCTTTTGGGTTTCATATCTATCATCTATCACATATCAGATCAGTCTCTTTTAAATAATTCTATTTCTTTAATAAACTGTTTGTTCATAACTTGTATGTAATAATTATTCGATAAAGAAAAGATTTGAATTTTTTCCATTTTTTCACAAAATTCTCTTTCAATAATTCTTATGTATCCTGGACAAATTTAAATGATTATTAAAATAAAATTCGCCGTCTTTTTCTCAACCCTTAAATTTGTAAATATATTCTTTTTTCACAAGTATTTTTTCCTCTGATCTGAAAATCTCTAAAAGATCTGTATTTCAAAGAATGTAATGTATGAAGGATTTTTCGCTTAAATTTATTCACAGTAGGATTTTGAGTCCTCAAAAATTGTCTAACAAAAGTTTAAAGAATGTTGCAGTGCGAAAAAACTTTCAACATATTACATTTAAATTTTTTCTCATCCTAATCTCCCTCCTTGAAAATATGAAGAATAAAAATTTCAATATTTAGAGATAGACCTACTTTCATAAAATGAGACAGGATTTTTAGGACACTTTTTTATTGTAAAAGTTTATAAGTTTAACGGGATGTTGATATATGAAATAGAAATACAATTATATAAATGAAAAAATACTCGAAAGACAGTGTTTGGAAAAATGAACAACAAAGCAGTGAATATGAATTAAGATTGATTATTATCAACAGCTTGGTCTAAAGGCTTTCTACAAATAGGACAAGAGTTGTGTCTGGTGAGCCATTCAGTAACACAATGTTTATGGAAATTATGCTCACAAGGCAAATGCAAGACTGGTTCGTCCTTTTTATAATCTTCTTGACAAATAGTACATTCCTTGGAATGGCAAGATTCTTCACAGAATTTTGTTTCTTTGAGTTGCCCCAAACTTTCAGCTGAAGCAGGAGGAGGGCCATATCTATTGGGGTCATTTCTCAAGAACTCTTCGATCAATCTGGCTTCAAGATCGCCCATACTCATTCCCATTCCGGGCATCATAAGGCCAGAAAACATGGGATTAAGGAAATTAGCAAAAGGGTTTGTAGTCAATAATTCTCCAAAGGAATTTTGGTTTTGCGCTCCTCCTTGTGTAGTAGGGACGACGGTTTGAACAACAACTCTTCCGAAGGGACCTTCAGTAACATCAGAAATGATTGCGAAACGAGCTCTTGGTTGGTTTTGAGGTTGAGTTTGAGTTGGAGATCTAGATTGTGGATTTGAACTTCCAGAAGGATTATTGTTGGCTTGAGAATTTTCAGCTTGACTATCGTAGACTTTGAATTGTCTAGGATCATCATTGTTTTCGATGAGTTCAGAGATTCCTCCACAATCGGGGCAAAAAACTTCAGAAGGTGTGGTGATATTTTGCAAAAATTCTTTTTCACAAACAAAACACCAATATTTGGAAGGAGATCCCAAAGATGGGCTCGAGTTGTTGAGATTGCTAGAACTGCTGGTGATAGTGTTCATGATTTTATGTTGTAGAATTATTTATGTAGAAAGAAAATTTATTGTTTTCGATTTGGATTTTGATTGCTGAAATACTGGCGATTTAATTTCTAGATTGTTCGATATGACTTTTTTGCAGAAAGTTCAATCGAAGTTTTCAAATTTTTCTTTAATATTAATATTGATAGATAATTCTAGAACCTGAGAGAATATTTCTTTAATATAATTTTTTTTTCGACTTCAGTTTGGGTTTTTCCTCCTTCTCCTGAGATTTTGGAGAATAAACGATCAGAATGAGATGAATATTGTGAAAGATGGTCAAAGAGCCTGAGGATTATGAAGTCATTTTCAATTTTGTGAGAAAATTGATGAAAAAGAACTCTCTAAGAACAAAGATAAAAAGATAGTGAAGGAAGACATAACAAAGAAGATTGAAAATAAGTTGAATGCAGCATGTTTCTTCGTTTGAAGCTCTGAAAATATTATTTTTGCAGGAAAGGTTTTTTTGAAAAAATTTGAGAATCAGCAGTTTCATTTTTTAAAAAGAATATTTCAAGAAGGAGAATTTCGTTTATATTTATGAAAGAAAATCAACATTTTGTTTTTGTAGACAAGTGATGGAACTAATTATTCTGGTGATAAGAAACATTAAACTTCTGGATAATTTTGGTTTGGTTTAGTTTGTCAAAAAATTAGTTCGAATATCTTGGATTAAATTTTTGTATTTTTGCTTCAAATCTTTAGCCTGAAAATATAATTCGAAAAGCTAGGGTTCTGAGTTTTAAATAAATCATTGTCAACTAAATTTGCACTTTCTTATTTCATTTTCCTTCAGCAGTAACTGTGATCGAAGGCCTGAAATTTCTTCTAGATAAACGTCAAATCTTTAATTTTGCAAACTAAAAGATCATTTTTGATCAGAAATTGTGATGCCTCTTGCGAAATAAATTTTTATTAACAACTCTAAATCTTGTCTACTATCCACTACTGATGTAAAATCAAAGTCATTATTATCGAAATTGCTAGAAAATCTTTTCAAAATGGAGATAATGTTTTTACAATATTTTTTGGGGGGATTCATCTTTTTGAATAAAAGAAAAACTGTTTATTGATGAATAATAGAAATCAGGTTCTGTTCGGCCCTTTTTGTCCAACAAGAAAGATTTGATGATTTTTACCTCGACAATATTTTGAAATTTTGTGAAATCATAATTTTGGGAAAAATAAATTGAATTGAAAATCACAAAAAATTGCAGCACTGCGCAGCAGAATTTTCTGTTAATTCCTGTAAACATCAAAGTTTATTCCAAAAGTTTATTATTATATAGTTAAGATTAAGCTCGATTTTCTAATTAATAAATTATCTGATAAAAAGAAGAACAAGGCAAGAAAATGGTTGTCCAACTTCGTGGCTCAAACTCCAAAAACCAAGTCGAAACCTCTTTTTCCAGAACAATGACTTTAGCTGACTTCCTTCAAAGCATTACCGGAAGCTCTGGCGGTCATTCATATATTGTCGCCAGAAGACCCAGTAGAAGAAGCAGAAGGTCAAGACGCTCAGCCCCAATGATTGATCAAAGAGGGTATAGCTTCAGATTGACAAGAGACTCCTTCCCAAGGATCGCCTAAACGGGAAATGAACAAGAAGAAACGAATAGTTTCTAGTTCTAAAAGCAGAAAATGGCTTTTGTAGGACCTGATTTATTGTGAAATAAAAGGAATACTTCTCCACTTCTTGACATGATCTTGACTTTTCATTTTATGTTTCAAGTCTGTTTACTGCATAGTTTAGTATAATACATGTATCTATGTGTGAAACTTCATACTCACTATATTCTTTAGAAATTGTGTATGTATCTATGTCTCATATTAAATTATATCACATTTGGACAAATCTTCTCCTTCTTTCTCGTTCTTTTTGAACAAGCGCACTTAGCTTAGAAAAACGTGTTTATGCCAATGGACTTGTCTGAAAATATTTTGGAAAGTTTTTCCCGCCCTACCAGTATAACTCGAAAATTCTCCTTTTTTGAAAAATTCAAGATCTTGTTGTTTGAGAGGGTATTTGAAATATTTGTTGAATCATTAGAAGCCCTCCTTCTATAATCTCTTGAAATTAATAAAATCAAAAGCGAAAGACACGAAAGCGTTTATTGTGCAAAGGAGTTTAATAAACTAAAATTAGTAGCAGTTAGCAGTAGGATTATTTTTATAAAGAGAATTTCTCTTTTTGTTAAATTGATACACGAAATACCTTTTGAATTTAAAAAATACAAATGATGAAGAAGATAAAGCAAAAAACAACTCACTAAGAATACTATGGATGTGACAAAAAATTTAATTTATCATGTCTAAAAATGCATAAAAAATTCTCATGACAGGTTGATAATTTTGAGGACACTGACATCTTCTTCGACTTCAATCGTTTCTGACATATTGACAACGATCTCTCGAGGAGTCTTTAGAAGTTTCACAGCACTGGTTGAAGCTATATGGAGTTCACTTTTCATGAAAACATAATCAAGTTCATTTTGGAACTCTGCTAATTTGTCGGGATTATTCTGGATAAAATGCCACTGAGTAAAGAATTTTTCATATAATTCTGGCAGTTTTTTCTCAGTTTTTTGTGTATATATCGAAGCAAAATGAGAGATTTTTTCGAGCCCCAACGGCACTTTTTCCGCATATTCAAGAATCTGGTCAATATCAAATTCTTTATATTCAAACTTTATCTCTGAAACATCCACTTGTTGATTTGAGATGCTCTTGTTATCAACATTGGATGAGCTGGGATTATGGTTCATTATGACTGTTCCTTTTTTGCCGATTTGTCTTGACGTTGATTTTGAGACAGCAGGAGTGTTATCTTGGAGGCTCTGGCTCTTTGGCTTTTGGACTTCTCCTTTGAGATGTTTAAAGAGGTGGTCAATTCCGAATGTGTCGAGATTGAGGAGGTCTTTTTCAAGGAATTTGACTATACTGATTGCGACTTGAATAACAGAAAAAAGTCCCCGGACCATAATAAAGTCCCAGATTTTTACAACGTGCTTTTGCGGGAAACTGTATAAAAAGATTGTGAGAATCCATTTAAAGAGCCAAAGCAAGTCAGGTATCTGTTGTTGCTTTATGTGGTCATACAACGCAGGGTGTTCTGCCTCAAGTAACTGATAGAAAATGAAGGTGTAAAATTCTAACAGAGGGAATCCCTTTTCAAAGAGCCCCATAACAAGGAATCTATGGTCTCTTGCAAGGCTGATAAAGGTCCAGAAGGCTTCTAATTCATTTCCTCCATTGACAATTAACAAGAAGGCAACGAGAAAATTCATGCTTTGAGCATATCCAACGTTCGGTAGATATAAGGAGATTGCTTTGAGGACGTTGAAAAGTTGCTTTTGTCCGACTTGTTCGAATTTACTGGAGTAAAAGTATGGTTCAAATGGGAAGGTTCTGTGTAAATCTTTAATAATGTCAGTTTCCCAACGTGAAGTCAGTCCCTTTAGTCTTTCATATAAGTCGCGGTCATAAAATTTGTCGATTTCGACATGATTTTTCCAGATGGACCAGCGATAGCGCGCCGGGACTCCCTTTTTGAGCATCTTTTGGTACTTTTTGGGATTAACGGCCGCAAATTCTGCAAGACATAAATCTGTGTGATTATACAAGGAATCATCTTGTGAAGGATGCGAGACTTTTTTTCGCTGGTTCACGAGGATAACATCCCATTTGACATTATTCGCGGCTGCCTTTTTCTTTTCGAGCTCTGAGAATTTATCTGTGGTTTCTTGATACTCTGCTTCGAGGAAATACTCTCCAATTCCAAGTTCTTTGATGTCGATTTTATATTGAGGTGAGCGGAGAGTCAAAGTGCTTCTCAGGTCATCGTCGAGATCTGAGTGAGCCTGTTGCTTGGGTTTTTCTTTGGAAGTTGGGCGGAGAGGTGAGCTGTTCCTGTGATGAGGAAGAGTTGGTGTTGGGCTGTGACTGGTCCCTCTGACACCAGGGCTTCTGATGTTATTTTTCTTTTTGTTGATTTCGATGATCCTGGATGGGACGATGATATCGCGCTTCTTGGTGTTTGTACAAGCATTGCCCATTGTTGTAGATTAATATACTCTATCGATCTATGGAAAAAGTAGTTTAATGTGCCAACTTGTAATTGCTTTGCTAAATTTTAATGAATTTAATTAGGATGTTTCATCAACATATTCACTAACCGATTCTTGTGTTGGGAAAAATTTGTACAACTTATTTTTAATGGAAATCACATTGGTCAGAGGAATGAAAGAAATTCGTTGAGAAATGCATGCTATGAAAACTTGGATGTCTCTGATCAATTAGATTGGTTTTGAAGGAAGATACTGTATTTAGTTAGCCATATTCCCTGATGAGATAAACTGAAAAAATTTTCAAAAAATTAAAACAAAAATATTAATTTTTTTACTTGAGAGTGAGTCAGAACAAAGTCAATGGAAGACATATTGGAGGATACGAGTTTAAATTCGGTGTTGTCTTGTATTTCAAATTCATCTAAATTCAAGTCACTCTGCAAAACGATATACACGCTCAGAACGAAATATTTAGCAAGGGGAATAAAATTGGAACAAGTGAATCAGATGATTTTGTGCAAGATTTTCAATTCAAAATGTCCTGTTGCAGTGAACTGGCTGAGTTTGAAGAGTACGATGGAGTACCATAAGATAAAAAATTTGGTTGAGCTTGATCCGAAGACCATTGAGCTAGCATTGGCGATACATCAAGAAATCGAAAAAACCAAAAAGAAAAAGAAGCATGAGAAACAAACAAAGGACTATACTCTTGATGATATGCTCGACCTTTTCCAGTACCGTTTAGAATCTAATCTAAATTTAGATAAGAATTCTTCATCAAGTAATGGTAGTGAAAGCAATCCGAGTGATTTAGGTGAAAACCATGTGAGTCCTGAACATCCCGGTCTTTCTTATGCATTTGAATTTGAAGCACTAAATTATCAAACAACAATAGGAAAACGGAAGCTTAAAAAGAATTCTTATATGGAGGATGATCTTCCAAATGAAGCAAAAGGGGATCCCGTCAAAAAACTCAAAGTAGTGACTCATGTAAATTCTGATTTGGATATTCAGACTCCCTCCAATGCTAATTTTTATCCCAGTGACCTTTTTTATGAACCAACAAAACGTGAACGAGAATTTGAAAGTGGTGGAATTAAACCTGATCGAATTAAATGCTTCAAAAAATAATTACTCTTCTTGTTTACTATAGTATATTACGATCATAGTTGGCAATAATTTACTACTATACTTACCAATATAAATATATTGGCTGTATGCATTGACACGTATAAACAAAATTTTCTCGAGAAAATAAAAGTGAAATTTTATTTTTGGGTTTGAAGTGATGGTGATACATTGAGTCTGAAAATTCCTCATTTAAATATTCATTATTGCAGAGGATCTCAGTTTACAAAAAATAATAAAAAAATTCAAAAATTGTTTATTTATCCTATCATGCTTTACAGAATTCATCAGCGACCATAATTACACCATGATCATCACAGTGATTTCCATGTACATAATGCAAGTGTCCATCAACAATATAATCGTAATGATCTTCGTGAAGGATTTTAGGATGACCACAAGTGTCGCTATGCTTATGTTTCAAAAATTGTGTCTCAAGACAGATACACTCTTCTTTAGTCTCTTTTTTGGAAAGAGGGACACAATCACAATCAAGTGTATTTTCAGTTTTTATATCAGGTGACTGTTGAGTTTGAGCTTCAATTTCAGGAGACTCTGCTTTTTTTGCATGAATAATTTTCGATCTTTGTTTTGAGCAAGTGAGAGCACTACAGGAGCCAATAACTTTTTCAATGGAAAGAGCGATATTTTTTTCTTTCATAATGCCTTCATATTGAGAAATAAACTCAACAAGACGAGGTATATGCGTAATTTCCTTCAAAGGTTTGCAATCTATAGGATTTTGATCACTTTTTTGTAATTGATGTTCTTCAATAAATCCTAGGAAGGAGAGCGTTTAAGAATTTATCTAAGAGAAAAATACCATGTTCATTTAAATGTTGAAGTTGACCGTCTTCAAGTGTATCCATATGGTCGTGATGGAAAATCTGATATATTGCTTTTGGTGTTTGAATTGAAGTATTTTCAGAATGACTGTGGGAGTGAGGGTGCTCATGGTCGTGATCATGATGGCTTTGGCTTGGGGCTGATTTTATAGAAAGAGGTGGTAAATGCAAGAGTTGAGGTTGGAGTTCGATCTGGTCATCATGAAGAAAATCGATATCTTTCAGGTTTTGCCTAATAAATCCATCATTTATGTTGATCAGTTCCTCTTGTTCTTCTTCTCCACTTTGGTGGGTTTTAGCATGCTTTTTGAGACTGCTATTATAATTGTATTCTTTATCGCAATCTGTGCACTTGTATTTACTTCTTGCTTCCTAGAATAGGATTTAATGAATAAATGTTATCAACTTGAATGAAATACGGTTTCTTGATGAGTTTGGACGTGTTGTTTTAGATTAGAGGTTGTGACAAAGAGTTTTAAGCAAATATGACATTGGTGAGGTTTTTCTCCGTTGTGTATTCTTTCATGTCTTTTGAGGTTTGATGCCTGAAATTATTTTTATTAATGGCGAGTTTATTAGATACCTGGGTAAAAGCTTGGGGGCAGGACTGACATTGGTAAGGTTTTTCTCCACTGTGAGTTCTTTTGTGCTTCTGGAAAGAGGAATATTGAGTAAAGGCTTTTTCGCAAGAAGAGTAATTGCTTAATTCTGTTGAGATGAAAAAGTAAGGAAGAAAGTACCAGGAATAAGGTTTTTCACCTTTATGAATTTTGAGATGATCCTTTAAAGTCTTTTTGGACTTGAAAATTTTGGAGCATTCTTGATACTCACATGTAATTTTTATCTTTTGAGGAGAATTAGCCTCTGGAGAAAAACTTGTTAAATCACTTGAAAATTCTGAGTTCATTTTAATTAACTATTTATTATTGATTGAATTAATATCGGGTGCAAAATACACTGTTTTACTTTTATCGTAACTAAATCGTTTCTTCATTGTGATACTTCTTAAAATGAATCCCATTTAAAATGAAAATTTATTTGTATAAGATTCGACAGAGATAGCCTTTTTTCAAAAATTAAAAATCATAGATATTTTTTTTAGAGAAAAACAATGAAAAGAAATGTTCTTCTGGATCAGAAAGTTTTAGAGGACGGGGGTTTTTGTCATAAGAAGGCGGAAAGAAAAAATAAGAACTAATTAAAATACATAGTAGTTTATATTTTTAGTTTTGGACTTTTAAATTCTCTTAAGCTGTAAAGACAGAGATTAAAGTAGTAATTTTTATATTTACTAAGTGCTTTTTGTGGATTTAGTATGAAGGGTCGCAGATCTGTAGCTGCGAGCTGTGTGGAATTTCCCCAACAAGGGGATTTGGAATGTGCTACGGACTTTGATTTTTCATTAATGACCTTTTACAAAAACTTTCTGAAAACAAATACCAAGTTTAGTGCGGAAATCATAACAAATGAGGTTGTAGAAGAAGAAGGCAAATCTTTTGTTGTAATCAACTGGGTTTTTATTGGAGAGATTGAATTTCTAGGTATATGATGTCTGGATCAGCACCTCTTTCTTGGAATACAAAATTTCCAAGAGATATTCACACTTTTATGCATTCAGGGAACAAGTTTGTTTTCGACTCATTTCGGCTCGCAATAATTGATAATAGTTGGTCAAGGGCTACCCTGCCTTACCATTCAAGGATATTCCCTTCCCAGAGAAAAGACTGTTTTGGAATTTAGACGAAGAAGTTCGAGCTTCACGCCAAATTGCTTTGAATAGTAAAAAATTTCAAATTTGAGAGAACTCACTGTCTACATTAGAATTCCTGGAAGAGATATACGTACTGTGCTATGAAGGAAATATTTTTATGTATTTCGAATTTCTGGACTTACGAAGTAAAATATACGAGATAAAGCTAAATAACTGTGACTGAAGATCGATACTATTTTGAAGAGAGGAAGAATAATAATGATTACAGTCTTCAAAGATTATCAGAATTTGCAAAATCTGAAGGATACGACATTGTCTTTGACTTTCTGGAAAAATTGAATAATGATCCCCTTGAAATGTGCAAAACTCTACGGTAAGTTCTGGATATGGGAGGTGTTATTTCTAATTCTTTTCAAAGAGAATTTGATAACTTTTATAATCAGAAGAAGCCAATAGTTGGAGAAAAGTTGAATAGAATATTGTTTCAAGGAATTGGAAAATTGAAAGGATTAATTTCTTTTTGTGGGAAATGTGATGAAGAAACAAACTCACATTTAATTTGCACCATTGGACTTCCCTTTTTAGTGAATTTGATGTCTTATGATTTTAACAACGAAGCACAAAGTATTCGAGATATATTTGGGGAATGTAAAATGCACGAAATAAGAATGTTGAACCTTGAACAACATATTATTGGGAAAGGACAAAGAGGATGTAAACAGTCTGCATTACAATTGGTGGATTATTATCTCGAAAAAAATCTCACCTTGACCGTCAATGAACTGGTAAGATTTGAATGAGGGGATTTATGTTAATGAATCAAACAGTTGAAGAATAAATTTGCAATTGAAGAATATGAAAAATGGAAATATCCTAGGGAAAGCAACTCAAGAAAAAGTGAAAAGTTCAAGATTATTGAAAGTTTGTCTCCAATTAGCCCAGATATGACGCAAAAAAGTACTACTTAAAAGTTTACATCACCTCTCATAACTGTTAGATTTGATGAGTTTGGCCAATTTTGAAGAGATATTCTTTGATTCTTTTGATCAAACTGGGAGCACGAACGATACAAGAATAATGACTCCAAAGAAAGTTTCTGATGAAAGGATGGAATGCTTAATAGACCAATGGATAGATAGACCCTTAACATGGGTCTCAATTTCAACTAAAGATGAAAAAATTTGTCGAATCGAACATCAGTGATTGAGATTGTTGTTTTAAAATTCTTAAAGAAAATTTAGGAACTCTACATCAGTCAATATGAAGATTGAAATCAACAAAAAACCAATTGATTGTGTTATCTATCTGATAAAATCATCTTGGATGTTAAATGTAAATTTTTGAGATATTATTGTGTGAACAATTCAATGATAGCAAAAAGAGAAGAGAGTGAAGCAGAAGGGAGGAATGAAGAATGTATATGAGTGCACAGATGTTTATGAATTGACAAATAATTTGATGATGAAATCAATTTCATTCCATTCTGAGATACAAGTCCATGATGTAAAAAATTGAAAGATTTGAGGTCTCTGACAATACATTAGGAGAATCCAGAGGATATAATAATAAGTGAGCGAGACATGGGTATGATTGGAAGCAAGACAGAAGGAGAGATAATAGGTCATAGAACAATGAGGATTGAGCTGAAAGCCAAAAAAAGCTTGAATCTAGAAGTCGTTACAAAAGTCAAGATATTTATCAAGAACAATGACTCGAATTCAATCAACTTTACAAGGTCAGAAATGTTTTCACTCGAAGAAAGTCTATACAATCTGAAGCATTTAATAGAGAATAACATTTCTTGCTGATTGAAGAAGAATTTAAAGGAAAAGAGTATTTTTTTGGCTCACACTCACTATTGATAACAAAGGGAAAAATCAAAGTCTTTTGAAATTAATTTAAATTTGCCTGCCTCGAAGGTGCTATCAAATATTTTGTGAGATTGCAGTACCAATAGT
>Ga0182738_1004704_pt1 | contig 14953 bp, 12 predicted proteins | sample eDN5th30CBELigMG_FD_128876 | JGI IMG/M metagenome (GOLD analysis project Ga0182738, IMG submission 128876) | Enriched Miracle-Growth compost microbial communities from Emeryville, California, USA - eDNA 5th pass 30_C BE-Lig MG (version 2)... ... | reverse complement strand
TGAAAAGGGGGGCGGGGGCCACGCCCCCCGTTCGATGGTCTTGGTTTGCGGCACAGTCCGCGGGATAGTCGTTGCTCGCGGCGCGGAGCCAAGACGTTTCTATTTTCAGAGCAACCCAATTTCTGGAGACGGCCGCCTGGCGCCAAGAGTGACCAACGAGAAAACGAGACGCTGGGTCTTCGCGAAAAATGGCCAAACGAACCCAATTTCCGGAGACCGCCCTTTGCCGGCAATGCCTTTAATGCCAAGAGTTTGTGCAAAGCTGGAGCGAAATTCCCGGCTGGGCGTCGCGTCCGAACGAACCCGATTTGGCGAGCCCAAGATCCGCCGGCGCGTGCCATTCGGCGCGCGGTGGCCGAACTCCCTGAAGATTGAGTAAACTGGACCGAAATCGAAATCACGTCCGCGCCTCCGCCCAATAGTCCGCTCCACAGGAACTCGGAATGACGGAAAACGAAAATACAGCCACGCCAACTCCCGAGCCCTCCGCGCCGACGGCCCGAACCAAGGCGATTCGGACGCGGTCGATCGACGAAGCGCAGGACGCCATGGTCCCCGAGGCGCCCGACCGCCGCGATCCCGACCGCCTGAACCGAGCCTACCAGCACGCCCGCCTGGCCGCGAAGATCGCCGAGGACAACCGGGCCAAGGACATCCTGGTCCTGGATCTCCGCAAGGTGACGCCGCTCCTGGACTTCTTCGTCATCGCCACGGCCGCCTCAAGGCGACAGGCCAACGCCGTCGCCATCGAGATCGACGCCGAGATGAAGAAGCTCGGCGAGCGGAAGCTCGGCATGGAGGGCTCGGAAGAAGGGCGCTGGATTTTGATCGACTACGGCGACTTCGTCGCCCACGTCTTCTCCGGCGACGGCCGATCCTATTACGCCCTGGAGGAGATCTGGGGAGACGCCCCCCGCCTCCCCTGGCAAGAGGATTTGAGCCTCGACGCCATCGACGCGGCGAGGCCGGCCCCGGCCGAGGACGAAGACGGCGACGAGGACGAGGACGAGGACGAGGACGAAGCGCCCTCCACCTAGGCGGCCGAGACCATCCCCTTGTAGCCGGGGTCTGTGACCCCGGCGCGTTGGCCTCCGCGATCCGACGCCGGTCCCGGCCTCACGGAGGCCGGCTACAAGAGAGGCCGGCTCTTTCCCCGAATCTCCCCGGATATTGCTTCCCCATGAATGTTCTGAATCGACTGCGGGCCGCCTTTGGCGCGGCGACTCCCGAGGGGGGCGACCCGGCCTCCTTCATGGCGGCCGTCCGGGCGGCCTCCGACCCCAAGTTCGGCGACTATCAGGGCAACGGCTGCATGGCCGTGGCCAAGAAGCTGGGCAAAAACCCGCGAGAGGTGGCCGCGGGCGTCGTCGAGTCGATCCAGTTGGAGCCCTTGGCCGATAAGCCCGAGATCGCCGGCCCCGGCTTCCTCAACGTCCGCCTGCGCGAAGATTGGATCGCCGAGGCGCTGGGGAACCTTTTGGGCGACGAGGCCCACGGCCTGACCGCGCCCGAGGCGCCGAAAACGGTCGTCGTCGACTTCTCCTCCCCCAACGTCGCCAAGCCGATGCACGTCGGCCACATCCGCTCGACCGTGATCGGCGACAGCCTCGCCCGGATCTTCGAGGCCCTCGGCCATAAGGTTATACGAGACAACCATTTGGGCGACTGGGGCTCGCAGTTCGGGATGATCCTTTGGGGCTGGAAGACCGCCCGGGACGACGCCGCGTATGAGGCCGACCCCGTCGCCGAGCTGGCCCGGCTCTACCGGTTGGCCCAGGAGCGGATCAAGGAGGGCGACAAGGCCGTTGAGGAAGCCTCGCGGGCCGAGACCGCCAAGCTCCACGCCGGCGACGCCGAGAACCGGGCGCTTTGGCAAAAGTTCATGCCCCACTGCCTCAAGGCCCTGCAAGCGGTCTACGACCGCCTCGGCACCCGGTTCGACGTGGAGTTGGGCGAGAGCTTCTACGACCCGATGCTCGGCTCGATCGTCGATGATCTGAGCGAGCGCGGGATCGCCGAGGAGAGCGACGGCGCCATCGTCGTCTTCGTCGATCGCAAAAAAGCCCCGTTCATCATCCGAAAGCGGGACGGCGCTTACAATTACGGCACGACCGACCTGGCCACCATCCAGCACCGGGTTAAGACCTGGGATCCCGACCAGATCCTTTATGTGGTCGACCACCGCCAGGGCGACCACTTCAAGCAGCTTTTCCACGTCGCCCGCCAGTGGGGATACGACAAGGTGGACCTGGAGCATGTCGCCTTCGGGACGATCCTGGGCCCCGACCGCCGCCCGTTTAAGACCCGTCAGGGCGACGTCGTCGGCCTGGAGTCGCTGCTCGACGAGGCCGTCGCCGAGGCCCGCAAGGTCGTCGACGCCAACAGCCCCGAAGACGCCGCCGACGCCGAGAAGGCCCGCATCGCCGAGGTCGTCGGCCTGGGCGCGATCAAGTACGCGGATCTCTCGCAAAACCGGCTCAGCGACTACGTCTTCGACTGGTCGAAGATGCTCGCCATGAACGGCAACACGGCAACGTATCTCCAATACGCCTACGCCCGAATCCAAAGCATCTTCCGCAAGGGCGGAATCAGCCCCGAGGACCTCCGCCAACGGAAGCCCAAGATCCTCTCGAGCAACCCCGCCGAGCGCGCCCTGGCCGTTCGGATCCTCAGGCTGCCCGAGGTTTTGGAGCTGGCCGCGCTGGAGCTAAAGCCCAACGTCCTGACCGATTACCTGTTCGACCTGGCCAACGCCTTCAGCACCTTCTTCGAGGAGTGCCCCGTTCTGAAAGCCGAATCCGACCAGCGGCGCGACAGCCGCCTGGCCCTCTGCGACCTGACGGCCTCCACCCTGAAGTTCGGCCTGAACCTGTTGGGGATTGACGTCGTCGACCGGATGTAGAAACCGTCCGCAAGGGCGGGTTTTGGGAGGGCAAGGCGGGTGCCGAGCCCCACGCAAAGCTCCGGCTCGGCGGGAGCCTCGCCCTCCCAACAAGGAGCCACCCCGATGAGCCTCAACGCCCTCTCGACCCGTTCCCGACTGGCCCTGGGACTTCTCGCCCTCGCCCCCGCGCTCTGGATCGCCGGCGCGGCGGCCCCGGACGAGAAAACGGAGCCCCACCGCTCGCCGGTCGCCCTGGCCCTCTCGGCTGACGGCCGGCGGCTCCTCTCCGCCAACCAGACGGCCGGATCGGTCAGCCTGATTGATGTTGAATCGGCCAAGGTTCTTGATGAGATTCCGACCGGCGACAAGCCGGCCGGCGTGGCGATCGGCCCCGACGGCTCGCGCGCCGTCGTCGCCCACTGGTACGGCTGCGACCTGGCCCTGCTTGGAATCCAAGGCGACAAACTTCGAGTCGTCGGCCGGGTCGAGGTCGGCCCCGAGCCCCGGGGCGTGGCGATCGGTCCCGACGGCAAAACGGCCTACGTCGCGCTCGGCGTGGCCGACGAGGTCGCCCGGGTGGATCTCGACAAGCTCGCGGTCACGGCTCGGCTGCCGGTCGGCCGCGAGCCCCGCGGCCTGGCGCTCTCGGCCGACGGCTCCCTTTTGGTCGTCGGCAACAACCGCTCGCAAAACGTCTCGGTCGTCGATGTCGCGAGTTTCCGGGTGGTCAAGACGATCCCGATCGAGGGCTACAACCTCCGGCAAGTCGCCATCGATCCCAACGGCCGCTACGCTTATGTCGCCAACATGCAGAGCCAGAGCTTCGCGACCACCGAGAACAACATCGACCTGGGATGGGTCGTCGGCCAGCGGTTGACCCGGATCGACCTGAAGGAGCCCGAGCCCTACGACACGCTCTCCCTCGACCCCCGGGGCAAGGCCGCGTCCGACGCCCACGGCGCGGCGGTTGGCCCCGACGGCAAGATCCTGGCCGTGAGCCTGGGGGGAACCCGCGAGGTCATGCTCTTCCGAACCGATGGAAAGCGGCTCCCCTGGCGGTCGGGCGGCTCGCGCGACCTGATCGCCCCCGAGCTACTCGGCGACGACGGCCGCTTCCACCGGGTCGAGCTGGGCGGACGCCCCACGGGGCTCGTCTTCGCCCCCGACGGCAAGACCTTGTACGTCGCCAATTACCTGGCCGACGCCGTTCAGGTTGTCGACGCCGAATCGGCCCGGCTGGTCGAGACGATTCCGCTCGGCTCGCCCCCCGAGTTGTCGCTCGCCCGCAAGGGCGAGATCCTCTTCCACGACGCCTCGCGGTCGTTCAACCAGTGGTATAGCTGCAACACCTGCCACGGCGACGGCCACACGGGGGGCCTGAACTTCGACACGCTCAACGACGGCTGGCAAGACCTAGGCTCCGCCCGGACGCGGAGCCGCAAGAAGACCCCCACCATGCGACGAGTGGCCCACACAGCCCCCTGGACCTGGCACGGCTGGCAAACGAGTTTGGAGGACTCCATCAACGAGTCGTTCACCAAGAGCATGAGAGGCCCCAAGCCGACCGCCGAAGAGACCCGGGCCGTGGCCGCCTACCTGGCGACGCTCGACTATCCCAAAAACCCCTATCGCCTCGCCGACGGCGGCCTCTCGCCCGAAGCCGAGCGCGGGAAGGCCGTCTTCCGATCGGCGAAGGCCGGCTGCTACTCCTGCCACTCGGGCCCCGAATTCACCGACGGCAAGATCCACCTGATCGGCTTGGAGGAGCCCGACGACGTCTACGAGGGGTACAACCCCCCTTCCCTCCGGGGCGTTTACGACAAATATCCGTATCTCCACGACGGCCGCGCCTCCACCCTCCGTGACGCCCTCTCCGGCCCCCATCGCCCCGAAATGACCGGCGGCGAGGATCTGACCGAGCGAGAGCTGTCGGACCTGATCGCGTATTTGAAGACGCTTTGAGGGTGATGTTTTGCCCGCTCCGAATCCGCGCGGCCGGTCCTCCGTTGTAGCCGGCCTCCGTGAGGCCGGGACGCGAGCCGCCGGCTCGGCGCCTTCTGTAGCCGGCCTCTGTGAGGCCGGGATCGGCGGCGGTCAACGGCTCACGCGCCGGGGTCACAGACCCCGGCTACAACCGGACGACGCGCGCCGGGGACGTTGGACCGCCCGCCCCTTGAAAAAACCGTCAAAATGACCAATGATTGAGGAACATCCCTCATGATGTCGACGCCCGGGAAAGCCATCGCATGACTACTTTCGACCCGGATCTGGACATGCTGCCCCCCCGGCTGGAGAGCCCCACCGGCGCGCCGGCGCGGGAATTTCAGCGGTTCATCGTCAACCCCCTGATCGCGATCGTCGCCTTGGTGGGCGTCTGGGCCCTCTTTCGGTACTCGCTTCAGGTCAGGAACCTGCCGCTGTTCCTGCTCTCGCTGGTCCTGGTGGTGATCTGCCCCCTCTTGATCCAGTTTCACTGCCTGGATTGCGGGCGGGTCGACTTCGCGATCCGAGCGCGGCGGCACGCCTGCGTCCACATCGCTCGGCGGATGCGGCTGGACGAAGACCCGCCGTTTCCGGCGTTGAGCATTCGCTTCCAGGTTACGTTGTGGACCGTGGCGATCATCATCGCGGGCCTAATGTACGAGATCATGGCCAACGGCTTCCGTTGAAGCCGCCGGCGCGTTGCGAGCGGTTCGCCCATCGGCTAGCTTCGGAGAACCCGCGAAACCCTCGCGACGAACCGACGCCCCGCGACCGTTTTCGAGAGGACCGACCACGCCATGAGACCACGACCTGGTTTGCCGTTCCCGTGTCTCCTCATCCTGGCCCTCGCCGGCTGGCTTGCCCCGCTCGCGGCCGAGGCCGTAGCCGACGACGCGCCGGGGCCGACGCTCGGCAAGATCGAGCGGCTCGACCCCGCGCTCGACGAGATCATCGCGCCCGACGCCCGGATGGAGCGGATCGCCGAGGGATTCACCTGGGTCGAAGGGCCGGTCTGGGACGCCGCGGGAGACCGGCTCCTGTTCTCCGACACGATCCACAACGTGGTCCACCAGTGGAAAAAGGGTCAAGGCGTCGGCGTCTTCCTCCGTCCCAGCGGCTACACGGGCGAAAAGCCCCGGGGCGGCGAGCCGGGCTCCAACGGTCTGACCTTCGATCACGACGGCCGCCTGGTCCTCTGCCAGCACGGCGACCGCCGCATTGCCCGAGTTCGGCTGGATGGCGATTGCTCGTTCACCACGCTGGTCGACCGCTATGAGGGGAAGCGGCTCAACAGCCCCAACGACGGCGTCTTCAAGTCCAACGGTGATTATTACTTCACCGACCCGAGCTATGGACTGCTCGGCGAAAACCACGACGAGGGCAAGGAGCTCGACTTCAGCGGCGTCTACCGCCTGGCCAAAGACGGGACGCTCACCCCGCTAACCAAGGAACTGAAGAACCCCAACGGCCTGGCCTTCTCGCCCGACGAAAAAACCCTCTACGTGGCCAACTCCGACCCGAAGCGCGCGATCTGGATGGCCTACCCGGTCCAGGAAGACGGCAACCTCGGCCCCGGTCGGCTCTTTGGCGACGTGACCGAGACCGTCGGCAAGGCCCCGGGACTTCCCGACGGCCTGAAGGTCGACGAGAAGGGCAACATCTTCGCCACCGGCCCCGGCGGCGTCCTGATCTTCAACCCCGAGGGCAAGCACCTGGGAACGCTCGCGACCGGCGAGCCGACCGGCAACTGCGCCTTCGGCGAGGATGGCTCGGTCCTCTACATCACCGCCAACAAGTACGTCGCGCGGCTTCCTCTTAAGACCAAGGGGCCGATCCCGGGCGCGAGAAAGCGGTGAGATTCAAGAGATTATGGCGCGGCGTGATTTTCCCTCTCTCACCGGGGGAGGGTGGCCCGGAGGGCCGGGTGGGGGTCGTGGGATTTCGAGGTAAATCAGGAATGCAAGAGACGATCGCCAAGGCGTTTCCGTAAACCCGACGACCCTCATCCGGCCTACGGCCCGACCCCGCAAGCGGGGTTCCCCCCTCTCCCGGCGGGAGAAGGATGATTGCGGCGATCGCGTGGTCAGGCTCGACTTTCCCTTACACCAACGCTCGGCCCAGTTCGAGGACCTCTTCGGCGTCGAGGATCTTGCCGTTGGAGACGAACAATTCCTTGATCGCTTGTTTATGAATCTTCATCTTCAGCCCGCCGACGCCCAAGGCGCCCCAGACGCGGGCGCCGTGGCGCTCGGCGTCTCGATCGGCGGGTTCGACCCCCTCGACTCCCAGGGGGGGGACGGCGTTGAGGTCGATGACGACGCGAAGGTTCTCGCGCCCTTGCCAGAGCCCGGCGGGGAGCATCGTCGTCCCCTCGGGTCCGGCGGAGACGACGACCGAGGCTTTCGAGAGGGCTGATTCAAGCTGGTTGGCGTCGGTCGAGGCGAGGGCCTCGTAGCGACCGCCGGTTGTCTTTTGGAGGTGGTCGGCCAACGACCGGGCTCGGTTCAGGTCGCGCGAGCCGACCATCACCGAGGCGCCCAGCCGGCCGAGCAGCCGGGCGACGCGCTGGCCCACCGGGCCGGTCGCGGGAAGGACGAGGGCCTCGGCGCCGTCGAGCGAGCCCCCCATGCTGGTCAAGGCGGCCAGGGCGGCGGCGGCGGCCGTGGTGTTGGAGCCGTTGGCGTCGAGCAGGACCGAGACCTTGAACGGGCCGAAGAAGGTCTGCTTGATCGCCTCCAAGACCGCTTCGGCCTCCGAGACGTCCGACCCTCCGACGAAAAGCGCCGTGCGGTGAAGGTCGGCCGGCCCTCGGGTGAAGAGGGCCCCATAAACGAGGTCGCGAACGTTGGCGGGGGTGATCCCGCCGTGTCGAAACAGATGATCGACACCCGCGTCGACGGCGACCACGCCGTCGAAGACGCTGGGCCGCGGATCGGTGTCGAGCTGAACCAGGACGGTCGGCTTGGCGTCGGACATGGGGTTCCCCGCTTTCGGAACGGAGAGGTGGAATGGAGGAGGGCGAGGCTCGCGCGGAGCCTGCGCCATGCGTGGGGCCTCGCCCCTCCCGATGCGAGCCGAGACGGCGCGCGTCTTAGCCTTACGCGTCGAACGGGTGCTTGGCCGTGTCCTTCTTGGCGGTGATCTCGCTGACGGGGGGCTCGTTCTTCATCGCGCGGGCGATGGAGAGCTTGGTGGCTTCGTAATTGTACTTATGGATCTTGGCGTTGTCTTTGGCCTCGGGGTGAATGAAGACGCCGCAGACGATGACGAGGTCTTCGGCGGCGTCGGCGGGGATGACGCCCTCGGCCACGCTGTCGGCCACGGCCTTGGCGACGGCCGCCTGGGCGGGGCCGAACATCTGCGCGGCCTGATTCATCCCCTTGATCGTGACCTTGGTGATCAGCACCGTCGCGGGCTTGGCCACCAGGTTCGGCGCCAGGATCGCCAGCAGGTTCGAGTGTCCGGCCGACTGATTCGCCAGCGCGTTGGCGAAGGCGGCGCCAACCGGGCCGTCCTTCCGGCCGATCAGAAGATCGATGTGGGCGACCTCGTTCCCTTCGCCGACGAGGGCCTCGCCAATGTTCATCAGAATGTCGCTGGCCATGTCTGCCGCTTCTCCCCGGGATTGTGCGTTTCGCGCCGATCGGCGCGATGGATCGCCGCGCGCCGCCGTTCGGACGCGCGCGAGAGTCGCATGATAGACGCCCCGCCGCCGCCGAACAAGCCCCTGGGGATCCTTGCCGCCGCGGGCGGGAAGATGGTTGCCTCGACCGGGAAAAGCTGATCCAATTATGACAAGCGGACCCGAAGGTTCCAGGTCGGAGGTCGTTCCTCGATCACCTTCCCGTCCGCTCTCGGCGATTTTTCCCCAACGGAGACGAAGCGATGAGCAAATTCTTGACGCTCGCGGCCTGTGGCCTCCTCATCACGGGACTCAGCGCGCTGCAGGCCGACGAGGCCGGCAAGAAGGTCACCATCGAAGGCGACGCCGTCTGCGGCAAGTGCGCCCTGAAGGAGACCCCGACGTGCCAGAACGTCGTGACCGTCACCAAGGAAGGCAAGAAGACGAAGTATTACCTTGAGAAGAACGAGTTCTTCAAGGACGCCCACCAAGGCCTGGGCATCTGCACCGCCAAGGAGAACGACCCGGTCAAGGTGAAGGTCACCGGCACCGTCTCTGAGAAGGATGGCAAGCACATCCTCACGCCGACCGAGAAAATCACCGAGATCGAGGAATAACGGTCCCCCGCCCAAACGGAGGCGATCCTCAAGGATCAACTCGGGGCCTCGTCTCGCTTTCCGGCGGGACGGGGTTTTTTCATGCCCTCGATTCGCGACGTTCTGATCCTCGGCTCAAGCGCCCGCGCCGCGGCCTTCTCGTCGATCCGGGCGGGCCTCCGCCCGCGCTGCCTCGACTTTTTCGCCGACGCCGACCTGGCCGCCGTTTGCCCAACGATCGCGATCAACCCGAGCCAAGCCGACGACGAACTGGAGCGGCTCGCGGCCTCGCAAGGCGCCCCCGCTTGGTTTTACACCGGCCCATTCGAGAACCGCCCCGACCTGATCGAGCGGCTCGCGCGCGGATCCCGCCTTCTCGGCAACGGCGAGGAGGCGCTTCGGGCGGTTCGAAACCCCTGGAACGTCGCCTCGGTTTTGAATCGCCACGGCCTCGCCGCGCCCGGCCTCGCGCGAATCGCCAACGGCCCGCCCGCGGGAGGGCGTTGGCTCGTCAAGCCGCTCGCGTCGGGCGGGGGAATGGGGGTTCGGTTTTGGGATGAGGAATCCAACTCCCTCGACGCATCCCATTATCTTCAAGAGTTCGTCGACGGCCCAACGCTCTCGGCCCTTTACGTTTCGGCCAACGGGTCGGCTCGGCTTTTGGGGGTTGCCCGGCAGGAGCACGGCGCGCCTGGGTCGCCGTTTCTTTACCGGGGGAGCGGCGGCCCCTGGCCGGTCGCCGAGTCGGTCGCGGAGAAGCTCGCGCGGATCGGTGGCATTTTGGCGGCCGAGTTCGGCCTGGTCGGGCTCTTCGGCGTTGATTTCATCCTCGCCGACGGCGAACCCTGGTCGATCGAGGTCAACCCGCGCTATACGGCCTCGGTCGAGGTTCTCGAGCTGGCCGCGGGAAGGGCCTTCCTGATCGATCATCTCCGCGCCTGCGTCCGAGGCGAATTGCCCGAGGCTTTTTCCCTGTCGCCGTCATCGATCGTCGGCAAGCGGGTGATCTACGCCTCGCGTCCGATCCGGTTTCCAGAGGTTCCCATACCGCAATTCCCCCGCGACGATTTCCACGTCCCGCCAATCGCCGACATACCCCGTCCTGGCTCGAAGATCCAGCCGGGCGAGCCGATCATGACGGTCTTCGCGAAGGGCGGAAATCCGGAAGAGTGCCTCGCCGGGCTTGATCGGCTGGAGCGCGCGTGGGTCGGGCGGATTGCCGGGACGAGCGGCGCGAGCATCCCATTGTAGCCGGGGTCTGTGACCCCGGAAGCCCGGCCGCGTCCAACGGCGCGCGTCCCGGCCTCACGGAGGCCGGCTACAAAAGAGAGCGTGGCCGTAATGGTTCGGTTCGGCGATGGGTTTAAGATGATTCGGGCAACGATCGCGGCGGCGTCGACAGCGCGGCGGTCCAGGTCTCCTTGACGCTCACGCCGGAGGTTTGGCGGTCGATCATTTGGAGGATCAGGTGGACGACGCGACGGGCGGCCTGGTCGATGGGGACGCCTCGGGCGTGGATGTTGGAGATCAGGTTGCGCCGGGAGTCGTCGTCGCCGGCGCGGGGGCGGTGGGCCATGTAGACCGAGAGGCTTTCGGCGGTCGCCAGGCCGGGGCGCTCGCCGATCAAAAGCGCCACCGCGGCCGGGTTGAGCAACTCGCCCACGTCGTTCATCACGCCGACCCGGCAATGACGGACGAAGAACGGCCGCCCCATCGCTAGCCCCGCGTGATTGAACTGGTCGGCCAACTCGGGCAAGAGCCGGGGAACCTGCGCGGCGACGGCCGCGGCCGAGAGACCGTCGCCGATCACCAACTGAACGTCGACCCCGGACGGGCGTCGGGCCAAAATCTCGGCGCGGGCTGGTTCGCTCAGGGCCCGTCCGAGGTCGGGCCGAAGAAGGTACTCGTCCTTCGAGGCGGCGAGGGTGGCGACTTCGAAGAGGTCCCAGCGGTCGACGACATCCCGGCCGAGGTCGCGCTCCAGGTCCAACTCGGTTCGGACGGCGTCTCGGGCCGAGGCGTGGTCGCGCCTCAGTTCGAGCCAGGTTGAGGTCGTGTACGAGCCCCCCGCGCGTCCCGTCAAGATCCGGGCGGGGGTGCGCTCCCGGGCGCGCCGAAGGGCCTCGCCGGGGACCGTTTGAAGCGGCTCGCGGTCGATCCCGGCCGCCGGTTGAAACGCCTTGTGATCGTCGATCATGGAGGACCCTCGCGGCGGTCAGGAAGCGGGGACGGCGGCGGCTTCGGCCTGGGCTTCCTCGTCGGGATTATGAGTCTTCAAGAGGACGGGAGGACCGGGGAACCTCTGGCGCTCCAAGGCGAACCAGACGACCGCCAAGGTCGCGACCATCACCCCGACCACCCAGACCGACCGCTCGTTGGGCGGTCCCATGCCGATGGCGATCAAGCCCGCGCACCCCAAAGCGCTCAGCCAGGCGAGCGGCCGATACCAGCGCCCGAGGCTCCAGGGGCCCATCACCGTCCAGGTCTTCCCATAAGCCAACGCCCCCAGAACGCTCGGCAAGACATACGAGAGATACAACAAGATCGTGCAAACCGCCGTGATGGTCGAATAAACGGGCGTGTATACCGTGAACAAGATCGCCGCCACGGCGACGACCCAGATGGCGACGGCCGGCGACCGCCGCTTGGGGCAAACCCATCGGATCGACTTCGAGAACGGCAGCCCGCCGTCTCGGGCGAAGGCGAAGGCCATTCGCGAGGCCGACGTCAGGGCCGCCAGCCCGCAAAGGTACTGCGAGACAACGATCCCAACCGACAGGGTCACCGCCAGCCATCGCGGCAACGCGCCCCGAAGAATCCAAAGGAAGGCCCCCTCCCCCCGCGCCGCCGCGCCGGCCACGCTGGGCGCGGCGAGCACCACGGCCGAGAGCAAGATCCAGCCCGCGATCCCCGATATCAAGACCGACTGGACGATCCCCCGGGGGACCATCACGCCGGCGTTGACCGTCTCTTCCGACGTGTGCGCCGAGGCGTCGAACCCGGTGATCGTGTAGGCCGGCAAGAGCGCCCCCAGCGCGAACAGCATCCAGAGGTTCTCGGTGCGAGGCCAGACGCCCCCGCCCGCCTCGCCGCTGAAGTTCTGAAACGTCCAAAGCCGCGACGGGTCAAACCCAGGGGCGAACCACAACAAGCAGCCGGTCAAGATCGCCGAGACCAGCAAAATCCAATACCCGCTGAAGTCGGTCAGCTTAGCCGTCAAACCAATGCCCAGATGATTGATCGTCGCCTGAGACACCGTGATCGCGACCATCGCGAGGGCCTGAATCAACTGGTCGCGCCAGGGCTCGCCCGAGCCGTAACCCGCGCCCAGGGCCGTCGCCGCGAATCGATATGTTCCCACGTTGATCGCGGCGAGAACCGTAACCAGACCCGCCAGGTTGAACCAGGCGGTCGTCCATCCCCAGCCTCGTCCACCCAGAATCGCGGCCCAGTGGTAGAGTCCCCCGGCGGTCGGGAAGGCCGAGGCGAGCTGGCCCATCGCCGCGGCCACCGCCAGCGAGAAGAGGGCCACCAACGGCCACCCCAGGCCGATCGCCGCGCCTCCCACGCCGCTTAGGCCCAGGTGAAACGAGGTAACGCCCCCGGCCAGGATGCAGATGATTGAGAAGGAGATCGCGAAGTTCGAAAACCCGCTCAACCGCCTGTGCAACTCTTGCTGATAGCCCAGCCGTTGCATGTCGCGCGCGTCGCTGTCTTCGTTGGCGATCGGGTTCGATGCGTCGGCCTCGTTTACGTCGCGCACGATTCGGCGTCTCCCAGAACGGTTTCAAGTTGTCGAAGGGCGCGCGACCGCGCCTCGGCCCGCTGGATGGCCGGCGAGCCGGGCCCGAGCCCGCGCTCGGTGAGCCAGGCGTCGAACTCGGGGGCCGGACGAAGCTGGAACAGCCCCCGCGCGGTCAGGGCGTCGTGGAAGCTGGTCGTCTGGTAGTTGAGCATCACGTCGTCGGAGCAGGGAACCCCCATGAAGAAGTTGCAGCCCGCCGCGGTCAGCAGCAAAAGCAGGTTGTCGGCCGAATTCTGGTCGGCCTCCGCGTGATTCGTGTAACAAACATCCACTCCCATCGGCACCCCTTGAAGCTTGCCGACGAAGTGATCCTCAAGCCCCGCCCGAATAATCTGCCGCTCGTCAAACAGATACTCCGGGCCGATGAACCCGACCACGCTGTTGACCAAAAACGGATCAAACGCCCGCGCCACGGCTTGCGCCCTCGCTTCGAGGGTCAACTGGTCGATCCCGTGATGCGCGCCGGCCGAAAGCGCGCTCCCCTGCCCCGTCTCGAAGTACATCGCCTGCTCGCCGACCCAGCGAACATCCCGGCGCGCGTGACTCTCCAAGACCCGCTCGCGACCCTCGCGCAAGATCGAGAGATCGATCCCGAAGCCCCGGTTGGCCGCCTCCGTCCCGGCGACCGACTGAAAGAGCAGATCAATGGGCGCTCCGCGATCCAGACAGCCAAGCTGGGTCGTGATATGAGCCAGGCAGCACGATTGAGTTGGGATGCCGAAGGCGTCGATCAGGCGGTCGAGCCCCCGAAGGATCGTCTCGACCACGTCGACCGACTCGGCCGCCGGGTTCACGCCGATCACGGCGTCGCCGCAGCCGAAGGTCAGCCCGTCCATCGCCGAGAGCAAAATCCCCCCCAGGTCGTCGCTCGGGTGGTTCGGCTGGACCCGAATCCCCAAGACCCCGCGCTCGCCTAGGGTGTTCCGGCAACGGACGACGACCCGAATCTTCGAAGCGGCGGCGATCAGGTCTTTGTTGCTCATCAGCTTGGCGACGGCCGCGGCGACCTCGGGCGTGATCCCCCGATGGGCGGCCGCCAGGTCGGCGCCGGTCGTCGCGTCGTCGAGAATCCACTCGCGAAAGGCGCCCAGGGTCAGACCCCGAAGCGGAGCGAAAACGTCGGCGTCGAGCCGGTCGAGAATCAACCGGCTGACCTCGTCTTGCTCCGGGTCGATGATCGGATGATCGACGATCTCCCCCAGGGTCAGGTCGGCCAGAACCATCTTCGCGGCCACGCGCTCGCGCTCCGTCCGCGCGGCGATCCCCGCGAGCCGGTCGCCCGACTTCTCTTCGTTGGCCTTCGCCAAAACCTCGCCCAGCCCGCCGAAGGCGAACCGCTCGCCGCGTATGGTCGTGGATAGGTTCAAAGGTCCGCGCCTGGAAAAGATGAGGACTCGGATGGAATCATCTCAAGGCGGAAAGAGTCGAACGACCCATTGTCACACATCCCGACGAGCCCTCAAAGGCTCCACCCGGCGCGATATTATAGGCCGGTCGCAATGATTAGTCCGCCCGCGAGGCTCTCACGAAAATAAACCGGCCAAGCCGCGCGATATTTTGTTCGATATCGCGATTTAATGTGGCATTATTTTCAAGGGGGATGGTGCGCGCGGAGCTTGCAGCCCCCAAAATAATGATCGGCCGAAGGTGGCTCGAAGGGCCGGGTGGCGGTGGTCGGATTTTGGAGCGGGTTTGGCGAGCGGGAGGGCCTCTCTGGAGTGCGGGAGCTTGCTCCCGCTCTGTTCGCGAAAGCTTGCTTCCGCGTCCAGCCCGCGACGGTTGGCCCCGGTCGCCGCTCGGATCCTCCCTATGTCCGACGCCGCCCGGAGGCGGGGGCAACCTCCCGCCAACAAAGCGGCGGCAAGTCGCCGCACACCAAAGTTGGCCGCTCGGTTCCCCCACTTTTTCCGTAAACCTGACGACCCTCATCCGGTCTTCGACCACCTTGTATGTCCGTAGGACTCAAAGGCGGCGGTGTCGAAGCCCGGGATTTCCGCTGAAATCGACCCTCGCGGCATCCCGGGCGGAAACACAGCCGCTTCTCCCGGGGGGGAGAAGGATGC
>Ga0182738_1004702_pt1 | contig 14963 bp, 9 predicted proteins | sample eDN5th30CBELigMG_FD_128876 | JGI IMG/M metagenome (GOLD analysis project Ga0182738, IMG submission 128876) | Enriched Miracle-Growth compost microbial communities from Emeryville, California, USA - eDNA 5th pass 30_C BE-Lig MG (version 2)... ... | reverse complement strand
GCCGTCGGTGCGGTTGTAGCGACCGGAGAGGAGCCAGCTCGTGGCGCCGCCGCCGCCCACCCACCCCATCGCGTCGGCGGTGCCGAAGCTGGCGCCCGACGCGCTCACCGATCCGTGCGTGGCGCCGCCGCCGCTCTTCGTGACGAAGTTGATCGCGCCCGCTATCGTGTTGCGCCCGAAGGAGCCGCCGGGTCCGCGGATGATCTCCACTCTCTCGATTGCCTGCATCGGGATGAGGTCGAAGTTCACCTGCGATGCGTCGGGCTCGTTCACGCGCACGCCATCCACGAAGACGCTCATCGCCTGCGGGTAGCCCACCACCGGTCCGACCTGGAAACCGCGGAAGCGGAGGTCGGGCTGGAAGGGCGATCCGAACTGATCGTCCATCGAGATGCCCACCATCCCGGCCGTGAGATCGGCCACCGTGGAGGCGCCCGGCCGTGGCACGGCTATCGAATTCACCTCGGCGGCGAACGGCGCGCGCGCGAGCGGGATGCCGCCGATCCCGAGGCGGCCGGCGTGTACCACCACGGTGTCGAGCCGGCTGGTGGCGGTGTCGCCGTTCGTCGAGGTGTCGCTCTGCCGCTGCTGAGCGGCGGTGGATGCGGGGATCGCCGCAAGAAGGAGAGCGGCGATGAAGGTGAGAAGTCGTTCTGCGGATGAGTTCATCTGTCGTTACGCGAGAGGAGCTGGCGCCGCGGCGTCTTCGAGACGTAGCGGACGATGTCACCGGGCGTGAACGTGCCGCTTCCGTCGACATCCTCGTAGATCACCACCACGGCCACGCGCTCGCCGGGGAGATTCAGCGTGAGGAGCCCATCGTCGGCGTACGCGCCACCGTCGTGGTCCTCGCAACAGGCGTCGCGCACCACTTCGCCGTGTCCCCCCCCTTCGCGTGCGGCGCTCACCATGGCGAGGAGCTCGCCCGCATCCGGTGGATTGGTGTCGGGCGTGAGCAGCGCGAGCGCGGCGATCATGGTCGACACGACGATCGCCGCCGACCACGCGCCGCGCGACGTGGCGCGTCGGTTCGCGCGTCCGCCGCTCCGGACCACGAATCGCGCCCACGCCTCCTCGGCATCGATCTCGGGTGTCGCGTTGCGCAGCAGCGCGGTGATCGTGTGATGGCGCACGCGGATTTCATCGAGCGCGCGCCGGCAGTCGGCACAACGGCGCAGATGGAACCGGAGCCGGAACGCGGCCCAGGGACGCAGCTCCGAATCGAGCAGTGCCTGGAGAGTTCCCTCAACTGGATGCGCGCGTGTCATCGGCTCTGGTGGTGCGGGTTTCGAAGGCGCGTATGAAGCGACGCTGCGCGCGCGCCAGGAGTGGCGCCACGGATGTGACGGCGACCCCGACTACGCCGGCGATCTCGCGATACCGCACGCCGTCGGCGCGAAGGAGGAGGAGGGTGCGGTCGCGTTCGGAGATGGCATCGAGCGCGGCGTTCACTTCGGCTACCTCCTCCCTGCGCATCATGGCGCGTTCGATACTTGGCGCGCTCGCCGCACTGCTCTCGCTCGTCAGAAGGCGTAGCCGCCTGTCGCGCCGCAGTTCGCCGCGTGCCGCATCGCGCGCGAGATTGGAAGCCACCACGTACAGCCATGCGTCAGGCGTGTGCGCGCCCCGATCGAGCAGGCGGATGAAGGCTTCCTGCGCCAGATCCTCCGCCTGATCGCGATCACCGAGCCGCTCGTACAGGAAGCGCACGAGTCCCGGGTAATGCCGATCGAAGAGCTTGTGAATGTCCACGCCGGAGTGGGCTCGAGTCGGTCGTCGTTCAGTCCGGCACACGAATGCGACACGCGTGCCACCACAGGAGAGACGTCAGCGGACCGCGAAACGAGACAGGGGTCAGGCACTCGACTGTAGAGGTCCCGGCAGCGGAGCTGCCGGGACCTCTACAGTCGAGTGCCTGACCCCGCCGGTCAGCTCGAGTAGTACGCGGCGTTCTCGGCGATGTAGCCGCTGGTGAGATCGCAGCCGAACGCTGTGGCTTCACCGGTTCCCACGCCGATGGCGATTTCGATGTCCACCGTGTCGCCCGCGAGCACGGCGCGGATCTCGGCGTCGTCGAACTCCACGCGCTGGCCATTGTGCAGAACGGCGTGGCCGCAGACCCAGGCGTCGGTGCGCCCCGGAGCGAGCGTCGCGTCGAAGCACTTTCCCACGGCCATGAGGATGCGTCCGACGTTCGGGTCGGCGCCGTGGGCCATCGTCTTGATGAGCGGCGAGTTCACGACAGACTTCGCGATGCGCCGCGCTTCGCTCGTGCTCTTCGCCGAGTGGATCGTCACGCGCAGCAACCGCGTGGCACCCTCGCCGTCGCGGGCGAGCATCTCGGCCATGCGGATCGAACCGGCGGTGAGCGCTGCGCGGAAGCTCTCGGCATCCACCTTCCCGGCGCGCCCATTCGCGAGGATGGCGCAGGTGTCCGAAGTGCTCGTGTCGCTGTCGACGGAGAGCATGTTGAACGAGACTTCCACCGCCTCGCGCAGCATGAAGTCGAGCATCGGCGCGTCGAACTCGGCGTCGGTGAAGATGTACGTGAGCATCGTGGCCATGTTGGGCTCGATCATTCCGGAGCCCTTGGCCACCCACGTGATAGTCGCATCGCCCACGCTCACGGAGAGCGCCTTGGGGTGCGTGTCGGTGGTCATGATCCCGCGCGCGCCCACGAGCGGATCGCTCTGCAGTTCGGCGGTCATCCCCTGGAGGCCGCGCTCGATCTTCTCGATCGGAAGGCGCACGCCGATCACGCCGGTGGAGCTCACCAGCACGTGCTCGGGCGACGTTCCGATCTCGGCGGCGGCGGCGGCAGCCATGCGACGTGCATCGTCCACGGCGTGCGAACCCGTGGCGACGTTCGCGTATTTGCTGTTGGCGACGATGGCGCGAAGCCGCCCCGCGCGGATGGTCTCGCGGCCGAGGATGATCGGCGCGCCGGGGAATTGATTGCGGGTGAAGACGGCGGCCGCAGCGGCGTCGACATCGCTCACGAAGATGGCGAGGTCATCGCCCTTCGGCTTGAGCCCGCAGTTGCGGGCGGCGGTGGTGAATCCGGCGGGGAAGCGGGGAGTGGGGTGGGGTTCGAACTGCATAGGTGTTGTCGAGGATTGGCTGGCAGTGTCGGCGATCGACGAATAGTGTTCAAAGATAGAGAGATACCACTCGACACGTAGATGCGCCGGCTATGGCGGATCAGCGGGAATGCAAGCCGTCGAGGCAGCGAGGCGACTCGCGCGCCTAAGCGGTGAAGCAGTATCACTGGCGTACGCAGCGCTACGGTCATAGTATTTGCGTAGCCGAGACCCGTCAGGCCCTCAACGGACGCCTATGAGCGACGTTTCACAGACCGAGATCGACCTTCCGGAGTTTCGGCATCCTCCCGTCGTGGAGGTAGCGGCCTCGATACAGTTCAGTCCGATCGCGGGGCTGGACGCCGCACATCTTGGGGCACTGTGGTTGCGGTTCCGAGAGAGGTATCCCAAGACTGAGCAGCACTCTCCTCTGGCGACTGTCACAGAGACGTTTGCGACGCCCCGGCCTGCCGCTTCTGGCCTGTCCGTCGAGCAACGTGCATTCCCTACCCCACGCTTCTGGTTCGTCGATCAGACCAATACAAGAGTAGTCCAGGTTCAGAAGAACCGTCTGGTGGTTAACTGGCGTCAGGCGGATACTGAGGCGAATTACCCGCGGTACACGACGTTGCGAGAAGACATCGAAGCGGCGTTCAATATCCTTCGGGATTTCCTCATTGATGAAGGTCTCGAAGAGCCCATACCCGAATTGGCGGAGTTGACCTACGTCAATCACCTGCACGCCGGCGAACGCGGGAAACCCCGCGACTCGATCAGTCGTTTTCTTAGATACTGGCAAGAGCCTGCCGGCACCATTCTCCGATCGTCCCCGGAGGAGGCCTCGCTTCGCGCACAATACGTGATGCAAGCTGGCGGTCAGCCTGTGGGAAGGCTCTATGTCGAACTTGAATCAGCATACAGGCGACGTGATAACGCGCCTATATACATACTGAACATGATTGCCCGGGGCGCTGTGGGCGATCGTACGCTGAACGGTACTTTGGCATTTCTTGACCAGGCACATTTCTGGATCGTTCGCGGGTTCACGGACATTACGACACCCGAGATGCACGATATATGGGAGCGCATTCAATGACGACTGGTGCTATTCCCTCCCTCGCTCAGGGATTTGCAACGCCATCGATCCTGGCTGGACGGCATGTGAGACGTAGCCTCGAACCACGAGAACGGATCGAGGCGAGTGGACCGGCAGTTCGTTCTTTCGCGTTTGATCTTGCCGATGGCTCTGTGACCGTCGAGGTCACCGGAGAAGAGCCGGACTGGCTGTACAAAGTCCTCGATGACATACGGACCTTTTCCTTCCTACCCGTTGGATGGGACTCATACGATGGCGAGCCAGTCACCTTCGACGCAGCGTTTGCCGGCCTCGAATTTCTCGTGGGAATGCTGTTGAACGACTCCCCAATTCCATCAGTGGTCCCCGAGAGTTCAGGCGGCCTCCAGTTTGAATGGCATCGTTCAATCGGCGATCTGGAAGTGTCCTTCTCACGGGACGGAAGGATCAGCGCATCCTTCGCTAGCGCGTCGGGTGACGAGGGGTGGGACATGGAGGCCGAACAGATGGATCCGAAACTGCTGCATAGTGCGATTACCCGCCTCTAGCAGGTTTAGTACGCCTCATCTTTCTGTTACTGGACGGTGAATTCAGATCCGATCGATGACACGTCAATCAGTGACGCTGCAGAATTGCTGCGTAGAATCAGCGCTCACTGGTGGGTTTTCGATGACCGCACGGGCCGGCGGCGCCTCAGCAGCGCCGCTTTCGAGAATTCCCGGGACGGAAGCGGTACGTCGGTTGCGATCGCTGCCGAAACATCGCTCGATGCGCAGCTGCAGGGCTACCCTGGTTACGGACTAGCGTCTCTGCCTGCAGGAAAGGCTCGGGAACAGCAGCAAGTGGTGCGTCGCGTACCACTGGATGAAATGCCATGGCATGCCCAGATCGAGGGCAGGAAGACCGGCAGCATCAAGAAGGCCTTGAGCGCGGCCTGTGAGATCCTGGTCGAGCCAGCAATGGAATAGCATCTGAAATTCTCCGATCGAGCCGGTCGAGATCGTATCCGGGAAGTAGATGGCGGGGTCACGCGGTAGGCGGAAAGAGGTTCGGCAGCGACGCTGCCGAACCTCTTTCCGCCTACCGCGTGACCCCGCCATCTACTTCAACTTCCGCCCCATGTACTCCTCCACCGCGTTCGCGTACGCGAGGAGGTTCCTGTACATGACCATGTCGTGCACCTCGTCGGGGAACACGATCTCCTCCACATCCACGTTCCGCTCGCGCAGCGCGTTCACTATCCGCACGGTGGCGCTGAAGGGCACGTTGCGGTCGTCGTCGGCCTGGATCATCAGCACCGGCGATCTCCATCTGTCCACCCACGCGATCGGCGAGGCCTCGCGCGCGATCACCGCGGCCTCGGGGTCGTCGCGCTCGTTGTACGATGGCACGTAGAACTCGTGGATGCGGTTCCAGTCGTGCACACCCGCGTAGTCCACGCCCGCCTTGAACATGTCCGACGCGTGCGCCAGCGCCTGCGCAGTGAGATACCCGCCGTACGAACCGCCGAAAATCCCCAGGCGCGCGGTGTCCACGTCCGCCCTGTTCTGCAGGTACAGTCCCGCGCCCAGCACATCCTTCACCTCGCTCGCGCCGGTGGCCCCGTAGTGCTCCGCTTCGCGGAACTCCATCCCGTAGCCAATCCCGCTCCGGTAGTTCACCGATAGCACCACGTAACCCTTCGTCGCCAGATACTGATTGATGGCGTACGAGTAGTGGTAGAAATCCATCGGATGGAAGCCGAGCATCATCTGACGCGACGGTCCGCCGTGCACGAACACCAGCGTCGGATGTCTCTCACCGGCACGCGTGCTCTTCGGCAGGAAGAGCTGGCCGTGGATCGGCATACCGTCCGCCGAGCGGAAGATCACCTGCTCCGGTTCCACCAGCTCGCTCTCCGCGGGGAATCCCGCCAGCATCCCGGGCGCCAGCTCGCGGAACTTCCCGTTCTCGAGGAGCGCGGCGGTCGCGGGGCGCCGAGCTCCCGAATGCAGCAGCGCGAGCGCGCCCTCGCTCGTGAACACGGGCGACCACTCGATCCCGCGTCCGCTCGTCAGCGCTTTTGGCGCGCCGCCGTTCACGCCGACGCTCCAGATGTGACGCCGGTCGATGTCGTCCTGGTTCGATCCGTAGATCACCGAGGCGCCGTCGTTCGCGAGCACTGCCTGCTGGATCTCGAACTCGCCGGGCGTGAGCAGCTTCGCGTCGCCGCCCGCGATGGCCACCGAATAGAGATGCCGCCACCCATCCTTCTCCCACGAGAAGACGATCCGGTCGCCCGAACCCCAGAAGAGCTGATCCCCCTGTTGCAGCGGCGAGAACACGCTCCCCATGCCCGGCGTGGCTCGCCAGATGGTGCGACCTGCGCCCGTCGCGACATCGGCCACCACTATCGACCACGGTGGATCCTCACGATTCGGACCGAAGAAGCTCTCCTCCGCCGCCGACGGTATCCTGATGAACGCTACTCGCTTTCCATCGGGCGACCATGCCGGCGCCACATCCTGATCGGTGCTCGGCGCGAGCCAGCTCACCGCCTTCTTCGCGTCGTCGTAGATGCCAATGAACGAGTGGTCGCCGCGGCCACTGGAGAAGGCGAGCTTCGAACCATCGGGCGACCAGCGCAGCGAGCTCGCGCGCCCGCGCACGTGGCCTATCGGTTTCGCTTCGCCGTCGCCGAGTGGCGCGAGCGCTATCTGACCGCGCTGCGAGAACGCGACCACGTTCGCGGTGGGAGACGCGACCGGCGAAGCGCCGGCAGCGATCCGCACCGGCTCGCCGCCCGCGAGCGCGATGCGCCAGAGCGCTTGCTCGCGCGGCTCGAGTGAGCTGGTGGGATTGGGATGCTCACCCGCGCGGTTCGGGCTCCCGCCTCGCACGTACACCAACGTGCGTCCGTCGCTCGACCAGGCGAGCTGCCCCAGCTCCTGGCCATCATCGGCGGTATACTTCGTGAGCTGGCGTCCCTCGTACGACGGCGGCTCCGCCACCCACACGTTGCGCGCGCCACGCTGGTTCACCACCCAGGCGATCGCGCCACCCTTCGGCGCCGCACTGATCTCGCTCGGGAACGGCGCACCGAGGAGTGCGTCGAGAGTCGGCGCCTGCACCGCGGCCGCGGCCGGATGCGCGAAGCGTGGCGCCAGCTCCTGCGCCGCAGCGAATCGGGCGCCGGGAACGCCGCCGATCGCCGCGATCAGGATCGTGGAGAGCATCGCGGCAGCGGTACGCGCCGCGCGCGATGCGATTGCACCGCGCGCGGCGGTCCCGACCCGGTCGTCGGAAGTGGGCAGCGTGGATCGAAGACTCATGCGGATTCTGCTGTCAGAGGTTCGGGTTGTGAATGCGCTCCACATCGGGGAGCGGGAAACAACGCTGGTCGCCGTAGGTACCGCCGCTCACGTACGCGGCGCCCGGTGCGGGCACGAGCGGCAGTTCGTAGCGCCGCACATCGCCCAGCCGGTGGCCTTCGAGAAAGAGCTCGCGCCTGCGCTCCTCGATCACCTGCGCCAACACTTCTTCCTTCGTCGCGCCGGTCACGTCGTACGCGGGAGTGGCGATCCCCGCCCGCGCGTGAAGATCGTTGATGATAGCCGCCGCATCTTCCAGATGCTCGGCGTCGACCGCGGCCTCCGCCAGGATGAGCTGCGCCTCTGCCCACCTGGCGATCGGTATTGGTGATGTGACCGTGGAGTACTTGTCGGCCAGCCAGATCTCGGTGTGGCCATCCGAGCCCATCACTCCCAGATCGGAAACCGCCACGCGCGGATCGGGAATCGTATCCCACATGACGTTGCGGAAGGACGGATCGACGGATGAGAAGTTCCCTTGCGTGGTGTGCATGTACACGAGATTCTGCCGGCGCACGTCGGCCGCGTCGGTGTTCACCGCCACCACGAACCCTTCCGGAATCTCCGCTGCATCCGTGGCCGCGTTGGCGAGATCACCCATGTCCAGATACGCGCGCGCTCGGCCGAGCTGCGCGAAGTGCAGCGTGGTCTCGTCGCCCGCCGTCGTCGCCGCCGCTATCGCCTTGTCGAAGCGGCTCTTCGCCTCGGCGAACAACTGATCCGACGTCATCTCGGGTCCGATGTTGATCGCCGCCGAGCACATCCCCTCGCCGAGCAGGATGAGACTGTAGCCCGCGTAGGCCGCCGACTGGCCGATCAGTTTAGTACGGTTGGGAACTTCCGCATCGGTCCATCCCTCCAGCTTCGCGAGGATGGTGTCCGCGGAAGCGCGAGCCACCGAGAGCGGGGTGTAGACACCGGGAACCTGCTGGCTCGTGCAGTCGCCCGTGCCGTACGGGGCACTGGTGGGCATCGTACGCCGATCGTAGTCGTAGTTCGCGATGAAGGAGATCGCGTCCACCAGTTCGTCACCGAGTATGCCGCTCCCCACCACGTAGCGGATGTAGGAGCACTCGAAGTCGCTGATGGCGCCGTTCACGAGAAGCTGCGCGTTGGCCGGGACGAAGAGCGAGCCGGCATCGAGCTGGCTGGGGTCCTTCTGCTGCAGCGTGGTGATGTCCCGGCATGCCGCCGTCGAGAGGAGCGACAGCAGCGTCGCGGCACAGAGCAGCCACACCGGACGACGCCGGATGCGTGTAGTCATGGATATGCCTCTCCCACACGAGGGATGATCGTGCATGGATCAGAACGTGAGGTTGATGGTCGCCACGAGCTGGCTGAGCGGCGGGATGACGCCCTGGTCGAACGACAGCGCGTTGCTCGCACTCGCAAGTGCGTTGACCTCCGGGTCGACGCCACGGTAGTCGGTCCAGGTATGCAGCTCGCGTCCGGCGAGCGTCACGACCGCGCGCGAAACGCCGACGCTCTTCAACCAGTTTTCAGGGAGCGTGTAGCTCGCGGATACCTCGCGCAGCTTCACGAACGACGCGTCCTGGAAGAACGCCTCGTTCAAGCCGGTGGCGTTCCGGCTCGGGCTGAGCTGCGCCAGGTACGCCGGCGAGTAGTTCTCGGGGTGATAGTTCGCGTCGCAGTAGCCGATGCCGAGTACGCCCGAGCAGCGGAACTGTTCGATCGAGTTCGCGATCGTGTTGCCCCGCTTGAAGTCCACCAGCGCGTAGAGTCGCAGCCGCTCGAATAGCGTCACCGTGTTGCCGATCGAACCCGTGACCTTGGGCGTGGGTGTCCCGACGAAGAGCAGCGGCGCCACGGTGCAGTCCACGGCCCCGGCGCCCGGGCCGCCGTCGCACAGATAGCTCGCCACTCCACCCGTCGTCTGATCACGCTCGGCCGATACGATGTGCTTGGCGAAGTAGCCGCCGATCGGGTAGCCCGCGATGTTGTTCTGTCCCGGAGCGATGATCGACGAGAGGCCGCCGAGGTCCTCGATCCTGTCCTTGTTGGTCGCGATGTTCCCGGTGATCTCCCATGAGAGCTCGTCGCGGCGGAGCGCCTGGAAGGTGGCTCCGAGCTCGATCCCGCGGTTGCTCACTTTACCAAGGTTCGCGAGTTGATCGCCGGGAAATCCTCCGGACGGCGCCACGGGCTGCGAGACTATCTCGTCGGACGTGCGCTTGCTGAAGTACGTGAAGTCGAGGTGGAGGCGATCGAAAAGATCTGCATCGAAGCCCAGCTCCACCTCGCGGCCGCGTTCGGGCTTGAGATCGGAGTTTCCCGCCGAGCCGGGAGTGACGCCGTTGGTACCGTTGGGGCCGGGCACCGGCGTGTAGCTGCGCAGCGCGGAGAACGCGTTCGGCTGCCGCCCGGACTCACCGTAGGCGGCGCGCAGCTTGAGCGTGTTGACGAAATCGAAATTCCAGAATGGTTCCTCGCTCAATACCCACGATGCGCTCACCTTGGGGTACGTCACCCACTTGAACTCGTCGCCGAAGGCGGAGTTGTTGTCCACTCGCACCGCGCCGGTGAGGAATATCCGGTCGTCGAAGCCGATCTGCTCCTGGAAGTACGCGCCGATCGTGGTGTTGATGATCTGGCTTTGCGTGGAGTTCGTCTGCTGCGCGGTCGCCGACACCGTCTCCACACCCGGGCCCGGGAAGGACGTTCCGCCGAGCGAACTGGAGTTGAGCTCCGTGCGATAGAACTGCCCGCCCACCGAGGTGGCCGACGAGATGGACGAGGTCAGCGATGCTCTCGCCGTAGCGGAATAGTCCGCCGTGATGACCGTGTTGTTCTCGAGCGTCTGATGGATCTGCCCCGCCGCGATGACGGGTCCCAGGAACTGCGCGAGCTCGGGCGGCGCGAAGCGCTCGAGCGCGCGACTGTCGCTGCCGGTGTAGTCGACACCGGCGATCAGGCGATGCGAGAACCAGGTCGTGGGACGGTGGTTGATCGTCCCGCTTCCGGTGAACCGGTTGATCCCCTGGAAGTTGTCGTAGAGTTGCTGCGGTACTTCCGGCGGGAAGTTCGGATAGAAGCCGCGCGCAGCGGGGAATAGGAGCGAGTGGCCCATCTCGGCGCCCAGCATCGGCGATGCGCCCACGTCCGCGCCCAGGTGGTTCGAGCGGTCGACGTAGTTGAGGCTCACGCCCACATCCACCTTCTGATTCGGCGTCACGGTGAGGTTGGCGTGCGAGCTGAACTGCCGGAGCTTGTTGTTGGGCTCTATTCCGAGATCGTTCTGGTAGGCGCCGGACAGGTAGTAGCCGAACTGCTCGAGGCCACCGGAGAGCGAGAGGTTGTAGAGGCGCGTCTGGCCGTTCGTGAAGATCGGCGTGCCACGATCCGCTTCTTCCTTCACGCCGTTCCAGGCTACCAGAGCTCCGCTCTCATCGGGAACGAGATTGGTAGGAACCCGTCCTTCCGGATCCCTGAAGTAGAGCGCACCGGTCTGGACCTGCGCGGAGAGTCGTGGCTTCCCCGTCTGTCCCTTCTTCGTGATGATCTGAATGACACCGTTCGCCGCCTCGGTGCCGTAGATCGTCGCGGCCGCGGGGCCCTTGATGATCTCGATGCTCTCGATGTCTTCGGGGCTGATGTCGTTGAGACGTCCGCCCACGTCGGCGTTCTGCGAGCCGAAGCCCTGCTGACCCGGACCGGTGCCCACGGCATTGTTGACGCGTACGCCGTCTATGTAGATGAGCGGCGAGTTGTCGAGCGAGAGACTCGAGCGACCGCGAATCTGGATGTTCGGACCCGCACCGAGGCGACCGCTGTTGGGAACGACCACCACGCCGGGTGCGCGCGCATTGAGGAGACTCCCTAGGTTGGGAGACGCCGATTTCGCGAGCACGTCTGGAGCGCTAACCGAGGCCACGGCGTTGCCGATCGAGCGTCGCTGCTCCGCACCCACGGTGCCGGTGACCACCACCTGGTCGAGCGAAGTCGCCGCCGCCTCCAGCGCGAGATCGGCCGTCGCGTCCTGGTCCGCGACCACCGTGACCTGCACGCGTGCGGCGGTGTAGCCGATCCGCCGCGCGCTCACGGTATAGGTCGCGGGCGTGACGCCGGGAATGCGGTACGCGCCGTCCTGATCGGTGAGAGCGCCCTGCGTTCCGCCCTCGATGCGAACCGCCACGCCCGGGATCCCCTCGTGCGACCTCGAGTCGGTCACGTGACCGACGATCGTGCCGAGCTGCACGTGCGCGTGTCTGCCGCTCGGCACCAGCACCGCCTCGGCGCCATCGCCGCTGAAGACGAGATCCACTCCCGCACCCACGAGAACGTCGGTGAGCGCGGCGGCCGTGGTGATTGCATCCGCCCGCAGCGTGACGCGCTTCGTACGAGCGATCACGTCTTCGGTGTACACGAGCCGCACCCCGGACCGCGCGGCGATGGCGGCCAGTGCATCCGCCACTTTCGCGTTGCGCAGGTCGAGCGAAATGCGTCTTCGCAGCGCGGGGGCACGCTCGATGTCGAGCGGCACCGTATTGCTCGGCGAGGAGGTGAGCGCTACCAGGAAGCGCGGGCCGGTGAGGATGCCGTCGGAGTCCGCGCCCTGGGCAGAGGCGTCCGGTACGACGGAGAGGACGGCCATCACGAGCGCGAGGCACCCGGTGGCCAGTGAGCTCCCGGAAAGGTGCCGACCGAGCAGAATTCGCATCTGGTACTCCTGCCTTGGGACGGGGAGAGGAGCGGCGGGAGGCGGCGCGTACGCATCGTGCGCGGGCGAGGAAACTCCGGCCCGTGTCTACATCAACGCGCGCCGCCAGGGCATCACGTACAGCGCGTTTCCACCCGGCGCGCTGCCGGCGCGTACGTACCGGTGGTATACTCGACCGTTGTATCGATACGTCCGCCAACCGCGACCCCTTCTCCGAGCATCATGACTCACCCGTACCGCAGACCGACCGCCGTGTGCGCGCGCACCGCATGGCGCTTCCCGGGCACCATGCTGCAGGCCGGCATGTCCGCCGCGCACTCCGTACTGGCGCCGGCGCTGATTGCAGTCGCGCTCTGCGCGATGCCCGTCGACGCCCACGCGCAGCAGCGCGCAGCGCGCGCTCCCGACATGGCCGCCTTCGATCGTTACGTCGCGAAGGCCGTGGGCGACTGGAACGTCCCCGGGCTCGCCATCGCCGTGGTGAAGAACGACTCGCTCGTCTTCGCGAAGGGGTACGGCGTCATCGAGAAAGGGAAGCCGGCACGCGTGGACGAGCACACGCGCTTCGCGATCGGCTCGACCACCAAGGCGATGACCGTCACCGCGCTCGCCATGCTGGCCGACGAAGGGAAGCTCTCCTTCGACGACAAGGTCATCGACCATCTCCCCGACTTCCGGCTCCGCGACGCATGGGTCACCAGGGAGCTGACCATCCGCGACCTGCTAACGCACCGCACCGGACTCCCCGGCACCGACCTGCTCTGGCTCTTCGACAGCTATCCCACCAACGAGATCTTCCGGCGCATGCAGTACGTGGAGCCGGAGTCATCCTTCCGGTCGCACTGGGAATACCAGAACGTGATGTACGCGCTCGCCGGCGCGATCGTGGAGCAGGCTTCGGGAATGAAGTGGGCTGACTTCGTCCGCACGCGAATCTTCGAGCCGCTCGGGATGAACGAGACCATCCCCCTCGTTTCCGAGCTCCCCGGCAAGCCGAACGTGGCCGTGCCGCACGCCATGGCCGACGACAGTGTGCAGGTCGTTTCCATCAGGACCACCGATCCGATAGCGCCTGCCGGATCGGTCTGGTCGAGCGTGCACGACATGTCCATCTGGATGCGCTTCGTGCTCGACAGCGGTCGCGTGGGTGACAGGCGACTCGTGAAGCCGGAGACCTTCCGCGAGATAGTGGCACCGGAGATGCGCGCTCCGATGGACGAATACCCGGCGCTCTCCCTCTCCAGACCGCACTTCTTCAGCTACGCACTCGGCTGGTTCGTGCAGGACTACGACGGCGAGACGGTGTGGATGCACACCGGCAGCATCGACGGGATGTGCGCCATCATCGGACTCCTCCCGGGCCAACGCATGGGTGTGTACATCCTCGAAAACCTGGATCACGCCGAGCTGCGGCACGCGCTCATGTACCGCGCGTTCGACATGTTCGAGGGAAATCCACCGCGCGACTGGAGCGCCGACGTGCACAAGCTCTTCGCCGATCGTGCCGCGAGAGCGAACGCCGCGCGCGCCAGGCGCGACAGCTCGCTCGCGCGCGACACGAAGCCCACGCTCCCCCTCGCGAAGTACGCCGGCACCTACACCGACTCGACGTACGGCAACGTCGAGATCGCGCTCTCGGGCAACGCGCTGACATTCCGCTTCGTCCGCGGCGATGCCCAGCCCCTCGAGCACCTCGAGTACGACGTCTTCCGCGCGAAAGCGAAAACCACCATCGAGCCCGACCCCGTCGTCACCTTCACCCTCGATGGCTCCGGCGGCGTGACGGCGCTGCGCGCGTTCGGCGTGGAGTTCGGGAAAAGGAAACAGGGGACAGGCGACAGGAAACAGTAACTGCAGAGGACTGGCGTGCAGTCACTGTTTCCTGTCGCCTGTCCCCTGTTTCCTTTTCTGCTTTCTGCCGTCTGCCTCTCCTACTTCAGTCGCGCCCCCACCCAATCCACCACCATCCCCACCACCTCCGGCTCCACGTGCGGATTGGGGAGCTTCGCGTAGCCGCCGGGGAAGCCGCTGGTGTCGTGGATGAAGAGATGGTTCATGTTCGGGAAGACGTGCGCGGTGACGTCGGGGTTGCCGGCGGCGCGGAATGCTGACTCCAGCACCGGTACCTGATCGGGTGTGACCTGCTGATCGGTGCCGCCGTTCAGGATCAGCACCGGAACCTTCACCTGGCGCGCGGTCGCGAGTGGATCGTAGTCGAGGAAGAACTTCATCCATGCGTTCGACGCGCCGAGCGAATCGATACGCGCGTCGATGGTCGCGAGCGCCGAGTCCTTCTTCGCACCGTGGAGTGTGGTGTCGTGCTCGATGAGATTGCGGAGCTGGAACTGCAGGATCTCGCGGCCGCCCTTCGACGGGCCGGCGAGCAGCACGATGCCGCGCAGCTCCGGTTCGTGCAGCGCCACGAGCGGCGCGATGAGGCCGCCCTCGCTGTGGCCGAGCAGTCCGAGTCGCGTCGCATCGATCTCCGGACGCGTGCGCAGATATGCGAGACCGGCGCGGATGTCATCGGCGAAGTCGGCGCTCGTCGCACTCTTGTGGTCGCCCGTGGACTCACCGTAGCCGCGGTCGTCCATGCGCAGCACGGCAATTCCGCGGCGGCCGAGTGAATCGGCGAACTGGCGGAAGGGACGATATCCCTTCACGCCGGGGAGCGCTTCATCGCGATCCTCGGGTCCTGACCCTGTGATGGTGACGATCGCGGCCACCGGTCGCGAGCCGGTCGCGCCCCGTGGGATCGTGAGCGTTCCCGCGAGCGTGTG
>Ga0182738_1004701_pt1 | contig 14963 bp, 17 predicted proteins | sample eDN5th30CBELigMG_FD_128876 | JGI IMG/M metagenome (GOLD analysis project Ga0182738, IMG submission 128876) | Enriched Miracle-Growth compost microbial communities from Emeryville, California, USA - eDNA 5th pass 30_C BE-Lig MG (version 2)... ... | reverse complement strand
CTGATCGACCCCACGCGCAGGCTCGAGAACGTCACGGCCGGCACTCCGCCCGGTCCGGCGCAGGCCCGCGCCGATGGCGACGAGCCCGAGGAAAACGGAACCTCGCATTTCGTGGTGATCGACCGTGACGGGAATGCGGTATCGTACACCTCGACCATCGAAGGTTCGTTCGGCTCCGGCATCATGGTCGGCGGCTTCTTCCTCAACAACGAGCTGACCGATTTCAGCTTTACCCCGGAAGCGAACGGGAAGCCCGTCGCCAACCGCGTGGAAGGCGGCAAGCGTCCGCGCAGTTCCATGTCGCCCACGCTGGTCTACGGCCCAGATGGCAAGCTGCTGATCGCAGTCGGCGCTGCGGGCGGCGCGACGATTCCGGCGCAAGTGTCGCGCGCGCTGATCGGCATGCTCGATTTCCGCCTGTCGGTGGCCGAGGCGCTTGCTCTGCCGGTGCTGTTTTCGCCTGGCGACTCCATCTCGGTCGAGCCGGGGTCCAGTCTCGAAGCGCTGATCCCTCAGCTCCAGGCGCTCGGCCACACCGTTAGCGCCCGGCCAATGCCGCTCAAGAGCAACGCTGCACAGCGGACGTCCGCCGGGTGGGTGGGCGCCGCCGACCCCCGCAGCGAAGGCGGCGTCGCACGCGAATAGCACGCTACTCGCACCTTCGCTTGCCGCCCTCTACCCGCGCATCTAAAACCGCCTGAGGGACAAAGGAGCATTCGGGTGGAGCTGGCCGAAATCATCGGGACGAGGAACCTCGTCCAGCTGTTCCTGAAGCGCGCGGACCAGCTTGGCGACAAGCCGTTCCTCGCCGCCAAGCATGACGGTGCATGGCGCACGATGAGCTGGCGCGAAGCCGCGGCGCAGGTCTGCCTGCTTGCCGAGAGCCTGCGCGGCCTCGGTCTCACCGATGGCGACCGGGTGGTGCTGGTGTCTGAGAACCGCCCGGAATGGTGCATCGCCGACCTTGCGATCATGGCCGCCGGGTGCATTACCGTGCCGGCCTACACCACCAACACCGAGCGCGATCACCAGCACATCCTTGATGATTCCGGCGCGCACGCCGTCATCGTCTCGACATCGAAACTGGCACAACCGCTCATGCCCGCGATCATGCGGACCGGAGCGGCCAAGCACTTGGTCACAATCGAACCGATCCGCTCCAGTCAGGCGGGCAGCTTCGAGCGCCACGAATGGAGCGCGCTACTGAAAGGCGATGCAGCCGCCGCGCGCGCCGCCGTCGATGCGCGCGTTGAGGGGATCGAACGCGGCGACACAGCCTGCATCATCTACACCAGCGGCACCGGCGGGGCTCCGCGCGGGGTGCTGCTCCACCACGGCGCGATCCTGTGCAACATCGAGGGCGCGGCATCCCTGCTGAAGGAGGATTTCGGGATCGACGAGGAACGCTTCCTCTCGTTCTTGCCGCTGTCCCACGCCTACGAGCACACTGGCGGGCAATTCCTGCCGATCGCGATCGGGGCAGAAATCTATTACGCCGAGGGCCTAGAAAAGCTCGCCAGCAATATCGAGGAAGTGCGCCCGACGATAATGGTCGTGGTGCCCCGCCTGTTCGAGGTGCTGCGCGCCCGGATCATCAAGCAGGTCGAAAAGCAGGGCAAAGTGGCGAACTTCCTGCTCGACGGGGCACTTGGCCTCAGCGAGCGGCGCGCGCACGATCGTTCGCGGCTCACGGACCGCGCGCTGGAACTGCTGCTCGAACGCACATTGCGGCCGAAGATCCGGCAACGGTTCGGTGGCCGCATCAAGGCGCTCGTTTCGGGCGGCGCGCCGCTCAATCCCGAAGTGGGCGCATTCTTCCAAGTCATGGGCCTGACAATGCTGCAGGGCTACGGCCAGACTGAAGCCGCGCCCGTGATCAGTTGCAACCGGCCCAAGGTCGGTCTCAAGATGGACACCGTCGGCCCCCCGATGGATGGCGTCGAAGTCCGCATCGCAGAGGATGGCGAAATCCTCGTGCGCGGCGAGCTGGTCATGAAGGGCTACTGGCGCAATCCCTCCGAAACCGCACGCGCGCTGAAGATAGACCCTGCCGAACCGGACAAGGGCCCGTGGCTCCACACCGGCGACATCGGCCACATCGATGACCGCGGCCGCATCGTTATCACCGACCGCAAGAAAGACATGATCGTCAACGACAAGGGCGACAATGTCGCGCCGCAGAAGATCGAGGGCATGCTGACACTGCAGCCCGAGATCGCGCAGGCGATGGTCCACGGCGACAAGCGCCCGCACCTCGTCGGGCTGATCGTGCCCGATGCGGAATGGGCGCTCGAATGGGCGCGCGCCAACGACGAAAAGTTCGACCTTGCCCGGCTGCAGGATCTTCCCGCGTTCCGCAGCGCCATTCGCGCGGCGGTCGACCGTGTGAATGACGATCTCTCGGTGATCGAGAAGGTGCGCAAGATCACCTTTGCCGACGAACCGTTCTCAATCGAAAACGAGGAAATGACCCCGAGCATGAAGATTCGCCGGCACATGATCAGGCAGCGCTACGGCGCACGCCTCGATGCGCTCTACACCGCCTGACGTCGACGATGGCCGATTATCGCAAGATTTCCGCCCACCTGCCCGAGGTGCGCGAGTACATCAGGCTGCGCAAATGGGTCCGCCGCGGGGACGCGGTGGCTTACGGGGCGAACATCGAAGGCACACACCTGTCGACGGACGCGCTCGGCTTCCGCCACTCGGTGTTCCGGGGCGAACGCCTTTCGCTGGCCGATTGCCTGCAGAGAGAGCGCTACGGCTTCGTGCTCGGGTCCTCGGACGTCTACGGGTTCGGCCTGCCAGGAAATGAGGCGACACTGCCTTCGGTCATCGGCGAACGGCTCGGATTCCCGTTCGGCAATATCTCGTTCCCTGAGGTCAACGCCCGGACACTCTACTGCCAACTCCTGGCGCTCGTTGCGCGGGCCAAGCGGCGCCCTTCAGCCGTGTTGCTGCTGATAGGAGGTGACTTCACCGCGTTCTGCTACACCGGCGTCGCGGACTCCGCTTTCGGCACGCCCGACCTGCTGTCGGCAGCGGGAGTCATGAAGGAACGGGGGGGACGAGTGGATGTGCAGAGCGAGTTTCGTCACCTCGTCGCCTATACCCACCTCTGGACCAGTGCGATCGTGGACCTGTGCAGGCGCGCCCGCATCCCGCTGGCGATGGGCGAGGATGTAAGCTTTTTCGAGAAAGCCGCCCCGAGCGAACGGGACATCGAATTCGAGCTGGGCGTGGCCCGTTCAGCCCCGCAGGAGCGTCAGTTCAAGATCCACCGCGCGTTCTCGAAGACATACGGTGAGTTGCGCAGGAAACAGGCGAGCCTCCTGGGCGTGCCGATGACGGGCCCCGGCCCCGGCCACTCAATCACCTATATCGACGAGTTCCACTACGATGCACCGGGCATTCCGGCCCTGTCAGATTACTACGTTCCTGCGCTGCAGCAGGCGATGGGCCAGCAGTCCGCTCAGGCCGCTTCGCGCTCGACGAACTCTGGGTAGAATACGGGCCGCGTCTCGGACCACGCCGGAGCAGTCGCCGCGGCTTCGCTCAGCGATTGCAGCAGTTGCTTGCGCCGTTCCGGACGAATCTGGGGCAGTGCGGCCGCGCCGCAGAAGGCGGCAGGCAGCCACGGCCTGATCTGCGGCCCCAGCAGCCTCTCATAGAGGAACCGGAAGGCCGAAAAGCACTCGATGCGCTCCTGCGCGAGGTCGAACGCCGCGACTCGAATCAGCGGCCCCATCAGGCTTTCGATCCCGTCGAGCGAGCTTTCGTCCAGCAGGGCTTCACGCAGCCCCTTGAATTGCTGGTAGCTGACGTACTGGCTGCGGATCGACGCACGCTCCGCGGCGTCACGAGCCCAGAGCTTGAACGCGTCCTGGCGTCCAAGGCCCACGTCGAGACTGCGCTTGATGTAGCGCTGCTCGGCCGGAGTGAAGCTGGCGAACTCGCGCAGTTCGGCGATCGTGAGCGCAGCAGTTCCGGTGAGGGCCATTGATCGTGTCCAAGCCTGTTTCAGGCCGGATAATCGCCGGTTGTAGTTAACTTCAGGTAAGCGAGCGCCACCCGTGCACGCCTAGTGCTCCAGGTGCGCCGCATCCTTCGCGGTCAGTTGTTTTTTCGCGCGGGCTTTTCCGTTCACCACCTTGCTGAGGTGATGTTCCCCCATGGTGACACCACTGTAGTCTGAAGCAACGCAATGCGGCTTCACGCCGTTCAGCCAGTGCTGGATCGACATGAAAACACCGCCACCTTCCCCGAAAACGCCACCGTGCAAGTCATTTGGCCTTACGCGAATGAGCAAACCTCGTTTGCTCGCCAATGCAGCTGATCCCACGGCCTGCAGGGCTTCCGCCGGGTAGGAGTATTTCCCGCTGTGCGAGAAATGAATGCTCCCGCCGACATATACCTCGAAACTGTCCACGTTCGGATGGGTATGCTCGGGAATCACGGTGCCGCCTGGAACTGCGAACAGCTGGACCTGGAATTGCCCGCGACGATCCAACAGGATCGAGGTGACATTCTCGACCATCCAGACGGCGTTGGCGAATGGTACGAAACCCAGGACGGTCGATTGCGAGAGAAACCCCGCACAGTATTTCTCGAGTTGGTCCAGCTCGCGGCCTTGAGTAAATTGACGCAATTGCGCCAGCGCGGCTTGCTGAACGGGCTTGAGGTTCTCCAGCATTGGCTAACTAATACCCCCTTAGCCGCCTAATACTCCCTTAGCCGCCGATGCCGCAAGTTGTGTCAGATCAGTCCTGCCAATGGGCTGCTGGGATCTGCATACTTCCGCGTGCCCATGCGCCCGGCAAGGTAGGCCGCGCGTCCGGCTTGCACTGCGAGCTTCATTGCATGCGCCATGCGGACTGGCTCCTTCGCCTCGGCGATGGCGGTGTTCATCAGCACGCCGGTGCAGCCCAATTCCATCGCCACCGCGGCATCGCTGGCGGTGCCAACACCGGCATCGACCAGCACCGGGACTTTCGCGCCTTCCACGATCAGGCGAATCGTCACGCGGTTCTGGATTCCCAGGCCGGAGCCGATCGGCGCGCCCAGCGGCATGACAGCAACCGCGCCCGCGTCTTCCAGCTGCTTCGCCGCGATCGGATCGTCCGTGCAGTAGACCATCGGGAGGAAGCCCTCGTTCGCGAGCACTTCTGTCGCCTTCAGCGTTTCCCGCATGTCGGGATAGAGCGTCCGAGCCTCGCCCAGCACTTCGAGCTTTACGAGGTCCCAGCCGCCAGCCTCGCGCGCCAGGCGCAGGGTGCGTATTGCTTCGTCGGCGGTGAAGCAGCCCGCGGTATTGGGCAGGTAGGTGATCTTCTTCGGGTCGATATAGTCCATCAGGACCGGCTGGTTCGGGTCGGAGATGTTGACCCGCCGCACGGCCACGGTGACGATCTCCGCCCCGCTCGCTTCCACGGCGGCCGCGTTCTCGGCGAAGTCCTTGTACTTGCCGGTGCCGACGATCAGGCGGGAATTGAACCTGCGTCCGGCCACTTCCCACGAATCGTCGTGATCACCACCGCCCACAAAGTGAACTATCTCAAGCACGTCGCCATCCTTCAGTGGGGCTTCGGCGAGAGTAGAACGGGGCACGATGGCTCCATTCAGCTCGACCGCCACCTTTTCCGGCTTGAGCCCGATTTCACGCACGAGATCCGCCACGGTCGCAGCCGCACTGCGCCGAGGCTCACCGTTGACTGTGATAGAGAGGCCGCCGCTCATGCGGGGCGCAATAGCGATCAGCGCCGATACCGCAAGTTCAGGAGGTGCGCGGCCGCCAGAAGGCTGACGCCGATCACCGTCAGGACAGCCTCCTCCACGCCGTGCTCCACCGCAAGACCACCCGCCATGAAAGCGAGTCCCACCAGCGCCACGACGAGAGGCGCGGGGCGGCGATGCTGCAAAGCGCCGAGTCCGATCGCCAAGGCAGCAATCATCATCGCCACGGCGAATCCCACGCGGTGAATCCACGGTGCGAACAGGAACCCGCCGCCAAGCCCGAGGACCGCGATAAGCAGCAGCCCGCCGAGGCAGTGCACGAGGCACAGACTCGACAGGATCATCCCGGTCCGGTCGAGCCGGCCGCGTATCCAGGGCATAGAGGTTGGCAGGTTCCCCATCGGCAGCCCTCTATGTGATACTGTATCATCGCGCAAGGCTTGGCTGGTCGGTCTTGCGCTTTTGATGTCCCCGGCGCACAGGCGCCGCATGGTCGTGGCCACGGAAACTACCGCTTCCCCGAATCTGGCCGGCTCGCACGCCGCTGCCCCGCGCCCGATGGCGTTGTGGCTGCTGGCAGTCGCGGCGCTGGTGGTGACGATGGTGATGGTCGGGGGAATCACCCGCCTAACCGAATCCGGCCTTTCCATCACCGAATGGAAACCGGTCACCGGCGCAATCCCGCCGCTGACCCAAGCGCAGTGGCAAGCAGAGTTCGAGGCATACCAGCGGATCGGCGAATACCGCCAGATCAACGGCCCCGCCGGCATGACGCTGGCCGATTACAAGTTCATCTATTTCTGGGAGTGGGCCCACCGCCTGCTTGGGCGCCTCATCGGACTGGCCTTTGCGCTGCCGCTGGCGTGGTTCTGGGTGAAGAGGCAGATACCGGTCGGCTACAAGCTGCCGCTTGTGGGACTGCTGGTGCTCGGCGGGCTGCAGGGCGCGTTCGGCTGGTTCATGGTCCGCTCCGGCCTCAACGCCGAGGTGACGGACGTGAGCCACTTCTGGCTTTCGATCCACCTGCTGACCGCGCTTCTCACGCTGGCGGGACTCGTGTGGATCGCGCTCGACATGTTCCAGCTCGACCGGAACCCGGCGGCGCGACCCGCGCGGCTGACCCCGTTCGCTGCGATCACCTGCGTCGTCCTGTTCATCCAGCTGCTGATGGGCGCTTGGGTCGCCGGGCTTAACGCCGGCCTTGTCAGCGATACGTGGCCGTTGATGCAGGGCAGGCTGTTCCCGGAAGTGGATTGGTCGAAAGGAATCGGCTGGGCGCTCACGCACGAGCGATACCTGCTGCATTTCATCCACCGCTGGTGGGCTTGGGTGGCAGTCGTGGTGCTGGTCATCCTGGCCCGGCAAGTGAAGCGCGCAGGTGTGCGGCGGGCGTCCGTCGCGATTCACTCCGCGTTCGGCACACAGATCCTGCTCGGCATCGCCACGGTGATGACCAATGTCGCGCTCTGGCTGGCGGTAATGCACCAGTTGGTCGGGGCGCTGCTCGTTGCCGCAACGGTATGGGGCGCACACGTGGTGGGGCGCCGTCAGTGAGCGCCGTGTTCTGGTCGACTTTCGCCAACGAAGCCGATGCGGAACGCGCCGCCAATGCATTGCTGGATGAGGGCCTGATCGCCTGCGCCAACCTGATCCCCGGTGTCCGCTCGATCTATCGCTGGAACGGAGAGAAGGGCGAAGACCGCGAGGTCGCCACCCTGTTCAAGACCGACGCGCGGCTGCTCGACAAGGCTGTCGCCCGGCTCTCGGAGCTGCACCCTTACGAAACGCCAGCCATCGTTGGCTGGCAGGCAGATGCAGTAGCGCCGGGAACGGCGGAGTGGCTCAGCTCGATAGGCAGCCAACTTACGTGACTAGCGATCGGCGGGAGTTCCTGGGACTGGCCGGTGCAGCGCTCCTCGCTCCACTTGGCACCGCCGCGCACGCAGGACCTGTCGGTTTTGCTCCACCGCCCGGCCCAATGCGATACACGCGCAAGCTGTACCGCGAACTCGTCGACAGGGCAGTCATCGAGGCCGAGCGCTTCTTCACTGTCCGTTTCGCGCCGCACGGCACCGGTTACCGGCTGGAAGGCGAGGAAAGCGCCCCTCCGGTCGTGACCGGACCGGCGCCGCTCGAGCGCTTCCTCGAACTGGAGCGGGAGCGCCGCGAGACCGGCCTTTTTCCGATCCGGCTGGAATCCTCCGGCAGGATTGTAGGAGAGCAAGCGCAGGCCGGTTCCCCGCAACTTGCCCAAGCCATCGAACAGGCACTGCAACAAGTGCGAGCAAGCGGACTGGACGCGGACAACCGGTCGGCGGCGGCCGACTTCCTTATAGGCATGCAGGCAGCGGCCGCCTCGCTGGTCACGCGCCTGCCCGCGGAACTTTTCCGTCCCTCAGGCACCTACTCGGAAGAGCGGCGAGAGGTACCGCTTCCGGACGGCAGGACGGGCGCACTCGTGTTGAAATTCTCTGCCAGCACCGACGTGGCCACAGGGCTAATGCAGAAGGCGGAGAGGGTAGTGGTGACGCAGCTTGGGCAGAGCGCGCGGCGCACTGTCGAAACCTGGAGTCTCTCGCCTGCCGGATAGTGAGCGGTATTATTTTACCTGCCGCGAAACCCGCGCATTCGCTTGACTTTCACCCCTTTGGCCGACAAATGGCCGCCTTCCGCGGGGTCATGTCGAATCATGATCGCGCATCGGACACGCAATAAGGACATCCAGCCGATGAAGGCGCTCAGCAAGACCACCCGGTCGATCAAGCCGGCCGAGGTCGAAAAGAAGTGGCATTTGATCGATGCCGATGGACTGGTGGTCGGTCGTCTTGCGGCGATCGTGGCCAACATCCTGCGCGGCAAGCACAAGCCGAGCTACACCCCGCACGTGGACTGCGGCGATCACGTCATCGTGATCAATGCCGACAAGGTCCGCTTCACGGGCAACAAGCTGACCGACAAGGTCTACTACAAGCACACCGGCTACGCCGGCGGCATCAAGGAAACCACGCCTGCCAAGGTGCTCGAGGGTCGTTTCCCTGAGCGTGTGCTGGAGAAGGCTGTCGAGCGGATGATCCCGCGCGGCCCGCTTGGCCGTCAGCAGATGAAGGCGCTCCACCTTTACGCCGGCACCGAGCATCCGCACGCGGGCAACCAGCCCGAAACGCTCGACGTCGCCTCGATGAACCGCAAGAACAAGGCAGCCCAGTGATGGCCCCTGAGAACGAAACCCAGAACGAAACCGAGAACGCCGCACCCACCACGGTGTCCGATCTCGCCGATCTCAAGACGCTGGCCGGCGACGCCGCGGACGCGGACGCCACGGCTGCTGCCGCCGGTGCCGCCGAAGTCGTGAAGTCGACCCCGGCTGTCCTGCGCGAGCAGGAAGTCGACAAGTATGGCCGCGCCTACGCCACCGGTCGCCGCAAGGACGCCGTCGCTCGCGTCTGGATCAAGCCGGGCAAGGGCACGATCACCGTCAACGGCCGTGACCAGGAAGTCTACTTCGCTCGTCCGACGCTGCGCCTGGTGATCAACCAGCCGTTCCAGATCGCCGACCGCGAAGGCCAGTACGATGTCATCTGCACCGTTTCGGGCGGTGGCCTCTCGGGCCAGGCCGGTGCTGTGAAGCACGGCATCGCGCAGGCCCTGTCGAAGTTCGAGCCGGCCCTGCGTCCCACTGTCAAGGCCGCTGGGTTCCTCACCCGCGACAGCCGCGTGGTCGAGCGCAAGAAGTACGGCCGCGCCAAGGCCCGCCGCAGCTTCCAGTTCTCGAAGCGCTAAGGCTTTCGGTCATCCGAACACGCGAAGGGCGGTCCTGCGGGGCCGCCCTTTTCGTTTGGGCGATTACTACGACGTCAGTGCACTGGCGGGTCGGTGCGCGGCACCTGGTTTACGGGAGCAACCGGCTCGTCGGGTTCCCGCGGCGGTAGCGCGTTCTCTGGCACGTCCTCGATCTGCATGGCGCTCGTCGGCACTTCGTCGAGGTTGCGGGCGCGGACGGTGAGGGTTTCGCCGTCCCAGCGAATCTCGTTGAAGCTCGGCGGCGTGGAGCGAAGCCGCTGTGAAAGCGTGCCCGCGCCGATCATTCGCACCGGGCCCTCCGGCGTGTTCTCCACGATATCGAACGGGTCGTGGACATGGCCGCTCAAGACGCCAATGACCGGCCGCCTCGCGAGCTCCGTCAGTGCGTTCATACCGCCATGGGTCAGGGCGGTGCCCTTGGTGCCAACCTCCCGCAGCGGGTGATGAACCGCGACCAGCGCCTTTCGTCCCGACGGCAGCGCGTCAATGGCTTCAAGGCACTTCTCCAGCGCCGGGCGCGATACCCAGCCCTTGGACCAGTTCAGCCGCGGCTGCGCCCGGACCGCCGTCTTGAGCGGCACGATCGCCAGCCCGGGCAGGTCGATCTTGCGTTCCACCAGTTGCTGGATCGCGCGGAACCGTCGGTATGGATCGAAGAACCGCTCCACCAGATTGAAATAGGGCATGTCGTGGTTGCCGATCTCGACCGTGACGGGGACGTCGAGCGAATTGATCCACTTGCATGCGGCAGCGAATTCCCGGTGCCGCGCGCGCATTGTCAGGTCGCCGGTAATGGCGACGGCCTGCGGGCGAAGCTCGGCAATCTCCTGCTTGATCCAGTCGAGCGCCTTGTTGTCCTCGAGTCCGAAATGGATGTCGGACAGATGAAACAGCAGGGTCTCGCTAGCCATGGCCCGTCGCTAACAGATCGACCTCGCACTGCGCCACCGCGATCTCCTCGCTCGTGCCGCCTTCGGTCGTTTCGCCGTCGATCGACAAGCCGATTGAGCCACCGTCCTCGCCTTCGAGCGTGACGGACTGGACGAGACCAATGCGATCGTGCGGACCTTCGCGGAACTTCCGCCGCAGCAGCGCCCAGCCTTGCGCGAAATAGTCGCCGGGGCTCTCGGCATAGTAGCCGTCAAGTTGCAGACCCCACTCGCTAGGAGTGATCTCGATCAGCGGATACCCGGCTTCCCGGCCAAGGGCGGGCTGCCTGCAATGAAGCATCGGCCCGGCAGTCGTTTCAGCCAGCGCCTCGCTCGCACCTGCGAAGATCCCGGCCACGTCCGCCTCCCGCATCGCTTCGCGGACCGCATACCAGGCAGTACCGGGTCCCGCGAGCAGCCCCGCCAATGCATCGCCATGTCGCGTCCGCGCAATCAACGGTCGAACCCGCCGCGCACCGCCCGAGGCCACGCTGGCAACAATCTGTTCGCCCGAGACGTTGCCATGCAGGCGGCGGGCCAGCAGGTTCATCGTCCCCCCGGGCAGCACCAGGACCGCGCCGCCCCAGCCGTACAGACCTGAAACGCAGGCATTGGCCGTGCCGTCACCGGTATAAACCGCGACACATTCCACCCCGGCTGCATCGAGATCATCCGGTGTGGGCAGCCGTTCGTCAGGAAAGCTGATCAGCCGCGCGACATCGAACCCATGTTCACCGCAGGCCTGTTGGAGGAGTTCCACCGCCTCGGGATCATTGCTTCCGCTCCCGGCATTGCAGACCAGCCAGATCTTCTGCGGAGCGTCCATGCCAGAACAGCGCCGATTCACGCGCCCGGTTCCCGGGGTCACAGGCGGCGACTGAGGATGAGCCACGCGCCGAGCGCGTTGAGCAGCGTGTAGCCGACGTAGCCCCATGCCCACAGCGGCGACACGTATGTGACGAGAAGCAACCCGGCGAGCAGTAGCACGAACTCGACGGCGAGGGTGATCCTGCCGCCCAGCTTCACAAACCAGAGCGATTGCCTAAGCGCTGGATGACCGCTCGACAGCACCGCGCGATGCAGCGCGAAATTGCCAATGCCGAGCACGAAAATGATCACAAACGCCATGGCCACTATCCTGATGTGGCGCCGCTGGCGGACTTCATAAGCGTTTCGTGGACCCCGGCAAGCCGTTCGTCGACACACGTAATCGTTCGTCGGCTTCCGCCATGCCCAGATCGACATCCGAGTGAACGGCCCGCGCAGCGGGCGTACTCCTCTGTCTGCGCCGCGGTTTCCACTCAGTCCCTGGAGCCGCGGCGCTCGAGAGGAAAGGAATACGAAATGAACGTTCGCCCGCTGATCCTGACCATCGCTGCGGCCGCGACTTTTGTCGGCACTCCGGCTTTCGCCGAGTCCGTGCAGGTGGAGTACAAGGACCTCGACCTGTCGAGCGACGCTGGCCGAGCCACTCTCCAAACCCGCATCGAATCCGCCGCACGGGCGGTATGTGGCCTGCGTCAGACCACCACCGGCACGCGCATGCCGATGGGCAAAGCCAAGAAGTGCTACAACGACGTCATGGCCGACATGAACCAGTCGTTCGCGGGGCTCCTCGGCAAGGGCAAGAGCGAAGGCTGAGCCGATAACTGGAAGGGGCGAGCGATACGTCGGTCGCCCCTGAAGTTTATGTTGTTTTGCCCGCTGTCAGCGCCCGGCCATGGCCTTGACCTTGTGAAGGTAAGTGCGGCCGATCCGCAGTGTCTCGCCGTCCGCCAGTTCGACACACCACACGCCGAGTCCTTCATGGCGCAGCCCGCGAATGCAATCGCGGCGCAGGATGGTCGAGCGATGGATGCGAATGAAGCGGGTCGGATCGAGCCGCGCTTCCAGCCCCGCAATGGTCTGGAGCAGCAGGTAACTCTGCGGCGGGCCATCACCTGACTCGACGTGCAGCCGCACGTAGTCGCGCTCAGCGTCGATCCGTTCGACCCGGTTCGCCTCGATCCGCAGCAGTTCGGACCGGTGCGGCACCCAGAATTCCTCGAGCCACTGACTGGTCGTTGCCGGCGTCTGGCCGCGGCGCGCAATCGCGCGTCCCACGGCCCGGCCCAGCCGCTCGGTATCGACCGGCTTCAGGACGTAATCGACCGCCTCGAGATCGAAGGCCTCGACTGCGAAGTTCTCGTGCGCGGTGACGAAGATCAATGCCGGCGGATTCGTGTGGCCGGAAAGCTCGCGCGCAACCGAGAGGCCGTCCACTTCCGGCATCGTCATATCGAGCAGCAGCAGGTCGGGGGAGAGCGCCTCGACCAGGCGAAGGGCCGCCGCACCATCGCTGGCCGTACCAACCACGGTAAGCTCCGGCAGGCGGGCGCAGATCACCTGCATCCGCTCGACGGCCAGCGGCTCGTCGTCGACGATCAGCGTTCGCAATGTGCGGTTGGAATCAGACTCAGCCATGCATCACCAGGGGCAAACGAATTTCGGTCGCATAGCCCTCACTGGTCGGGCCGGAAACGATGCTTGCCTGCTCGCCGAAACGCGCCTCGATCCGTTCGCGGACATTGCCGAGGCCGATGCCGAACCCGTCGCAACGTGCCTCCGCGTCCTTCGACCGCGTGCCGGCTGCATCGTCCGACACCGTCACCACCAAGCGGCCATATTCCTCGCGCGCGGCGATCGTGATCGTCACCGGTTGTGACGTCTGCGCGACCGCGTGCTTGACGGAATTCTCAACCAGCGGTTGCAGGATCATCCCCGGCACCCGTGCTTCCGTCAGGTGCTCCGGAAGGTCGTAACGAGTCCCCAGCCGATCGGGAAACCGCACCGCCTCGATATCGAGATAAAGGCGCTGCAGGCGAAACTCCTCACGCAGTGGCACATCGGCCGTCGGGTCGTCCGCAAGGCTGTGACGGTAGAATGTCGAGATCATATGGATCATCGATTCCGCCCGCTCGGTTTTGCCGGTCAGTACCAGCGCGGATAGCGAGTTCAGCGTGTTGAACAGGAAGTGCGGGTTGACCTGGTAACGCAGGCTCCTGAGCTCAGCCGCCTTCGCCGCGCGGCGGTAGGCGCTCTCGCGCCGCTCGGCCACGCGCGCCTTCTCCCCGGCCAGCAAGGCTAGATATAGTGCCGCCCACGCCAACATCATGAAGTACCGCCCGAAGGCGATCTCCGTCATTTCCTGTAGCGGAGTCAGCTGGTCGTCGGTCTGATTAAGCGTGATCATCCCGTTCTTGTCGTCCGGAACGACAGCACCTTGCATGTCCGGAGGAACGGGAACGTCCACGAGCAAGTCGCCGCTTTCGCTGCGCCGAACGCGCATGCCCTGCTTCTCGGCCTCGCGCTGCATCACGCGCTCGTTCATGTCGCGAAAGACCATCTGGTTCACTTGGGCCAGCGCGATCGAGACGGGGAGAGCAAGCACCAGTGCGGCAACGATCTTGGTCCACAGCGTGCGGGAATCGAACAGCCGCAGCATCAGCCACATCGCGAGGGTGATCACGACGCCCATCACCGAGACCATGGCGCGGCGCCACAGCATTTCCCCCTGGAAGCCGAGGTCGAGGATCTCGGCCCGAAGGCTGGTCAGCACGAAGTAGCACAGCCACAGCCCGGCGGCCGAGGCGAGCACGACCACGAAGCGCACGCGCGGTCGCAGGTCGGCTTGATCCATCTCATCCATCGAAGGGCGTTTGCCCCAGATTTTCCGGCCGCGATAGCGCCGCTGTCGACCGTGGTGCGCGATTGGTCGAAAGGTTCTTGGGCGTTTCGCGCGCTGAAATACCTCGGGCGAAGTTGCTGTCTCGAGGTGTGGTCAAAGCGCTTGGCCTGATGCGGCGTTCCGCCTAAAGCGTCCGGCGCCCAAGCCCCGTGAAAGAGTTCGAAAAGTGCAGATTGTTCAAGAGCGCCCCGGGACGGAAGTGTTCGCCGCCGCCCGCAAGGCCATGATCGATAGCCAGCTCCGTGTCAGCGGTGTCAACGCCGAGTTCGTACTCGCGCGCATGGCCGCCGTTCCGCGTGAGAATTTCGTTCCCGAAGCCGTGCGGAGCCAGGCCTATGCCGACCGGGCAACCCCGCTCGGCAATGGTCGCTACCTCGCGGCTCCGCTCGTGCAGGGGCGGATGCTGGAAGAGGCCGAACCGACCGAGCAGGACAACGCGCTGCTGGTCGACGGCGGCAGCGGCTACTTGGCGGAACTCGTGCGACCGCTGGTGGGTTCATTGGTGGTGATCACCCCCGAAGATGCCATCGCGGACAAGATCGATGGCGGACAATTCAGTCTGTTGCTGATCGACGGAGCCATCGAGCAGCTTCCGGCGTCCCTGGTCGCGCGGCTCGACGATGGCGCTCGCGTCATCACCGGACTGAAGCTGCGTGGCGTGACCCGCGTGGCGACGGGCGTGAAGGCCGCAGGCGATGTTGCACTGATCCCGCTGGCCGAAATCGGCATCCCTGAACTGCCCGAGTTCGCCGCACCGAGAGGGTGGAGCTTCT
>Ga0182738_1004700_pt1 | contig 14964 bp, 13 predicted proteins | sample eDN5th30CBELigMG_FD_128876 | JGI IMG/M metagenome (GOLD analysis project Ga0182738, IMG submission 128876) | Enriched Miracle-Growth compost microbial communities from Emeryville, California, USA - eDNA 5th pass 30_C BE-Lig MG (version 2)... ... | reverse complement strand
CCGAGGAGCGAGCGAGCGCCGCCACCTCTTCGAGCAGGTCGGGGAGCTCATCCACGGTGGACGGGACGGCGACGGCGATCGGCTGCTGGGTCGTGGCCGAGTTGTGAGGTTGCGTCGCGGCCCGGTAGCCGTCGGCGTCGGGAGCGAGGAGCATCCTTCGATGCTACGGACGCCCCGGCACAATGCTCACTCGAGTGGCGAGCATCCTGTCGAGTTCAACCGCGGGCGGCCATGCGCTCTCGGCGCCGCGTCCTCATGGCGCCACGTCCGGCGCGTCGAGGCCGAACAGTGCGGTCGCGTTGCCACTCGCGAACTGTTCCCGGGCATCCTCCGAGTCGAAGGCTGCCAGGAACGTGTCGATCTCGGCGCGCGTGGGGTGCTGGAAGGGGTAGTCGGTGGAGAAGATCAGCCGGTCGGGAGTCGTCGCCGAGAGCGCATGGGCCAACAGCGCCGGGTCGAGCACGCCCGAAGTGGTGATGTGGAAGTTCGACCGCACGTAGTCGGAAACCTTCCGGGGCAACCGGGCCACCCCCGACAGACCATCGACCCGATCGAGCCAGAACAGCAGCAGCTCGCCCCAGTGGCCGAGCACCACCTGCAGATCGGGGTGCCGGTCGAAGGTTCCCCGCAGGATCAGCCGCAGCGCCGCGGTCGCGGCGTCGACGTGCCAGCCCCACCCGAACGTGGCCAGTGCCAGGTCGGTCAGCTCGTCGAAGCCGCGGTAGGCAGCGTCGCGGACGGCGGCCGAAGGCAGTTGCGGATGGATGAACACCGGTTGACCCAGTGCGGCCGCGGCAGCGAAGAAGTCGTCGTAGACCGGATCGTCGAGGAAGCGGTCGCCGGACCGGCCGTAGACCATGGTGCCGACGTGGCCCAGCGCGGCGGTCCGTTCGAGTTCGTCGGCCACCGCCTCGGGTGCCGACATCGGCAACGTCGACATCGCACGCAGGCGGGTCGGCTCGGCACGCACCGCCTCGGCGGCGACGTCATTGGCCATGCGGCTCAGCCGCACGGCGTCGTCGGGCGCGAGTGGATGGGTGCCCGGTGGGGTCAACGCGATCACTGCGAGCTCGATGCCCTGCGCGTCCATCGCGGCGATCCGCCCCGCGCCGAGATCCTGCAGTCGCTCCTGATGATCGTCGAGGTCGTTGAAAGCCAGACTCTCATCAGGGGTGGGCAGGTCGCGCAGGGCTTCGGTGAGCTCGGGGAGGACCCAGTGTTCTTCGATGGCGATCAGTCCCATGTCGATCACTCCTCGTTCGTCGACGTCGATCAGTTATCTATCGTTTGACAACTGTCGATTGACAGGCAATATAGCGTGGTGGCATGGACGACGCACAGCGAACTCGTCTGTTCGAACTCGCCGACCTGATCCTCGCGCTGGGCCGCCACATCCACGCCTCGAAGGACTTCGCGTTCGAAGCCTGGACACCCCTCGAGAGCGCCGTGATGCGCTACATCGATCGCAACCCGGGCACGACCGCGAGCGCCGCGGCCGACGCCACCCGGCTCATCTCGAGCAACTTCAGCCGCGCGGTCCGCGGACTCGAACGCAAGGGACTCGTGCGCCGCAGCGTCGACCGTGACGACGCGCGCCGGGTGCGCCTGTACCCGACCGAGGCGGCCGACCGGCAACTCGAGACCTTGCGCGACACCTGGAGTCGGCTCCTCGACGGCGTGCTCGACGACCCGGACGAGATCGACCGGCTGAACGAGGCGCTGCGACGCATCGAGGCCCATCTCGTCGACGGCGAGAACGGTCGCGGTTCGTCCGAACCCAACGCTCGTTAGGTTCACCCGCGCCGAACGGTCACGCCCCGGCGCTCGCCCGTCCGAGCGCGCGGTCGAAGTCGTCGAGGTGATGGACCACCTCGTGCAGCGTGTGCGCAGCGACCCAGGCGAGGTCGACCTCGGTGGGCTCCGGGTGGTTGTAGATGCACGTGCGACGCCAGGCCGCATCATCGAGCCGCGCAGCCACGTCGACGAACAGCTCGGCGGCGACCTCGAGGTGGGTGGCGACGCGCACCGCGTCGGCGGCGGCGTAGCCCGAGAGCGCCGAGCGGTGGTCACGGTGCATGGTCACGATCGCGGGCGTGTCGTCGACGAGCGCGAGCAACAGCCGTTCCCGCTGGACCAGCAGCACGTCGCGCACGTGACACGCATACTCGAGCGCGGACCATCCACCCGCGGCCGGGCGGCGCACCAGCCGTGCCCGCGGTGCCTGGGCGGCAGCCCTGAGCCGGGCCGCGAACGCGTGGATCGCGGCGTCCAGCTCGTCGACCACCCCGGGCGGCGGATGGTCGCCGTAGGCGAATGCGCACGTCTCGCACCGCGTCATCGCCGGAGCCTCGCACGAGCGGCCGTGAGCGACCACTGGATTTTCGATGCGCCGGTGACTAGTCTCGAACGTCTGTTCGCCATCATCCCGTCAGGAGAGCCGCCATGAGCTGGACCGCCGCCGACACCTACCGAGAAGGGCTCGACTTCTTCACCGCCGTCGTCGATGGCGTGCCCGCGGGCTCGTGGCAGCGACCCGCGCCGTGTGAGGGATGGACCGCGCTCGACGTGCTCGGCCACCTCGGCCAGGCCGCCGACATGGGCGCACGGATCCTGCGCGGCGGTGACATGACCTTCGAACGCGCCGAGCCTCCGTCCACCGCGGTCGAGGGCGACCCGACGAGCTGGTGGCACACCCTCGCCGACGACGCCCGCGACGCGCTCGCCACCGTCGACGACCTCGACCGCGAGGTCGACTCGCCCATGGGCCGCCGCACCGTGCGAGAAGGCCTGTCGTTCCCGGCGGTGGACCTGTTCATCCACGGCTGGGACCTCGCCATCGCGACCGGCCAGACGGTGGTCATCCCCGACGAGGCGATCGCCTTCACCCGGGCGATGTTCGAGAACATCCCCGACGAGGTCTCCCGTCGGCCCGGCGTGTTCGCCGCGCGCGTCGACGCGCCCGCGGGCGCGTCCCCGACCGACGAGCTCATCGCCTTCGCCGGCCGTGACCCCAACTGGACGCCCGGCGGCTGAACCCGCCAGTCGGTCGCGTCCGACGTCATCGCGTCAAGCGCGTCCCCGACCGAGCACGTAACAGGCGATCGCGGCCGCGGCGGCCACGTTGAGCGAGTCGACCCCGCCGTGCAGACCGATCCGCACCCGCAGCCCGATCCGCTCCAGCGTCTCGGGCGCGAGCCCCGGTCCTTCCGATCCCAGGACGAGCGCGACCTTGTCGTCCGGCGCGAACGCCACCTCGTCGATCGAGGTGGCCGACGGGTCCGGCGTGAGGGCGACGAGACCGAACCCGTGCTCGGCGAGGGCCTCGAGCCCATCGGGAAACCGGGGCAGCCGCGCGTAGGGAAAGCCGAACACCTCCCCCATCGACACGCGTGACGCGCGCCGGTAGAGCGGGTCGACGCCGGCCGGGTCCAACAGCAACGCATCGGCGCCCAAGGCTCGAGCGCTGCGGACGATGATCCCCAGGTTCGTCGGATTCACGACCCGCTCCAGCACCACCACGCGCCTGGCTCCGGCGAGCACCTCGGACGGCGTGGGCAGCGCCCGGCGCTCGAAGAGCGCCAATATGCCCCGGTGCACCGCCATGCCGGTGATGCGCCGCACCACCTCGGGCCCGGCGGAGAACACCGGCGTGTCGGGCGGAAGCGACGCCGGAAGCGGCTTCGTGCGCGTGGCGTCGACGAGCGCCGCACGGACGCGGTAGCCCGCCGCGAGCGCGCGCTCGACGACGAGGTCGCCCTCGGCGAGGAAGAACCCGTCGAGATCTCCGCCGGGCGACTCCCGCCGCAGCCGCAGATCATGGTCGCGCAGACCCGTGAACGCCTCGATGCGCGCATCGTCGGGATCATCGATGAAGACGTGCGCCACCTGCGGAGTCTCCCACCCACACCCCGCCCGATCGTGACCGGGTCGGCATGGCCGGTCCGCGACGAGGCCACCGACGAGGGGGGCCGCGGCTGTGCCACGATCGTCCGATGCGCATCCAGCCCGCGCTGGCGGAGGAGGCAACAGCGATCGCTGAGGTCTGGTTGCGGGCCCGCCGGGCTGCGGTGTCGGCGATTCCACCGCCGGTCCACACCGACGACGATGTCCGGTCCTGGTTCCGCGAGGTCGTCGTGGCATCACGTGAAGTGTGGATCGCAGAGGACGGCGGCGGCGTCGTCGGGCTCCTGGTATTGGACGGCAACTGGATCGACCAGCTGTATGTGGTACCCGAGCGGACCGGCCACGGCATCGGAGCCATGTTGCTCGCCACCGCCAAACGCCAACGGCCCGACGGGCTCCGCCTCTGGACGTTCGCGACGAACGTGCGCGCCCAAGCCTTCTATGTGCGCCACGGCTTCGTGGCAACCGACGCGACCGACGGCGACAACGAGGAAGGAGCGCCGGACATCCGCTACGTGTGGTCACCAACCTCGGATGCCGCGCCCGCAAGATGACCGCGACACCACATCGCACACCAGGTCAGCCGGTGTGCGAACGACCGCCGGGAGGCCGGTTCGCTCGACGTGCCGAAGTCGTGACGCGACCCGGCTCGGCCGACCGGCTCGTCGCAGACGGCTCGCCTCAGTCGCTGATGCGGCTGCGCAGCGTGTCGATCCAGCGGACCGCGTCCTGTTGCGCCGACGACGCCTCGGCCCGGGTCGCCACTCCGTCGTCGCCGGCGACCGGGTACGAGCCGAGGAACTTGCAGCGGGCCTGCTCGGCGTAAAGGCTGCGCAGCGCATCGGCCACGACCTCGTCGGCGATGTGGCCCTCGAGGTCCATCAGAAAGCAGTAGTCACCCAGACCCGAACGTGCCGGGCGCGACTCGAGGCGGGTCAGGTTGATCGCGCGCGCCGCGAACTCGGCCAGGATCGCCAACAACGAACCCGGCCGGTCGGCCTGTTGGAACACCACGATCGTGGTCTTGTCGTGCCCGGTCGGTGCGGGCACCCGGTCGGGCGCGACCAGCACGAAGCGGGTCGCGTTCTCGGCGTCGTCCTCGACCGCCGACGACAGCACTTCGAGGCCGTAGCGCTCACCCGCCAGGGTGTTCGCCAACGCCGCCACCCGCTTGTCGCCTTGCTCGGCGACCGTGCGCGCAGCACCCGCGGTCGAATCGGCGGCGCGTTCGATCACGCCGGGCAGGGTGGTGTGCAGAAAGCCGCGGCACTGCCCGAAGGCCACGGGCATCGAGGCCACCGATTCGATGTCGCCCAGGGTCGACCCGGGCACGCCGAGCAGATCGAGGCTCACCGGGACGATCATCTCGTTCTGGATCATCAGGTCGACCTCGAAGGTGAGCGTGTCGACGGTGACGTTCACCATGCCCTCGAGGGCGTTCTCGATCGCCACCACCCCGGCGTCGACCTCGCCGTTGTCGGTGGCGTGGAGCACCTCGGGCATCGACGCATACGGCACCAGGTCGATGGCCTCGATGTCGGGCAGCGACTGCGCAGCCTGCTCGCAGAACGTCGCCTCGGGACCGAGGAAGCCGACCCGCGACCACCGCGGCGTGGGAGAATCTGACGGGCCAGGCACGACCGGCAAGGATAGTGACGTGGACGCCGGCGACCTTCGCACGTTGATCGAGGACGTCGCCTGCGGGGCGGTGCCGGCCGACGAGGCGGTCGCCCGCCTGCGGAAGATGCCCTTCACCGACCTGGGTTTCGCCCGGGTCGACCACCACCGTGCGCTCCGCCAGGGTCGACCCGAGGCGGTGTACGCGCCGGGCAAGACGCCGGCGCAGGTCGCCGCGATCGTCGGCGACCTGCTGGCAGCCGGACCCGACGCCGGACCGGTGATCGTGTCGCGCGCCGATGCCGCGCACCTCGCCGCCGCGAGCGACGCCCACCCGGGCGCGACGGTCCACGGCGATGCCGCCGCGCCCGCGGGCTCGACGCTGATCTGGCGGGCGCGACCGCCGAGAGACGACCTCGCGCCGGTGGTCGTGGTGACCGCGGGCACCGCCGATCTTCCTGTCGCCGAGGAGTGCGCGGTCGTCCTCGAGGCGCACGGTCTGCCGGTCACCCGCGTCACCGACGTCGGCGTCGCCGGGATCCACCGCCTCCTCGGCGAGGTCGACCGCCTCCAGACCGCGACGGCCCTGGTGGTCGTCGCGGGAATGGAAGCGGCACTCGCCAGTGTCGTCGGCGGTCTGACCGGGGTGCCCGTCGTCGCTGTGCCCACCAGCGTAGGGTACGGGTCGGGCCTCGACGGCGTGACCGCGCTGTTGGCGATGACCGCGGCGTGCGCCTCGGGCATCACCGTGGTGGGCATCGACAACGGGTTCGGTGCGGCGTGCGCGACGCTGCGCCTGGTGTTCGCCCTGGACCGCGCCGCCGAGCCGATCCGATGATGAAGATCGCCTGGTTCCATCCGTTCTCGGGCATCGCGGGTGACATGGCGCTCGGTGCGTTGGTCGACGCCGGCGCCGACCTCGACGAGGTCCGTGGACTGCTCGACACGCTCGGCGTGACCGACTGGGACCTGCGGGCCGAACCGGTGCTGCGGGCCGGGATCGCCGGCACGAAGATCCACGTGCGGGCACAGGCGTCCAGCGTCGTGCGCACCGCCGCGTCGATCGACGCGCTCGTCGCCGCCGCCCCGCTACCCGAGCGCGTGCGGGACCGCGCCCGGCTGGTCTTCGCCGCGTTGGCCCGGGCCGAGGGCCGCCTCCACCGCGCAGAGCCGGCCCAGGTGCACTTCCACGAGGTCGGCAGCATCGACGCGATCATCGACGTGGTCGGGGTGTGCGCGGCGCTCGAGGTGCTCGACGTCGACCGGGTCGCCTCGGCCCCGGTCGTCACCGGAAACGGTATGGTGCGGGCCGCGCACGGGATCATCCCCAACCCGTCGCCCGCGGTGGTCGAACTCCTCGCCGGCGCACCCACCCGGGGCATCGACGTGCCCGTGGAGCTGACCACGCCCACCGGCGCGGCGATCCTCGCGGCACTCGTCGACGCCTGGGGGCCGCTGCCGCCGGTCACCATCACGGCCCAGGGTTTCGGCGCCGGCGCGACCGAGCTCGAACACCGCCCGAACCTCACCCAGGTGGTCGTCGGTGAGATCGATGACGCCGCGCTCGTCGAAGGCCAGCCGGTCGTGCTGTTGGAGACGAACCTCGACGACGTGACCGGCGAGGTCGTCGCCCACACGGTTTCGGCGCTCATCGCCGCGGGCGCGCACGACGCGTGGGTGACCCCGGTGCTCATGAAGAAGGGACGCCCCGGCCATGTGGTCCATGCCCTCGCCGACGTGGCCGACGCCGAGCGGGTCCGACGCGTCCTCGTCGCCGAAACCGGCTCGCTCGGCGTGCGCGGCCAGCGGCTGGAACGCTGGCCCGAAGCGCGCACGTTCGAGGCGGTCGACGCCGAGATCGGCAGCGGGACCGTCAAGGTCTCCGCGCACCGGGCCAAAGCCGAGTTCGACGACGCGGTCCGTCTCGCCGAGGCACGCCGGCTGCCGCTCCGAGCGGTGCAGGCGGCGTTGGAGGACGCCTGGCGCCGGAACGATGCCGCCGACGCCGGCGATGCGCCGCACCTCGCCGAGCACCCGAATCCCCACCGACACCCCCACGAGCACGAACACCGACACCTCGACTGGACCGAAGAGGGCCCGGCCGACCCCGTCGCGTGAGGCGGCCGACGCCGTGGGGTCAGCGACGGTTGCGGGCGTCGAGCAGGTGCAACTGGTCGGCGAGCATCGACAACCGCGGCGTGGCCACCCCGAGTGACGCGGCGACGGCCAGGGGCGTGTCGTAGATCGCGGCCGACTCGAGCGGACGACCCGCGTCGAAGTCGAGCTTCATCGAGGGCGCGTACGGGGTCATCGCCTCGGTGTCGGCGATCATCTTGTCGACGAATCCGTCGCCGACGCCGTGGCCGTGGGCGTCGGCTGCGGCCGCGACCTCTTCCATGAGGGCGCGTACGAGCCGCCGTGCACGTGCGTCGCCGATCATCTCGTCGGTGCCCGCGTCGAGCACCACCGACAATCCGTTGAACGGCATGTTCCACACGAGCTTCTGCCAGCGGGCGGCGAGCAGATCGTCGCGCGTGGCGACCCGGACACCCGCCGACGAGAGATCTTCGGCGACCGCGGCCATCGACGCGGTGATGCCCGACGGCCCGCCGTGGGCGGTGTGTTGGCCCAGGGTCACGGCGCCGTAGTCGAGGTGGTCGATGCGACCCGGCGCGGTCCGGGTGGCGCACACGAAACACATCCCGCCGAGCACGACCGCGTCCGGCAGGAGCGCCGCGATGTCGGCCTCGAGCCCGAACCCGTTTTGCATGAGCACGACGATCGTGCCCGGCCGCACCAGTGGCGGGAGCAACTCGGTGAGGGCCGCCTGACCGGTGGTCTTGATCGTCACGAGCACCACGTCGACCGGCCCGATCCGCTTCGGGTCGCCTTCGGCGGTCACCGCGTCGAGCACCAGGTCGCCGGTGGGGGTCGCCACGAAGAGTCCGTCGCGTCGCAACGATTCGACATCGGAGCGGCCCAGGAACGCGACGTCGAATCCCACCGAAGCGAGGCGGGCACCGTAGAGGCCGCCGATCGCGCCCGTCCCGACGACCGCGTAGCGCCGCTTGCTCACCGTCTCACGCTCGCTCGGTCGTCGGCCGACGCCCGAAGCCGCCGGCCCTGTTCATTCTTTGCACGGTTTTCCGAACCTACCCGGGAAAAGTGTGCAAAGAACCGTGGACAGCCGACGCGGGCGCCGCCCGGCCGAGGATCAGTGGCGATCAGGAGGGGTGCGCGGCGAGTCGTTCGGCGCGCCGCACCACCACGTCGACACACCGTTGGATCTCGCCGTGCACCTGTTTGGCGAGGACTTCGGCGTCGTCGGTGTCGACCGGCAGCGGCATGCCGATGTGGATGTGCGGGCGACGTTTGCCCGGCACGTCGGGGTGGGCGTAATCGTCGGGTTCGGATCCGTAGTAGATGCCCACGGGCAACACGGCGATCGGTGCGGTCGCCGCGGCGGCGATCGCGGTGTGGGCCATGCCCTTCTTGAGCGGCTGCACGACCCGGTAGTCGGTCCGGTTGCGGGTGCCTTCCCAGAAGCCCGCCATCATCTCCCCCGCGCCGAGCTTGGCCACCTGGATCTCGCTCGCCTTCAGCGTCGCCGCCTTGTAGATGGCGGTGACCTCGTCGGTGATCTCGATGTCGCGGCGGCGCAGGTCCTCGAGGCGGAAGGTGGGCAGGGCGCCGAGTTCGTCGACCGCCCAGCGCAGCAGCCTGCCCTTGCGGCCGCGCCGTGAGAACAGCGATGGCTCGGCCGGGATGAACGTGATGCCGCGCAACGGCCGGAGTGCCTCGAAGGTCTCGGCGAACGCCACGATGACGTACTGGTCGTCGCCGGTGATGTGGTTGGGCGAGACGATCAGACGCGTGCCCGATTCGATGGCCTCGCCGATCGCCTCGGCCGCGCCGTCGTCCGCGGTGATGTCACAGCGGAACACCCGGGCGAACACGAGGTGGGCAAAGCGTGCGAACGCCATGTTCTGGCGGTGGCGCTCGTAGAACTCGTAGACCTTCTCGTAGTTCGCGAGTTCGGCGGTGGGACGGGCCATCGGTTGTGCTCCCGGCAGGTCACGGACGAATTGGCGTCCCGACCGAACGGAGCTGCCAAAGGCGCAGTCTACCAATTGGTAGGGGCGAGCGACACGGGTGACCGGCAACCGGCAACCGCCCGGCGGGTCACCCTCAACCGGTGAAGGACGGCTGCGCCTTCACCGGGGTCGCCGCCGTGGCGGTCCGGTCTCGTGGGAGTGCGTCGTGTTCCCAGGGGAGCTTCTTGAACCTCGCACCGTCGAAGGCGATCGGCGTGCCGCCCGACTCGGAGTAGTCGGACAGGTCCGCGACGGCGACGATGCAGGTGGTGTAGTCGCCGCCCTGCAGGGTCGACACCCGTGACGGATCCGCCGCGATGCCCTCGACGTATTCGTCGGGGTCGATGTTGCCGTTCCTGCAGTCGAACGAGCTGTCGCCGATGTGCAGGTTCCGCTCGATCTCGTAGGTGGCCGAGACGTTGCCTTGGGCATCGGCGGTGACGGTCTGACCTCGCATGACCGTCGAGGTGTCGAGGTCGCAGGCCCCGGCGCCTTCGTCGAGTGCGGCACCGAGGCATTCGACGATGGCGATCGATGCGCCGGGTCGATAACCGGTCGCGGTCACCGTGACGGTGTCGCCGTCGTGCAGCCCGCGGTGCGGGGTCACCGTGACCGGGTGCCGGACCGACGAGAAGGGTGGCACCGGAGGAACCGGTCCGATGCCGATCCCGAACTCGCTCGAGGCCACCAGGCCGTGTGCGTCCATGGCCGTGAGCAGACACATGTCCGCGCACGTCGTGTCGTCGTCGGCGACGTCGGGAAAAGCGTCGTCGGAGAACGTGAACGTGCCGACGCCGCGCGAGTCGAGGGTGCCCGACGCGACCACCTGGGCCAGACACGCGTGGTCCTGGTTGCACCACTTCACCGTGAACGGATCCCCCGGCGTGAGCCCGACGATGTCGAGCACCATGTGGAAGTCCTCGCTCGACGCGTCGAGCGGGCGCTGCAGGATTCTGGGATTCACGTGCCCGTCGGGGTCGAATCCGAGCGCGACGTTGTCGGTCTGGCCGATCCTGTCGATCGCGACGATCGCGCACGCCGATCCGGTGGCCCGACAGTCGATCGGACCGTTGCGGGTCTCGATGTAGGCCGACAACGTGGCCGTGCCGCGGAACGATCCGCCACCGGAGGCGACGAAGTCGATCGGCTCGGTGAGCGCGCACCGGTCATACACCGTCTCGATGTCTGCCAGCGAGTCGATCGGCGATGCACACTGCGCGACGAAGACGTCCGGGCCGTCCGAGCTCACGTCGGCGTCCGGGACGGTGACCGTGACCTGCACCGCCTGGCCGTCGGTCAGCCCACTGGCCGGCGTCACCGTGAGCGACGGCGCGGGGCGCAGCGGAGCGTGCGGGTCGAAGGTGACCGGCGCCTCGGCGACGATCCCCGAGGCGGGTACGCCCGCTTCGGCCGCATTCGCGTTCGAGGAACCGGATCCGGCGGCCCGGATCACTTCGCCGTACGCGATCGCACGGATCGCACAGGCCGCCGTCCGGCAGTCGGTCGCCGTGATCGTCCCGACCCCGTCGCCGGCGAGAATGCGGGCAGGGACGCTCACCTGGAGCGTCGCCTGACCCGAGGTCGAGTCGTCCAGGAAGCTGCAGGCGTCGAGGTCGGTCGAGGCCGCCGGGCACAGCACATAGAAGAGCCCGGCGTCGCTGCCCTGGCCGTACCCGGCCGGCGCGGTGATCGAAACCGTCTGACCGTCGACGAGATCGGTCGACGGGGTCACCGCGAGGGGCACCGTCACGGGCGTCGCCGTCGCCGTCCGGGCGGCGACGCCTCCCGGCGCCGACCCGGCCGAAGCCGAACCCGAAGCCATGCTCGCCACCATCAGCACGGTCACGGCCACGACCCTCGAACCGAGTTGCCCACGTGCCATGATCTCGCCCTCTCCGTGTGTCGACCCACCGAACGGACGGGTCGCGCTGGTCGTCGAGCACCGTACACCCCCGGGGCCGTGGCCCGGGGCGCATCGTCGACCGGGGCGGCCGCGAGCCCCGGCGGTGCCCGCGGGCCGATCACTGGTCGGCTCCGCGGGCGCGGGCGCGGGCCGAGCCCTGTGGCCTCGTGACCCGGTAGCGTCGCGGGCATGGCCGACACCGCAGCCCTCGACCCCGGAGTCTCCGACGATCGGGTGTACTTCCGCCAGCTCCTCGCGGGCATGGACATCGCCGACGGCGACCCGGTCGCACTCCAGATGGTCAACTTCGTCTACCTGATCGGTGACCGCGCCACGGGCGAGGCGGTCGCGATCGACCTCGCGTACGACATCGCGGGCACGCTCGACATCCTGGCCACCGATGGCATGCACCTGGTCGGCAACCTGGCGACCCACTACCACCCCGACCACGTCGGCGGCTCGCTCGCCGGGCACCCGATCCCGGGCATCGCCGAGCTGCTGGAGACCACCGACGTGCCCGTGCACGTCCAACGCGACGAAGCCGAATGGGTGACCAAGGCGACCGGGGTGTCGGGCGACCATCTCGTCGAACACGACTCGGGCGACGTCATCGAGGTCGGCGACGTGGCGATCACCACCATCCACACCCCGGGTCACACCCCGGGAAGCCAGTGCTTCCTCGTGGAGGGCCGGCTCGTCGCCGGCGACACGCTGTTCCTGAACGGGTGCGGCCGCACCGACCTGCCCGGTTCCGACCCGGAAGCCATGTACGAGTCGCTCACCACCAAGCTCGCCAAGGTCCCCGACGACACCGTGCTGTACCCCGGGCACCTCTACTCGGAGAAGCCGGCCGCTCCCATGGGCGAAGTACGCGACCGCAACATGGTCCTGCGTCCCATGGACCGGGCCGAGTGGCTGCGCGTCTTCACTTGAGCAACCCAGCTCCGGCGGGTACCGGGACCGGTTCGTCGGGCCGGAAGAATCGACCGATCACCGGGATCTCCCACCACGACTCGGCCTTGGCGAGCGCCGACGCCGCAGCAACCAGGTGCTCGGCCGCGTCGTAGCACGCGTACCGGGGAACCCAGTCGGGGTCGAACTTGGCGTTGTACCGCCACAACGACTCGATCTGCATCGAATCGCTCATCCGGTGGGAGATCCATCGCTCCAACCGGCGCTGGGTCCCGTCGCCCCGCTCACCGGCGAGCACGCCCCGCATCGTGGCGAAGTTGAGCGCGAGGCCGACGAATCCGGCGTCGTGCAGGTGCAGGATCGTGGAGGCGATGACGAAATCGGTGAGGCCGTTGGGATGTTCCCGGCCCTCGGAGCGACGCATCAGATCGAGCGAGTAGCCGCCGATGCCCGGGGCGGGCACGAACTGGCAGAACGCGACCGGACGCCCTTCGTCGTCGCGGCAGACCGCCAGCAACAGCCCCGCGTCGCGCGGGTCGAAGACGCGGCCGAGGGTCATCGAGAAACCGCGCTCGATCTCGCCTCGCCGACTCTCGCCCATCAACGCCCGCAGTTCGGTGGCGAGGTCGGGATCGACGGTGGCCGGATCCTCGAAAGTCATCGTGTAGCCCTTGTTCGCGATCCGGTTGAACGCCTGACGGATCGCCTTGTTGCGCGGTCCGGCAAGCGTGAAGCGCCGCACGTCGACCACCGCCTCGTCGCCCACGTAGAGGTCGCGCATGCCCGACTCCCGGTAGATCGGCAGCCACTCGGAGGCCGCTCCCATCACGGCGATCGGCCAACCGTGGTCGTCCGCGAACCGCCGGAACGCCGACCAGGCCTGCCGCCGTTCGACGACCGGCCCGATCGGATCGGGCGAGACCAGCGCCACGCCCTGCGACACCGCATAGGCGACCAGGGTGTGCTCCCAGAAGAACCAGCGCTTGTCGTCGCGCAGCGCGAAGTAGGCCAGTGAGCCGCCGTTCGAGCGTTCCACGATGCCGCGGGCCCGTTGCAGGTCGGTGGGTTCGGGTGGTGCGAGGCGATGCGCGACGATCGGCCCGAACAGCAGCCAGCCCGCGTAGGCCACCAGGCCGATCGACACCGCGACCGACACGGGGACGAGGAACTGATCGAGGTGACCGCCCACGGGTGTCCGGGTGATGCCGACCAGCCGTTCGATCGCCGCCTGCACCGCCGTCGACCAGCTCGGGCGCGGTCCCGGGCCGAGTTCGATCACCGCGACGGCGACACCCACGGCGACGAGAGCGCCGAGACCGAGCACGGCGAGGCCGCGTCCCACCGCGGCCTCGTCGGCCCGTACCCGGAAGTGACGACGCTTGGCGAACAGGTACGCTCCGACCGCACCGGCGAGCAGCGCCTCCTCGACGTCGAGCCCCTTGACGACGTGCAGCACGCAACTCACTCCGAGCACGATCTCGGCGAGTATCCAGGCATGACGCTGCCCGCGACGGACCCCGCGGGCGAGCAGCAGCAACAACAACCCGACGAGGGCGACGATGGCCGCCGCCGCCTGCGCCACGGCCAGTGGAACGATCTCGCGCACGGCCACCACGCGCGCCCGGACCGGGGGCAGGACGGCCGACACCAGGTTCATGAGCCCCGCGCCGGCGATCGCGGCCGCGGCGAGTCGACGGGCCCGTCTGCGGTCCGACCCGTCGTCGGTGGCGACCGGCCAATCGGACCCGTCGGGCCAGGCGGCGACCACCTCGGCGTTCCCACTGCCCGCGTCTTCGCTGCGGGTGCACACCCGTTCCCAGAACGTCGTCGTGGGAAGTCGCCGTCGCTGCTCGTGCAACTCGACCGAGAGATCGGCACCCGCTTCGATGTCGAGCCACGACGAGCGTTCCTCGACCGCCCAGGCGTCGGGCGCACCGAGGCGCCCGACGCGACGAACGGCGACCGGCCCCCACGCGCCCGGGTTCGCCGCGAAGCCTTTTCCGAAGTCGGTCAGGGCCGCTTGCCGGGAGCACCCGGTGATCACACCGGTGCGGCCCTCGTCGATGAGACCGGCGGCCGCCACACGGCTTCGGCCGACACGGTCGTCTCCTCCGGGCTCGTCCGCCGCTCGGCCTGCGACCGCCTGCAGCGACCGCCGATCGGTCCACCACCAGATCGCTGCGCACACCGACGCAGCCAGCGCGAGCGCGACGCTGCCGATCGCCAGAACCGCTGCCCAGCTGTCGACCGCATGCGCCGCGCTCTGTCGGGTGGGGCGAAGCAACCGTCCGACGCCGAGCAATCCCAGTGACGCCACCAGCGGGAGCGCGAGCCAGCCGAAGCGACCGACCGCCCGGCGGTAGAAGAAGCGTGACGCCACGTAGTCCGATCGCTGCGCGCGGTCGGCCACCAGGTCGAGATCGTCCAGCCAGCCACCGGCGACGGCCGCTGCGTGTGCGGGGTCGTCGTGACCGGAGCGCGCGGTCGTCGCCGCTGCCGGGGTCGTGCCGTCCTGGGCGAACGGCTCGAAGCGGG
>Ga0182738_1004699_pt1 | contig 14965 bp, 3 predicted proteins | sample eDN5th30CBELigMG_FD_128876 | JGI IMG/M metagenome (GOLD analysis project Ga0182738, IMG submission 128876) | Enriched Miracle-Growth compost microbial communities from Emeryville, California, USA - eDNA 5th pass 30_C BE-Lig MG (version 2)... ... | reverse complement strand
CTGAAAGGCTGCTAGAAGAAGGTTGACCTCTAACAAAATCGGGCTTTTCCTACTAATTTAGCTGTGAACTCTCAAGAAGAGAATGGAGTCAAATTAAATAGGGAACTTGAAAATTCAAGGAATCAAACTAGATAATGAACAAAAAAGGTATGAAACATATGACTAACTCCAGCTAACAAAAGAGGCTTTAAATGAAGAAGAAGCATGAGATCAATAAAGGTTAAAGACAGTAGTTTTAGCCTTCTAATAGGATGACGGCTTGGATTAAAACTATTAAATTTGCTCAACAAAAATTTTAATAAAATCGAATGTTCGAAGACTCTCGCAATTATAGAATGGAATTCGGCGTCCAGTGAAATATCTGATATGTATACTCGCTCTGGCCCATATTTATGGCTCTATAATGTGACACCAACTACCATAAAATTATATAACCTTATGGAAGAATTTGTTAATCACTCAATTCTCTAATAAATGTACATAAAACGAGTATCCCAGGATTTATATTCTATTTTCAATCTAGTACCTCAGTACATCTAAAAAAAGTGTAAGACCCGCATCAACTTTTACTTTATAAGCTTACTATTAACAGTAACATTTACTTCTGATATTGACATATAAATGACTGTTAATTGTATTTACTTTAAAGTATACTTTACACCTATATACTTAATTTGGAGGTATTATTATTAGATGCCCACCAAAACACCATTTATGAGCTGTCTCATAATAATAAAAAAAAACATATATAATGTATATATATATAGCATAATATTTATTAGGCATATACAGGATCTATATGATTAAATAGTATGATACATATTTACATTCATTGTATTACCTTAGTCATTGAGTAGTTAGAAGTCTTGAGATTTACCTCTAAATTAAGACATGGTAGTTTGAAAAAGTATTGATTTTAAGGTTATGAGGAAGAACATGGATACATGTATATCTCCATTTATCATTTTCGCACATTTTTGTATAATAATATATATGCATAAAACATTTTTATTATTGTAGATTAATATAAACAAAAAATGATAAATATAAATATACATGAATTCAGGTTCTTGCCCATAAGTGATTTTAAGTATAATAAATCAGGATAGCAGGTTATGATTTGATTAAAAAAACAGTCTTCTGTCCGAGTTCTAACACATCCAAAAAATAATTAGACTAAAGAAACCAAACTATTTTGTAATACTGTCCAGTGATAAAGTGAGAACAAGGTAATAACGACAAAATATACAAATTTATTTAAGTTTACTTTGACTTACTTTTTAAAAACATATCTTTTCAAATTATATAGCAGAAAACAGTTTTTCAGTGAGTTTGGTGGAAGAAGTTTTTGCATTAAACTCGCTTGCTTCGCCTTCTAACATTCCTTTTTCATAGTATGTTGAAAGCAATGGTTTGAAGTATTCTTCCTTAAAGATTTCATTGAAGAGCTCTTCAGCTGAGCCTTTTTTATTTTCTTCTAAGGAAGTCAACGCATTTTGAAGCCTCATCTTTAACTTATCTTCGTTTTTCTTTCTCATGAGATGACAAAAGCGACCAACAAATTCATCTTTATTTTTGCTGATATTAATCATTCTCACAATTTCGTCTCTTGTCATGCTCAGCTTGAATGATTCAATCTTGCCAATTAGTTTTTCATGCTGAAAGGTATGAAAATATTTTTCAAGAAGTTCTAAATCGTCATAAACTTCAGGGTGCTGTTGTAATAATAAATCAATCATATCTTCTTCCTCATCATAGTTCTCTGTTGTATTGTTTTGGATATTTTCTTGTACTCTGTTTAAAAGTTATGGTTTTGACATAAGAAAACTTACTTGATGGATTGTTCTGTCATTGAGGTTTGTGTTTTAAAATTTGGTTAAAATATTATTTAACCAAAATTAATAATTTTTCTTGATGTGGAAAAATTACTGATTTTACTGTTCCGACAAGTGGAATAATACAAGACAAAATTAAAGTTTAATTTTCCTTTATTTAAAATACTCTTCGTATGCTCCCTTTCCCTTTTTCTCTTTATAAAAGATAAATCTACCTATCTCAATATAAACAAGCTGATAAACTCTCCCAAAATGAGCATCAAAAATCAACAGAAGCAAAATGTAGTACTATAAGTATCATTATTCTTCCTTTTGTTGTTTTGAGCAACTTATTTCTTCCTTTCTCAATTTCTCTTTTAGAAAGTAGTAACGAGGCTAAGTAAAGTGTCTTTGCATATAAGAATTTCTTAAATTTATCTCTTCTTCATCTTAAAAAAATACGAAGCTTCCATATGGCGATTACCTTGTATGAACATAGAAATATATATAATTTAATTTGGTGAGGCCGGGGACGCAAATAATAATAATAATATGAAACTTCTCTTATTCAGTAACTAGAAACATTAATTTATTCGAAAGATAGTTACTGATTTAGCCAGTTTAGAACCTTCTTTTTTTACTTACCTTAAGTTCGTAAATTATTTTTTAAAACAACCAAGTCAACGAGCACAGTATATCCTTTCTGTTCTGTTTTACTCTTCAATCTCCCAAAAATGGATAAAAAACAATAATCCTTCATAAATTTTAAGCATATGAGTCCTAACGAGGCAGTTGCCCAGTATCAGAATTATAATTAGAATATTTTGATTGACGAGGCCAAAAATCTGTTTTAGATAGTTAATATCCCTTCTTTTATCAAAAGAAAGAATCAGATGATTCTGATTGGCTGTCAAAAGAGATATAACTAAATTTATCTTTCCAAGGTTGTAATATATTTCAATAATCTAGTCTAAAACAATTTGTTACAATAATCAATAACTCTCATGTCAACAACAGATTCACACATGGAATATATGCAGGTCGATGTCGGTGCAGGTGACTCAGCAATTATTGGTTTCTTTGATCGTAATGGTCGCAAAAAAACTTGTGTGCTTGGTGTTCTCATTGATGGAGGAATACCTGGCAATCTTGAATGTATCATGAAAAAATGTGACGATCTCAAAATCGCCAAGATAGATCTGATCATCATCTCTCACTATGACTACGACCATCTTGGTGGCATCTTGGCTATTACAAACATTCTAGCCGATAGAGAAAAAAGAAAAGCCAGAGACCCAAATTTTGAAACAAAGGTGAAGGAAAGATTCCAAGATGCGATATTTATTGATCCAGGGGAACTCAATCCAAAGCCCAAAGAGGGACCTGCTCTACGCTACTTTGAAGACATGGAAACAGTAGGCAATGATAAGAGGCCTTCTATTAATGGCCGAATTGATAAAAAAAAGGGTCTGATCGGTAAAGATGTTCTTACCTTTCTCGCCAGCGCTAAACTTGCTGCAATATATGACAAAATACCGAAAACGATAAAGTTTGAATGTATTGCGCAAAATGGATATATAAAAAATAGAAGAGGCCCAATTGAGGACGTGTACCAGAAAGAAACTCTAAATGCAAACCAGAGAAGTTTAGGATTTTTAATTACGTATGATAAAACCAAAATTTATACTGCAGGAGATCTCCCTAAAAAATCCGAAAGTGAATTAGCTGAAAACTATTTCAAATCTCAAAATATGTCAGAAGATATAACTGTTGACCTAGCAAAAATTAGTCATCATGGCTCTGATTCAAGTACTCCTTCGAATTTCATTTCCACTTTACATCCAAGGCTTGTTTTCTGTTCACATGGAAACAAATACGGGCATCCGCACATAGATATTGTGAAAAGGATTATGGAAGAATGCAGAGATTCTTTTGATAAAAAGCCAAGATGGGTTGTTTTTACGAATACATTGAATAATGCAATTACTTCAGAAAAGGACATATACAATTTTATTGGACCAACAACAAATCGAAAAAAAGACGAGCTTCCACACAATACTGCCACTGCTACTGTAAATCAGACTCAAAGACAAGTCCGAAATACACAGGTCATTAAGAATTTAGGGAAAAGAAAACGTGGAAAGGAAGTAGATAAAACTATAGAAAGAAATGTCCGAGTTGATATTGCAGGAGGCTTTCCGAGGTACCGAAGCGTAAAAAATATAGGTCATATCTTCTGTGAAACTGACTCTGAAGGACTGAATTACACTCAGGCAGTAGTAAACATTCTAAATAAGCGCGCTAAACCATCCCTGTATGGTAAGCATTGGGCCTCTCGTTTCTTGTTTGCCGTTACGGATGCAGAAGAACAAGGATATTATACTTGTAATATCTGCTCAAACCTGAAAAATACTACTCATAATACCACATCCTACCCTGTCACTGCTGATGTTAACTCAGAATTGACAGATTATCAGAACTTTCCCGCTTTGCAAGCCTTTCTGGGCCTTTCCAGTGAGTTTAGGATGGGACCAAATAAAGAAGATGAAGTAACTGTCACCTCCAGTATCAACTGTTACTTTGGGCATCCCAGTCTATATGCCAAGGATGTTTCCTTCCAATTTACTAAGGAAAACATAAGCTCTGGAAGTCTTAATCTTGTTATATTGAATGATACATTAAACATGAAGTTACAAGTGCCTGTTCTTACAAACTCTGTGACAAATATCCCAAACTTGATCTTTAAGAATGAAGACTCTTTTTCAAAGGAACAGATTGAAGCAGCCTTAAAAGAACATTTTCTATACTCATCGCTTATAAATCTGGACAATGAGTTTTACAAGTTTGTTACTGATTCAATGTGGAAGGCAACAAATCCTCAACTTGAGCTGGACTTTGTTCCCTATGACAATGCTTCCTCAGCGGAAATGAGTGTCATTTTTCCTAATATAAGTATAGAGGCCAAAAACTCTTTCGACTTAATTGGAGGAATCACCATGGATATCAATAATATCACATTTTCCCTGCACTCAATATATCAACGACACTTTGCTGAAAAAACTTATACAGATCATGAATGCAAGATTGATGAAGACTTCTCTCCACTTTACTATGCTCTCCTGACAGGCAAAATAGTTTTGACCAGAGAAACTGAGTCGACCACGACCAGCCTTTCCTCGAGTTTCTCAGTGAAGATAAATCCAGAAAATAGAGTGCTTTTAGAAATTGTATCATCAAGCGATCAAGGCCAACTCTCATCAGACAATGTCCTAGAATTTTTCGATCTAAATTCCAACTTTGGAGATTTAAAAAATAAGTTGGGTTTGTCTGGAATTACTCTAGAAAGATTCCTTGCCAATATCGACTTTGGAAATTCAGAAGGTGCTTCATTAGATGAAGTAACTATAGAGCTGGGTCTCGTTATACCAAAGAATTCAGAGGGCCAATATCCTTTTTTGGATAATACAAAATTTGACCTTAAATTTAGCTGGAGTAGATTAAATGATGACATCTCGGCTGAATTTGCTCTTGCTGATGGTGAAGTGGTTTCTTTTAGTAATATCATGGAAAAATATCAGATGTTAAAGGATATAGGTCTCAAAGAATTTGATATTACAGAGTTATCTATAGCTACTGGGAAAAGTCTTAACTGGTTCGAATTCTCATTTACTGCAGATACTGACCTCGAGTTAAAGCTTTTGGGGCTTACTTTCATAATATCTCAAGTTAGTCTGAGCATTTATAATGATGGAAATGAACAAGCCAGAAAAATTGAAGTGACTCTCGCAGCTAGCGTTGGTGATTATTTACTAAACATTGAATACGAGTATGATGAAACATGGCAAATCAGCATCTCTCTCAAAAACTTGGATATCCCTAATGAAACCCTAGTCAATCTCTTTGATAGCAGCCAATTCCCATTTAGCTCTCCAGAGTCCGAGTTCAAAATTGCAAACTTCAAATCAGATGTTGGAGAGCTCATGGATTCGACTCAGAATAGTTTTAGTGTCTGCGAGTTCTCTTTTCTCTCAGTACGATTTCAACAGAGTGCAGATTCTGTTAGCCTTACCTCACTCGAGTTTGCAGCCCTTGCTACCTTTTCCTTCAATATACCTTACATTAATGCTTGGATTACTGGCTTAGGGAAAGTTAGAGTAACAAAAGACTCTTCAACAGAATCTCTAAACTTCACTATCGAAGCAAATCCTCTTGAAATCCGAAAAGATCAGTCCTGCCTTAACGGAAATGTCACCATAGAATTCACTAGTGGCGCAACAAAAAATACCAAAAAAATATCGCTAGGTTTTAACAATGATGTAGATTTTCTTAGCCAAACAAATATCGATTCGAGCTCCTATGGCTTGAATTGGGCCGAAATCAATTCCAAATGGAAGTTAAATCTAAAAAAGATTGAATTAGTCTCTGACAAATCATCATCCAATAGTTCTTGGTCAGCAAGCTGTGTGATCCAACTTCTCGGCCCGAATAGCTTTACCGATATTTTTCTCGAATTTGAATCAATTGAAATCTCGGAAGATTATAATGCCAAGCAGATTTCTGCATCTTGCTCTTCCAACTTTGGCATAGCTCCTCTTATATTAAGCTCTGATAGCATTCCATCCGAAATTTCTTCCACTCTTGATCAAACCTATGACATCAAGCTCAAATTTTTGCAGGACGCATTTTTAGCATTTGAACTGAAAACTTCTGCATCCCTCAAGTTAATTAGTATTGGGAGTCTTGATATACATCTCGAAGACTTTAGCTTCCGGGCACTGAAGATCACTAACCAGGATAACTTGAACAAATACATAGATAAATGTAAAACAAAAATCGAATCCTATATTCTCAACAAACGAGATGCCACAGGAAAAATTTATTTGGAATTAGAAGGCACAATTAAACTCTCTGATAAATACTCAATCACGACAACGCTAAAGATTTGTGATTCTGGAACTTGGATGATTGATGGCAAATGTGATACGCCTTTTGACATGTTTGGTTGGATGCAAAGTTTAAATCTTCCATGTGATGATGAGCATCTCTCAAATCTGACTACCATGGATGAAGTTCGTGTGTCGATCCAGAAAGATGAGAAAAATCCCACCTTATTGTTAGCAGGAAAGAACTCAGCAGGAGAGTTTTCTGTGCTTCTCTATAAAGGAACCGATCCTAGTGACTCAGGCATAGGCTCGAAATTCGAGTGCAAGGTTGCTAGTTTGCCTGATGATCCCCAAAAAGTGGCTGACGCTTTGGGTATTACTGAAGGCACTTGGCGCTGGACTACAAAGACCTCAACAGAACTTGAACTGAAGGGAGGAGAGAAAATACTGAGATTTAGGCTTGACCTTAACAGCAAGGACTGGATGAAATTCATACTTTTGGGAATTCAAACTATGAAGCCTGATTTTGATGGACTTTTGGATCTTGAGTGGGAAGTAGGCACAACGGATCTCCAAACAAACTTGCTGTCTAATATGACTTTCTCTTTCTTGGATTTTTTCGAGTTTCAAATTAAAACTATGAAATTTAGCAGTGAAAGAATTTGGATGGAAAACTGCACTTTTAGAGTTCCCAAGTTAAACGATCTAAATGCATCCGTTTCTATTGACTCTAAATTTTCTGAAAAGAATTTAAAATTTTTCTATGATGAGAAGATTGATTCTCGCCAAATTTTGGGCGGGTTCTATCTTAATAAATTAACAATCGATGGTAATCTGAAGCCTTTATCCCTTACTTTTTCAGTTTCAGGTACGGTTGATGGGGTAAAAGATGGAGAAGACAACACCCTTTCAGTCATGCTCCGGACTACTCCCCCAGCATTTGCTCTAATCTTTCCTGATAATTATGAGATATCATGTGCCAAAATAACAAGTTTGCTTCTGGGAAGTGAAATGGGGGCGAAAATTCCGCAGAAATTTGACGAGTTGATTCAACTTTATCCTCCAAAAAAAGCAGGCTCAGCAAGTGGAAAGAACATTGAATTTATCTATGGAGGACCTTTGGATGTCTCTATAGCTGTAGGTGTCAAAATTCTCAACAAAGAACTAGCAGAGATCGCCTTGAAGTTTTCTAAAACATGCATTAATGCAAGAATATGGATCACCAAAATCTCCTTCTGTGATTGGCTAGTACTTTCTTCCAAACAAAATACCGACCAAGGACCTGAACTTCGATTATCCATAGACGCATTCAATCCTTCAAAGGCAGAGTTCTTCCTGGATGGTAGATTCAATATTCTGGGTCTCTGGGGAGAGGAAGCTTACATTGAATTCAATGCATCAACAGGTCTGAAGGCTGATGTTCTGATGAAATTCAGACTGCCTGTATACACTGCAGAAAGCAGAATTTCACTGATATTTGGAAAAGACCCTGTGACCTCGATTTCAAAGATTTTTCTGGATACATATATTTCTCTGGCCTTTGACCTCACCATTCCTTCCTTTAAGATTCCAGGTTTTGATGTTAGTGCTCCTGAAATTCCATTATTTGGATATGGTATTTTTGCTTCACTTAAGCTTAACATAGAAGGCACACAAACAGGAAGTTTGAACATAGCATTCAAATTTTCAACAACAATTTTGGGCTTTTCAATCACATTAGATTTCGATTTTAATATATATGTCTACAATTTAGATGAAATTCCTGACCAAATCAAAAGAGAGATAATAGCTCGATTTGCAGATCTGGTCGGAGAAAAAAGTATAAGTTTCTTGGGAGATCTAGCAAAGAAAGTAAAAGATGATTTAGAGACAGGACTTAAAGTCGGTGTCAATGCAGTTGGCAGCTTCGTTGGCACAATTACAGGAGGTCTCTTTGGTTGGCACTGGTACACAGCTTATGCTAATGCCTATGATCATCAAGCAAAGCTTGACCTTTCAGATGATCAATATTTGCAAGGAATTAATGAATTACTCAATAAGAACAGAATGCAGGCCTTTGTTGCGTTCTTAAAGACAACTATTGGGCAACCAGATTCAATCATTGATGAAAGCGAGATTAATCATGACGTAACGATTATTTACTACAAGGTTTTCAAGTGGATTTACAAAGACTATCCAGACAAGCCTGAAAGGCTATATTCTTTCTTGACTATGCTTAGAGAAGAGTTCCTGCTTGATAAGCTGAAAAATCAAAAAAGGTATGAGGAATTATCATCAGAAGAACAAAAGAACCAAGATAATAGTTTGGCTCTCACTAATATTATTTTAGGAATTCTTTACCTTGAAAGAAAACTAGATTTCCTTACTCCAAAAGATTATCTTGAAGAAGCTGCAATCTGTTTCAATAAGTCTAAGGAATACTCCACTGAGTTCCCTGAAACTTATTTTGGTCTATTCATGATTGATGTTAACAAAGGAAAGGCTCAACCTAATGACCAAACTAATGCTAACTTACGTGAAGCCCTGAAGAGAATCGATGACTTTATTGCAAAGATTGAAACCGATCCAGATATGGACAACTTTTTATACAAAGAAATTAGAAGCAAATTCCTTGTTGGCATGCTGACTTTCTGTGGGAAGCAGTTAAGAAATAAGCAATATTTACGGGTGGCTTCCAATGTGTTTTCTAGCCAGAGTGCTTTTATCAAATTAGTCGAGTTCAATATTGGAACTCCTGATCTTATAGATAGTAAAGTTGCTCAGCCAATCATCCAGAGACTAAAGATAATGACTTCTAGCAATTTTGAATACCAGTCCATAGTAAATGAATATACTCCTATCTGTGAAAGAGCAAATTATGTGATCTACAAACTCCTGATCTACTACTTCGGAGGGAATAACAGTCTGGCTTTCTTAGAAGAAGCAGCCACGGCCGCCAGAACCAATAGAATTCCCAAGTACAATCCCATTCTTCATAACATGGTAATAACGAACCGAATTCCTGTTACCTCCGAAGAACGAGAGATTTATGATGCAATTGCGGCTATTTCACTGACTCAAGCTCAAGCCCAAACTCATGTGCAAGATCCTCCCTCAGGACATCAAATAGTTAATGGAAACTGCTTTGCTTGTGCCAAAAGGGCTAGAGAGGCCTTTGAATTGGCAGTAGAAATTGATGGGAATTATTGGGTCGCTCCTAACGTTATAAACAATCCAAGTTTCAAGCCTTTGACTTCTATTCTTTCTCTGCAGACAATCTGTGACATGCTTGATAAAATTGAGGCAGGCGAGAAAGCATCATTTGAAGATCTTGAAAAACTAGCCTCCACCTCTGATCATCTATCAAACTTAGCTGCTTCATTCAGCGAATGGAACCCTAAATTCCTAATTTACTTCCGGAATGACCCTGCTTATAAAAAAACTTTGATCACTGATGTGCTCGATTCTCTCCAGATTTGCTCACAGCGCATATTAGCTATTCTTACCCTTCACGGTGTACCTACCTACAGCTGGAAGTTCCTTGTTCAAAATGTTGAGTCACTCAGTAAGAAGGACTACCTCTTTATCTGCTCTAAAACGAAATCTCATCCAAATTCAATATATGAACTAGCTAAACAGAATGCTGCTGGTTTTTCTGAAGAATCTCAAGTACAAGAGCTGCTAGAAGCTACTAAAAAACTTTCGACAGCTACAGACGGTGTTATATTTAATAAAGAGCAGGTCAAGGCACAATGGGATACCAATACAAAGCTTGACTTGGATTTAGTTGATTCCTCTCTAGCGACTGTCTGCCATAATGCAATTAAAGCCCTCCAGGATCACCCTCAAGAATTAGAAAACTCTTTCAGAGCTATTCAAACGAATTTCGAAAAGCTTCCTTTCATGAATGGTGTGATTGCTTTCCTTTCAGAGATTGTTAAGCCTGATACTTTATATGCAATTCCACTTTTGAGAAAAGATCTTTTAGCTATAAAAAATTCAATTCAGACTCAGAGACGAATGAGAGAACATGCAAAAACTGTTCTTACTGGGGTTCATGAAACGGCTTCCAAGAAAATTAAAGAGAACCAACAAAAGCAATTTAACATAAATCTGGATCAGCTCAAGACCGTAATTAAAGACCATCATAGGTTCCCTTATACTGAAAAAATGGAGATTTGGCCGACAGAGTTCTTCAAGACTTTAAAAAGAGAAGCAAAGCATGATGTAGAAAACATGTTTGATTACTTTATCTACCAAAGTAGAAAATGTCACAACCCTGAGCAGCTTCTTAAATTAATTTTGGACAACTTTGACTCTGCCTCTAATATTCTATCAAGTGAACATCTAAAGAATAATTATGCTCAATTTGCTCTCGAGTCGAGCGCTCATGCTTTCGCAGATTCACATGTCAGTCAAAAGTATTATGCTGATTTGGGAACCAGAATTATGAAAAAAAGGAAAGCTCATAAAAGGCTTTAAGAATTTTTTACTAATAATTTGTATATATATTGATAGTAAGTTTTCATATTGTTTAATACGATTTATAAAATAAAAATTGCATCTTTCTTCTTGTAGGAATACCTCTTTGAAGAGCTTATTTTGAATACATGAAGCTTTTTCATTGTTAGCGCTTGCCTTTTTGATAAAGAAAACACTGATTCCCCGCAGTCTCAAACGAAACCAATACCAGAAACAAAACTTCTTCCCTTAGGACCCATTGAAGTCAAACTGCTAGCAGATACTGTGTTTGGTCACATATTCAGGTATGTACAAACAACGACGAGAAAGAACACATGGCCACCTAAAAGTGTCTATGAAACACTCCCCGAACCGGACCGTGCTAGTTTCAGAGAATGGGCTCAATCATCAGATCATGCCTGTTGGTCTGATCTGTCTGGTGTTAATCCGCACTTTCTTTCTCTCTTTATCAAAGTAACTTCTGACTAGCTCGACTCAGAGCAGCCAGATCGTTTTTAATCTGGACAGAGAGGTTTGATAGTCAGACACAGTCTGCACTCAGACGGCAGAAGAGGTGGGCACTCAAAAAATTAGGGGAAATTCAAAATGTTCTCTCGAACCGAGGGGTGGAAATCGTCTTGCGTTACAACAAGAAATCTATTGAAGGGCGAATGGGGGTTGAGAATGCAACTCAAACGCGCGATACGCCTCTTGTAAACAATCAGGAGAAAGGTTTGTCTGACAAATGTCCTACACAAGTCGTTATAAACTTTAGGAGTTCCTTTATATTTTGTAACCAAAAACATAAAAACATTCAAACATATAATAAAATAGTATAAGGCTTCTAAAGAGCTTTACTAGAAACAAGTCTACATTAGAATACAATTAAGGCCCAGCCGGGGGATTCTAAAAGTTTCATGAATTCCCCTCAGGACATCATAAAATCACTCTACTATCTGCCCCTCTCCGGAGGGCTCTTCGATTTCCATTCGATCCACCTGGACAGAGGACTTTTTTCGAACGCGCCCGGTCTTGGCCTTTAAAATGGTTTTTATTGTTGTTGATGACTCGAATGGTTTCGTTTGCGCATCAATATTCTCTGAGGTAATATGGCCTAATTCCTCGTGGCCACAGTGGTTAAGCTCATTATCTTTCACTTCTGTCTCCTCTGGAACCAGTTTACAGGAGGAAAATCTACAGGGTTTGTCTCGTCACTTAACGCTGAATTTATTGTATCGAGAAGCAAAATGTGACGATTGGCCTGCGAGGTCACGATAGCCATCAACTGAGGAGAGGCCTCTCGATGCATACGTCTATCCCACAGAAAATGGTGTCCTCAGGCTTCAACCCTCAAAAAGCGCATGAAGCAAAAGGAGTGGGCTAGGGGAGTCTTGTCGTTTGTCTTCGTGATAACCCACCGATTGCATGCTTTCAGTAAGTAAACAGTCTTCATTGCAAATCCTGGGATCTTCATCTAGAATTACTCGGAATCAAGTTTGACTGAAGAACATGCTATCTGGATTGGTCCTTTCTGCAACAGCGAGACTATCATAGGATGTCAGTACAACATCAGACGTCCGTAAGTCTGGGTCCTTTGGTTTGGTTCTCGCCATGTAACACCAAAACTGACAGTGAGTCCTGCTCCTTAAGAGCTTGTTTCCACTTTTCGATCATGCCCGGGGAGGCCAATATCAAAGTACCTCCGTTTGGTTGCTTGGAGTCCAAGACAGGTAGAGGCAGCTCTACGAGTGGCGCTCCGTTCTTCTTCCGTTTTATGATTTTTTTTTTGTGGTTGGCGACGTATGCAATTTCATCAGCTTTCCCATGATCTTTTTAATTCCGAGATTCACTTACAATTCAAAATTAGTCTAAATCAATGATTTCTCACACAATCCATTTTTCTACTACCCTACATTATCTAAAGTCCGATGACAATCTATCAATTTTTGGCTGGACAAACGATTGAATTTTTCATTGACGAAATTCGTGCGATTCACATAACAACTCAAATTAATGAATTTTTCCTTTACGAAATTCGATGAATTGATGAATTTTTCAGAACAATCAACTTCACATTAATTCTCAAATTCATTTAAATTCCAAGAATTAATGAATTTTTCATCACAAAATTCATCGATTAATTGATAAATATTATGGATTTGGCTGTGATGAATTTCAGGATTAACATTACTTCCATTAGAATTTCAATTTAATTGCTGAATCTGACCTAGGTATCAATGATACATATTATCTTCCCAACTTCATCCCTTCAAATAGTGAATTTCTATTTTCCTTTTAAACAAATAATTTTTCCAAAACCGTAATAGACCCTGAATAAATAAGAGAAATTTTTACTGTACAATATAGATATCAATGATAATATCAGGCAAATTCAAGACATTGACCACTTTGTACTCTCACTTTCCTCTGATTCATCTTCATTCGACAGAAATATCGTACCCCCTTCAATATTTTTATTTCATCTATTTCACTAGAAGAAAAAAAAAAATTGAACTTCAAAACTGTAAAAATTGAAATTCGCATCGAAATGACTTTTATGAGTTTCTCACTCGATTTAAAAATTTTTTATCAGAGCTGAGAGCAGGATGATTTGGTGGAAAAAAGATGATCTTTTCTTGAGAGAAAAAAGTCTGTTTCTCTCTGCTTCTTCTCCTCCCTCCACGAAATAAACCGTCCGAAAACCATGAAATTTAGATGATTTGGTTTGTTTTGTTTTGGGAGAATAACAACCTTGGAATTTGGAAGCCACAAAGTTGAACCAATCAAAATATTCACATTTTTTCATCAGCTTCCAGCAGATTTTCACTTGACTTTGAATGAAGAAAAAAAGAAACTCACTCACTTATCTTCAAGCGATTGTTCTAGAAAAATATTGGCTCAAATTTTCCAACCATTTCAGTTTTATTTACCAGATTCTTGACGATCAGAATTGAAATTATATAATAAATCCCCTTCAACTCTCCCGCTTCTTTTCATCGTCTTCTCTTTTTTTTGAGAATTTTCCGTGGATGTTGCTCCGTAAGAGAGAATTCACTTCTGACTTCTCAAGAGAGGTTTCTTGGCATTCGCCAGCTCAGAGTTTCTTTTTAATTTCTTCTCGAAGTTTCTTGTTAATCGGGAAAAGACAATAATGAGTTGTAATTTAATCAGATAAATTCTATATGATCAGAAATGAAAACTATAAATTGTTTGAAACTCTCCTTGAAAATATAATTATTGTATATTTATTTCAATTATCTGAAGATGAGTAGTTCATCTAAAGGCACCTTTAAAATCTGCTTCAATAACCAAATCCATAAGGTTGTGAGCTTACCAAGTGATCTGAAAGCTTTCAAAACTCTCGTTACTTACTTTTTCGGATTGCAACTTCCAACAGAATGGAACTTACAATATGTTGACGAAGACGGAGATGTTATCACTCTAGCAAATGACTTTGATTACAAAGCCTTCTTGGAGGTAAAGTCTGCTCGAGTTAATGTCGTTCCAATGAGCCAGAGCTTGGCTAAAAAGGTAGAAGAAGAAACAGCTCCAGTGAAAGTCCTTCCAGAAAAAACTCTCGCTGTTGAAGAAAATCCTGATTTCTATTCAGAATCAGGACAATCAGAAGCTATCTCTTTCCTGACCGCAGGAGATTTCGGATTTTCTGAAGAACGCAGAAAGAACTCTCATCAAAGCCTTTCCCAGATGAGGGATAAGCAAAGACGAAGAGCTCTCAGAGTCGTTGATAATTTGAAGAGAACTGATCTGACAAAAGCAAAAAGAGAAAATCTCAAGACTCAGCTCGAAGAAATCAATGAGACCATCGTT
>Ga0182738_1004697_pt1 | contig 14977 bp, 18 predicted proteins | sample eDN5th30CBELigMG_FD_128876 | JGI IMG/M metagenome (GOLD analysis project Ga0182738, IMG submission 128876) | Enriched Miracle-Growth compost microbial communities from Emeryville, California, USA - eDNA 5th pass 30_C BE-Lig MG (version 2)... ... | reverse complement strand
CTCCGGCACCGCACGGGCGACTTCGATCTGGTGCACGACAACCAGACGCTCGGCTACGGGCTGCTCGGCATCCAACGGGACTTCCCGCTGATCGCCACGATCCACCATCCCATCACCGTCGACCGTCGGCTCGAACTCGGCCAGGTCGACGGCTTCTACCGACGGCTCTCGGTGCGCCGCTGGTACGCGTTCACCCGCATGCAGACCCAGGTCGCGAAGCGCCTCCGGCGGGTGATGACCGTGTCGGAGAACTCGTTCGCCGACATCGTGCGTGACCACAAGGTCGATCCGGCCCGGATGCACGTCGTGCCCGTGGGGGTGGACCCGGACCTGTTCCGTCCGATGCCCGAGGTGGCCCGTCGGCCCGGCCACCTGGTGACGACCGCGTCGGCGGACTCGGCGATGAAGGGCCTCACCTTCCTGCTCGACGCCGTCGCCAAGTTGCGGACCGAACGCGACGACATCCACCTCACCGTGATCGGCCGCAAGAAGGAAGGCGGCACAACCGCGCGCAAGATCACCGATCTCGGGCTCGAGCCGCACATTTCGTGGGTGTCTGGGGTGCCCGACGAACGCATCGTCGAGCTGTACGCCGAAGCCGAGGTGGCGGTCGTGCCGTCGCTGTACGAAGGCTTCTCGCTGCCGGCGATCGAGGCGATGGCATGCGGGATCCCGGTCGTGGCGACCACCGGTGGAGCCCTGCCCGAAGTCGTGGGAAAAAGTGGTGAAACGGCGCTGTGCGTGCCGCCGGGAGATGCCGAGGCCCTCACGGTGGCTCTGCGTGATGCCCTCGCGGACGAGGCGCTGCGCAACCGCATCGGCGCGGCCGGGCGCGAACGGGTCGCGGAGCACTGGAGTTGGCAGCGCACCGCGGCACGCACCATCGAGCAGTACCGCGCGCTGCTCGACCGGCAACCGATGGAAGGGGCCGCGGGATGCTGACCGTCGACTACGACCGCCTCGGTCTGCGCGCCGGCGACCGCCTGTTGGACCTGGGATGCGGCGCAGGACGTCACGCCTTCGAGGCGTACCGCCGTGGCGCACAGGTGGTCGCGCTGGACTACGCGTTCGGCGAGCTGCCCGAGGTGCTCGGCCTGCTCGCGGCGATGGAAGCCGAGGGTGAGGGCGCCGGCACGGGCACGCCCGTGGCGGTGAACGGTGACGCCTGCAATCTCGGTATCGCGGACGAGAGCTTCGACCGGATCATCGCGTCGGAGGTGTTCGAACACGTTCCCGACGACGCCGCCGCGTTCGCGGAGCTCACTCGGGTGCTGCGTCCGGGCGGGGTCATGGCGGTCACGGTGCCGTCGTGGTTTCCCGAGAAGATCTGCTGGGCGCTATCGGACGAATACCACGCGCCGTTCGTCGAGGGCGGTCACGTCCGCGTCTACGACGAGGCCACGCTGCGGGGCCGCCTGCGCGACGCGGGTCTGGAACCGCTCGGCTCGCACCGTGCCCATGCCCTGCATTCGCCGTACTGGTGGCTGCGGTGTGCGGTCGGGCCGACCAACGACGACCACCCCCTCGTGCGGGCCTATCACCAGTTGCTGGTGTGGGATCTGTCGGGGACGCCGGTGATCTCGAACGTGACGCGCACCACCGAACATCTGCTGAACCCCGTTCTGGGAAAGAGTCTCGTCGTGTACGCTCGAAAGCCGCTCCGACGAACTGCCGCGGGACGCGACCACGGTGATGCCGGCTCCGGCGTCCACGACGAGCACGAAGCGAGGATCGGTGCCTGAATCTCACGCTCGAGACGACGACTCGGTGCCCGGGTTCGGCCACGATCCGGTCGCCCCGCCGGTCCCCTTCGTCGACGGGGTCATCTCCGATGTGCAGGTGGCCGCCACCAGCGCCGCGATCGTCGACTGGCAGCTCGACTCCGGCATGATCCCGTGGTTCCCAGGCGGTCACGCCGACCCCTGGAACCACGTCGAGGCCGCCATGGCGCTGGCGATCGCCGGGTTCCGCGCCGAAGCCGAGCGGGCGTACGCCTGGCTCGCCGACCAGCAACGGCCCGACGGGGCGTGGCACCAGTACTACCTCGCGGACGGCGTCGAACAGGACAAACTCGACGCGAACGTGTGCGCGTACGTGGCCGCCGGCATCTGGCACCACTGGTTGTTGTTCGAGGATCGCCCGTACATCTCCCAGGCCTGGCCGATGGTAGAGCGGGCGATCGACTTCGTGCTCGACCTGCAGACGCCGCGCGGCGAGATCCTGTGGGCACGCCACGCGGACGGGACGCCGTGGTCGTTCGCCCTGTTGACGGGCTCGTCCAGCATCTTCCATTCGCTGCGGTGTGCGATCGCGATCGCCGAGCTGCTCGGCCACGAACGTCCCGACTGGGAACTCTCCGCGGAGCGTCTGGGTCAGGTCGTCGCGCACGTTCCCGACGCGTTCGCGCCGAAGCACCGGTGGGCGATGGACTGGTACTACCCGGTGCTCTCGGGAGCGCTGAGCGGTGACGCGGCCCGAGAGCGCATCGCCGCCCGCTGGGACACCTTCGTGATGGAGGGCCGCGGGATCCGCTGTGTGTCGGATCGACCGTGGGTGACCGTCGCCGAGACCTGTGAGTGCGCGATCGCCTGTGCGACCATGGGCGACACCGACCGGGCGCGCGACCTGTTCACGTGGGCCCAGCAGTACCGGGTCGAAGGCGGCCGGTACTGGACGGGCACCGTGTACCCCGACGAGACCCACTTTCCCACCGACGAACAGTCGACGTACACCGCGGCCGCCGTGGTGCTCGCTGCCGATGCCATCGCGCGCCCGACCCGTGCGTCGTCGTTGTTCGCCGAACCCGATGCCGTGCTGCCCCGCGTCACGGTCGAATCCCGCTCCGACGCACGAATCGACCGGGACTGAAGCCGTCGCTCCGGCGCGGCGACTCCACGGGGTCTCGACCGACCTGCACTAGGCTCACCGACATGGATGGACCTCGGCGCACCCCACGGATCGGCAATCAGTCGACACGAACCGGTTTGGCAGCCCGTATGAACCGGGCGAAGAGCGACGACCCGGGGCGCGACGGGCTGGTGACGTCACGGGGTGCCGACGAACTCCTCGCCCGGGCGCGCGAGGCCGGCAGCGACGAAGAAGGCCCCGACGAATCCACCCTGGCCGACATCCACTCGCTGCTGCGCGACGTCTGAACGACCCCTCCGCGCCCGCTCGTGAGCCGACCGGCGAACCGAGGCGGACCGGGCAGGTGAAGCGCGACTCTCCCGTCGGACGCATCATCGAGCGGCGCCCATGGTTGCAGGTGCCGGTCGAGGTGATCACGCGCACGACCGAGCTGAACGGTGGCTACGCGGCGAACGCGGTCACGCTCATCGCCTTCATCTCGTTGTTCCCGTTATTGCTGGTCGTCGTGTCGGTGATCGGCCTGTTGACCGGTTCGAATCCGCATCTCTCCGGCCATGTCGTCGACTTCCTGGGACTGACCGGCGATGCCGCGAAGACGATGACCGACACCCTGCGCCGGGCCCGCCAGAGCGGTGCGACCGGATCGATCGTCGGGTTGATCGGCATGGCGTGGTCGGGTCTGAGCCTGGTGGGTGCGTTGCGGCTCGTGGTCAACCTGCCCCGTGGCACCACGGTCCGCGGCGTCCGGGCGCGGGTCGTGGGAATCCCGTGGCTGGTGGGAACCGGCGTGATCCTGGCGCTCTCGATCGCACTGTCGTCGGTGTTGAACTGGCTGCCCGGATGGACGGCACCGGTCGCGGTCGTCGTGAGTCTGACGGTCAGCGTGGGGCTGTTCGTGTGGACCTTCTGGTACCTGGATGTCGAACGCCCCGACCCGCGGGACCTGCTGCCGGGCGCGATCACCGCCGCGGTCGGCTTCGAGATCCTCAAGACCCTGGGGACGATCGTGTTGCCGCGCCTCGTGGCCAACTCGTCGGCGACCTACGGCGCGTTGGGCACGGTGTTCGCCATCCTGGCCTGGCTGTTGATCTTCAGCCGGATTCTGGTCTATTCGGTGGTGGTCAATGCGGTGGTGGCCGACCGTCGAAAGGGGCACACCGGACCCCGTGACGCATCCGGCTCACCCGGTGGCGACGCGCCGCAGGACGCGCAGTGACCCGACTGCCCGCACGTCGGTGAACCGACCGGAAGCGAGCGCCCGCTGGTAGATCTCGAACGGTGGCCGACCGCCGTCGGCCGGGTTCTCGAACACGTCGTGGATGCACAACAGCCCGCCCGGCGCGACCTTTGGCGTCCACATCTCGTAGTCGGTATGGGCGGGTTCGGAACCGTGACCGCCGTCGATGAACACCAGCGCGCACGTGGTCGACCAGTGGGAGGCGACCACCGGGGAGTCGCCGACGACGGCGATCACCGTCGACTCGAGGCCGGCATCGGCGATGGTGTGGCGAAACACGCCGAGCGTGTCCATCCGGCCGACGGTCGGGTCGACGAGGCCGGGGTCATGGTGCTCCCAGCCGGCCTGGTTCTCCTCTGAGCCACGGTGGTGGTCGACGGTGAACAGGACGGTGCCGACGGCCTCGGCCGCGGAGCCGAGCCAGATCGACGATTTTCCACAGTAGGTGCCGATCTCGACCAGAGGCGCGCCGGGCACCGACCGGGCCGCCTCGCAACCGGCGTCGAAGAGCGCGTCGCCTTCGTCGGTGGGCATGAACCCCCGAGCCGCGACCGCTTTGGTGCGGCGATCGTCCGACATGACGGCGGTGCGTTCGCCCACCGGCTCGCTCACCAGACCTCGCGGTCGCCGGGTGCCACGGTCGCCGGCGCGACCGCCGAAGCCGACGGCGCCACGACCGGGGACGCGTCGTCGATCTCGCCGTCGGAACCGGCCTGGCCGCTCCGCTGCGTGGCGAGTCGCTCGCGGGAGTGGTGGGGGGTGTGCGGCTTGAACGAGATCTTGTCGAGCACGAAGAACTGGACGAGCCACAGGATCCCGAAACCGACCGCGTTCGCCGCGTTGATCTGGAGTTGCTGGAACGCGGTCGGACGCTCACCCACCGGCACGTCCTGCCAGAGCGCCACCAGACCGACGAGCAGGGTCGACAACAACAGGCCGGCGAACGAGAACGCCCAGAACGGGGCGACCTCCTTGCCCAGCTTGCTCCGACCGCGCTTCTGCCACACCCAGGCCCGGTTCATGTAGTAACTGACCGGTGTCGCCACCCCGACGGCGACGATGTTGGACACCGAGGCGCGCCATCCGATGAGCCCATGGAGCACGGCGAGGGTGACCTGGGTGATCAGGGTCGCCACGCCCGACACGACCGCGTACAGAAGGAACCGTTTTCCCAGGTGCCGGCGCGCGAGAGCAGCGGCGCGGGCAACGGGTGACATCGGTCCAATCGTACAGGCCACCGCCAGACGATCGGTCACCCGCCGTTCGGCCCCTGTGGCCCGTCCGAGGCGACCTCAGGCGCCTTCGGGAACCTCGTCGTCGACGTCGGACAGTTCGTAGTCGGGCAGGTGCTGCTGGTTGCCGAAGAGCAGTTTGTCGAGCACGAAGAACTTCGCCACCCACAGGATCCCGAAGCCGCCCACGTTGCCGACCATCACCCGGAAGGTGTCCATGGCCGAAGCCGCCTCGCCGTGTTTCAGGTCGGGTCCGATCCAGGCGACGAGCAGCGACGAGAACACCAGACCGGCGAACGAGAACGCCCAGAACGGGATCACCTCCTTGGTGAGGTGGTTCTTGCCGTGCTTGCCCCACACCCAGGCACGGTTCAGCAGGTAGGCGGGGATCGACGAGACCGCGACGGCGATGAAGTTGGTGAGCACGTCCGGGACCCCGAACCCGCGCGTGAGGACGATGATGCAGATCTGGCTGACGGTCATCCCGATGACCGACACCATCGAGTACTTGATCCATTTGCGTCCGGCGTCGGACCGGGCGAACGCGATCGCCCCTTTTGCACTCACGGCCACGCGGGCAGGCTACCTGCCCGGGCCACGCGCTCGGCCATGCGAACTCCCCGGCGTCGCGGTGCCCGGCGGGGCCTGCGACCGGCCACGATCAGGCGCTCAGAGCGACGGCGGCGCGACGAGTCGGTTCGTCCGGGCGACCTGACCGAACCAGTCGGCCGACGCCTTCGGCAGGCGCTGGAAGGTCGACCTCTCGACGTCGACCAGCCCGAAGCGGGGGGCATAGCCGAAGGCCCATTCGAAGTTGTCGAGCAACGACCAGTACGTGTAGCCCTGCACGTCGATGCCGTCGTCGATCACCCGCAGCACCCCTTGGAGCGCCCGGTGCACGTAGTCGATCCGTTGAGCGTCGTCGTCGGTTCCGATGCCGTTCTCGGTGACCCACAACGGCAGCCGACCGCCGGTCACCTCCCAGGCGCGACGGAGTGTCGCCTCGAGCGCTTCGGGGCGGAACTCGTAGCCCATCACGAGCATCGGGACGCCCTCGGCGCCTTCGAACCGTTGCCCCTCCGCGTCGACCCAGGTGCGTGAATAGGCCTGCACCCCGAGGAAGTCGTCGTCGCCGACGGCTTCGAGGAACACGTCCTCCATGCCGCGCCGGATCCGCGCAAGCTTCGCCTCGCCGCCGGGCAGTGCCGCGTACTCGGCCATCGACAGCGTCAGTCCGACCGGCACTCCGGGAGCCGACTCACGGATGACCTCGACGGCGCGACGGTGCGCGTCGATGAAGTTGGCATTGACCGCTCGGCGGGCCGGGATGTCCTGGCGGCCCGGCGGGAAGACCCCCGCCAGATACCCCATGGTCGCCACGATGTTCGGTTCGTTGATGGTGCAGATCGCCCCGGCCACGTCGCCCAGCGCCTCGGTCACGACCCGGCAGTAACGGACGAACGCGTCGACGGTGGCGGGATGCTCCCAGCCGCCGGCGTCGGCGACCCACTGCGGGGTGGTGAAGTGGTGGTAGGTGACCACCGGGGTGATCCCGCGCCCGCGCAGGGCCTCGCACAGCGCACGGTACCGACCGAGCGCGACCTGGGAGATCTCACCTTCGGCGGGCTCGATCCGGCTCCACTCCAACGAGAACCGGTAGGCGCCCAGCCCCATCGCCGCCACCGCGTCGACATCGTCGGCCCACCGGTTCCACGAATCACACGCGTCACCGCTGGATTCGGCGCAGCCGGAACCCTCGGTGTGTTCCCAGGCCCACCAGTCGTTGTTGACGTTGCCGCCTTCGATCTGGTGGGCGGCGGTGGCGGTACCCCAGATGAATCCCTCGGGAAAGGCGCGTCGGTGCTCGGTGTCGTCGCTCATGGGTCGGGCATGGTAGAGCCTGTCGCCGAAGCCCGCCCGGGTCGGGGCGCTGCCGGCGGGTCCGCCCCCGACCGGGCACGTCCGGAGCCGGGTATGGGAAACTCGACCGATGCCCCAGGATGCCGTCGACCGGCTCGTCGCCCTGTTGGACCTCGAAGCGATCGAGGTGAACGTGTTCCGTGGCACCTCACCGGACGAGACCGTCCAGCGGGTCTTCGGCGGCCAGGTCGCCGGTCAGGCCCTGGTGGCGGCGGCCCGCACGACCGAGCCGGGGTTCGGCGTGCACTCGCTGCATGCCTATTTCCTGCGTCCGGGCGACCCGACGATCCCGATCCTCTACGAGGTCGACCGGATCCGCGACGGGCGATCGTTCAGCACCCGTCGGGTCGTGGCGATCCAGCACGGACGCGCCATCTTCAACATGTCGGCGTCGTTCCACACTCCCGAGGAGGGGCTCGACCACCAGTTTCCGATCTCGGAGGTCACCCCGCCCGAGGAGCTGCCGGATTTCGCGGCCCGCTGGGCCCCTTTCGCCGACGAACTCGGCGCCTGGTACACCCGACCCCGGCCGATCGACACCCGCCACGTCGACTGGTCACCACCCGATCGGCGTACCCGGCTCGCCCCCTACCAACGGGTGTGGCTGCGCGCCGACGGCACGCTCTGCGACGATCCGATGCTGCATGCGTGCGTGATGACCTACGCGAGCGACATGACGTTGCTCGACACGACGCTTTTGCCCCACGGTGGTGACTACGACGAGAACCACCTGATGATGGCCAGCATCGACCACGTCATGTGGTTCCACCGACCCTTCCGTGCCGACGATTGGCTCCTCTACCACCAGGACACCCCCAGCGCCTCGGACGGCCGCGGCCTCGCCCGGGGGCTGCTGTACGCCCGCGACGGCCGTCTGGTCGCGTCGGTCGTCCAGGAAGGGCTGATCCGGAGGATGACATGATCGGGCGCCGGCGCGGAACGGACCCTGCCCCGGGCCCGGGTCGGTCCGGCCGCAGCGCTCGACGCGGTCGACGCACCAGGCGGATCGTGACATCGCTCGTCGCAGTCGGCGTCGCGCTGGCGACGTCGGGCGCGTGCAGTGGCGGCTCCGGGCAATCCTCGACCGCGTCGGCGCGTACCGCCACGGCACCGACCGGACCCGGGGCGAGCGCGCCCGGGTCGACCGCAACGGGATTGCAGACACCCGACACCCTGCCCGACGGCGACTTTCCGTCGGTGGCCGGCCCGGTACGCGACGGGTCCGCAGTGCGCGCGAAGGTGCGCCTGGTGACCGTCGCCCAGGCGAAAGACCCGATGGCGCTCGTCGCCCGACCCGGCCACGCGAACCAACTGTTCCTCGCCGAACGGGCCGGCAGGGTCCGGCTCGTCACCCGCGATCCCCACAACGGCGACCTGACCGTCCGCCCCGGCGCGCTGGTGGACCTCACGTCGCTGGTCGCCACCGACGGGGAGAAGGGACTGTTGGGTCTCGCCTTCTCCCGCGACGGCCGCACGCTCTATCTCAGCTACAACATCGCCAACGGCGACTCGCGGGTCGACGAGGTGCCGGTGACCGGTCCGGACGACGCGCCCCGACTCGGCACCCGCACCAACCTGTTGAAGGTCGACCAGATAGGAACGAACTTCCACAAGGGCGGTGACCTCGCCGTCGATGCCGACGGCCTGCTCTACGCCGGCTTCGGTGACGGGGGTCCCCAGAACGACGCCGACGAGCACGCCCAGGACCCGGACCTGTTGTTGGGAAAGATCCTCCGCATCGATCCCGAGCACCCCGCGGCGGGCCGTCCCTACGGCATTCCCGACGACAACCCGTACGCGTCGGGCGGGGGCAGGCCCGAGATCTACCTGACCGGTCTGCGCAACCCGTGGCGGTTCTCGTTCGATCCCGACTCGGGAGACCTGTGGATCGGTGATGTCGGCCAGAACACCACCGAGGAGATCGACCGCCTGCCCGCCGGCCCGTTCCGCGCCGGGCTGAACCTCGGATGGAGCGGCTACGAGGGGACCAAGGTGTTCGAAAAGGGTCGGGTCGACGGCCCAACGGTGCCGCCGATCTTCGAGATCTCCCACCAGACGGGCGCGTGCTCGGTGACCGGTGGCGTGGTCTACCGGGGCGCAGCCATTCCCGCCCTCGACGGCGCCTATCTGTTCTCGGACCTGTGTCGAGCCGGCATCTACGCCCTCCGTGCCACCACCCCCGCCGACGGGATCGGCCACGTCACCGACGTGGGCGTCCTCGCCGGGGCCGAAGACGTCGGTGGCGTCATCTCGTTCGGGACCGACGCCGACGGCGAGGTCTACACGCTGTCGCTGGACGGGAAGATCCGCCGCCTGGAGCCCGCCTGAGCGGTCAGCGACCGACTCGGCGTTCGCAAGGCCGAGGGTCGTTCAGTCGTCGCGTGCGTGGCGGTACACGTTGGTGTCGCGCCGCGCGAAGCCGAGGCGCGCGTAGAGGCGGTTGGCGGCCTCCCGGCTCGGGCGCGAGGTGAGGTCCACCGTCCGTGCCCCCCGGTCGTGGGCGATCTCGATGGCCCGCCGGTTCAGCGCGGCACCGACTCCCGCGCCTCGGGCCGAAGCGTCGACGACGACATCCTCGATCCAGGCCCGGACGCCTGTCGGGATCCGGAACACGACGAGGGTCATCGACCCACGGATGGCGGCCTCGCCGGTCGCCTCGGAGTCGACCGCGATCAGCAGCACCGTCGTGTCCGACGCCACGATCTCCGCCAGTTCACCCGCGGTCGGTGCCGGGGCCGACGACGACAACTGCGGGGTGAGTCGTTGAAAGGCCGCGACCACGTCGGGCGTCACGTCTTCGAGTTCCCGGATCTCGATCATGAGGATCGATCATCGCACGTGGTGGGCCCCGATCCGACACCGGCGGGGGTCGGTGCCGCGTCGATCAGCGTGCCCACGGTTCGGGGCGTGGCGGCTCGAAGTACACGTCGACGTCGCCGCCGGCCAGCGCCGTGAACACCCGGTCGCCCCAGAATCCGAAGCCGGCGAGCGGAGAGGGCAACCGATCCTGACCGAACCAGCCCAGATCTGCGGTCTCCAGGGGATGACCATCCAGTTTCCCGCCTACGGGCCGGCACTGGAACAGCAGCGAGTACAGCGGTACCCGGGTGAAACCCTGGCGAATGCCGTCGAGCACGGCGATCAGGCGCACGACCTCGACGTCGATACCGGTCTCCTCACGGACCTCTTTCACGACGATCTCGGCCGCCGAGTAGCCGACGTCGGCCCAACCGGTCGGGAACAGCCAGAAGCCGGAGTCGGGACGCTTGATCAGCAACAGTTCACCGTCGTCGTTCCCGACCGCCGCACCCACGGCGATCTTGGGCGTGACGTACCCCGCCACGCCCTCGCCGACGGTGCGCATCCACTCGGCGACCTTCTCGACCGGGTCGGGATGATCCTCCGCGTGGGCCCGGATGTCGGCCGCCACCGCCAGGATCTCTTCGTAGCGTTCCCGTTCGTACAGGCTCTCGGTGAACGCGAGGCCGGTCCGGGCGATCCCTGCCAGCGACTCGGCCCACCGAACCAGATCGGCTTCCGAAAGCGGCGATCGCTCCATCGTGAGCAGGCTAGTGCTGTGCTGTATCCGTCGATTGGCGGCGTGGGATCGGCGGCGATCCGCGCCGGATGCAAGGACGCAGGACGAAGCGCCGTCCGGCCGTGCGCTCCACGATCGACGCGGTGGTCTGGCACACTTGGATCGTGGCCGTACGCACCGATTGCCGTCACTATTCGACCCGGACGACGACCTCGGGCGAGGTCGTCCAGCGGTGTCGGGTGGGCGCGAACGAGACGGCGCCGTTCGCCTGCCCCGAGGGCTGTCTGTTCTTCGAGCCCCGTTCGATCACCGACGCGGGTTGGCGCCGGTTCGACAACCTCTGAACGGCACGTCAGTGGCGATGGCGCGTCAACACGACGTGTGCTTTCGCCGCCCCCCAGACGAGGCCGACGTCGTGCAGCCGCGCATCGACATCGTCGAAGTTCGCCGGTCCGAGGTCGTGGGGATCGTCGGGAAACATCGACGCGGTCACGGGATCCCGTTCGGGACGGCTCACGCCGAGTTCGTCGAGGAGTCGGTTCGCGGGACCGACACAGGATCGCAGCAGACCGAGCGGGCCGGCTGACTGCCGCGCGACGTCGGTGGTGAGCAGATCACGCAACCGGGGCATGACCGCGGCGTGGATCTGCTCGGCGACGTCGGCGATGTCGCCTCGGAGCGCGTCGCGCCGTGCCCTCGACCAGTCGCCGGGCAGCCGGCTGTCCAGGCTCCGGACGATCCAGCCCCGGATCGTGTCGTCGAGCACTTCGAGCAGCTCCCGTGCGGCTGTCCGGTAGACCTCTTCGGCTTGTTCCACGGCGTCCCGCGTCGGGTCGGTGTCGCCGCTCACCGAGTGGCTGCAGCGGCCACGAACGGCGGCAGCACGTCGGACTGGCACGACACCGCGATGCCGTTGCCGACACCCATGGCATCCGGTTTGCAGGGCAGGTACGCCCTGCTCGGCAGCGGCACCTCGTAGGTGAACCGCTCGTCCTCGATCACGATCGACCGCCCCTTCAGTTTGGGGACGACGTTCATGCTGTGCCCTTCGATGGTGGCGACGAGGTGGTTGGACTGGAACCGAACGGTCGCGTTGAGGTAGCTGCCGAGGTTCTTCGGAGAGAGGTACAAGGTCGTGCGATAGGGCGCCGAACCGGTCAGGTCGGCTTTGCCCGTGAGCAGCTTGGTTCGTGAGAAGCGCAGGTCCTCGGCTTTCACCTCCAGGGCCGAAATGCTCACCGGTACGGCCACGATGTCGTGCATCGTGACCGACCCGTTCTGCAGACCTCCGAGGACCCAGTAGCGCAGGGCGGTGGGGGCGTCGCCCGAGGCGACGTCGACGTCGCCGACGCCGACCGTCCGGCTGTGGATCGACCGTGAGGTCACCGAATCGACGCATCCCCGCGTCCCGACCTCGATGAGCACGAGTACGGCGATCACGCCGGCGATCCTGAACAGCAGCGGGCGCAGGCGCGACTGGCGTCGTTTGAGGCGTTTGGTGCGAGGCGGTTGCAGCAGCACAGTGGTGTCCTATCGGTCGCTCCGCGGCCGATTCGAGACGATGCGGCCGCTTCGTCGTCTCGCCGACGCATGCGGGCCGGACCCGCGTTCAGTCCGTGGCGGGGCCGGTCCCCTCGAGGCGCTCGTTCAGGTTGCCCGATCGCAGCCCCTCCAGGTCGAGGGTCACCCACCGGTAGCCGCTGCGTCGCACGGCCTCCACGACCGCCACACGCTGCGCAAGGATGCCCTCGAGGTCGCCGAGGGGCACCTCGATGCGGGCGATGTCGCCTTCGTGACGGACCCGCAGCTCAGCGAATCCGAGGCGGCGGAGCGCGGCCTCGGCGCGCTCGACCCCGCTGAGGCGTTCGAGGGTCACCGGGGTGCCATAGGGAAGGCGGGACGCCAGGCAGGCGGCCGCAGGTTTGTCCCAGGTCCGCAGGCCCAGGTGTCGGGAGAGTGCGCGCACGTCGTGTTTGGTGAGCTCGGCCTCGACCATCGGGAACCGGGCGCCCCGGGCTGCCGCGGCGCGCTGGCCGGGCCGGTGTTCGCCGAGATCGTCGACGTTCACTCCCAACACGACCGTCGCCGCCTCGTGCTCGGCGATGGGAGCCAGCGCGTCCATCAGCGCGTCCTTGCAGTGGTAGCAACGCAGTGCGTCGTTGCGCCGGTAGGCGGCGTTCTCCATCTCGTCGGTCGGCACGCCGCGCCAGTGCCATCCCCGCTCCGTTGCGAGGTGCTCGGCGTCAGCGAGTTCTGTGGCCGCGAGCGATGGCGACACGGCGGTGACGATCGACGCGGCCTCCGCGCCCAGGGTGGCGCTGGCGACTTCGGCCACGAGCGCGGAATCCGCGCCGCCGCTGAAGGCCACGACCACGCGTTCCATCGAGCGGAGCACTTCGCGGAACGCCGCGAACTTGACCGCGAGGTCATCAGGCAGGTCGGCTCGGTGCGCGCCGGCCGGTGGCGCGACGGAACTCACCCGACCCCCACGGCGTCGAGCACCTCGTCGAGGGTTCCGATCGTCCCGGTGATGAACGGACCGAAGATCCCGTAGATCGCCGAGGCGCGGTCGTAGCGCATCTCGTACACGATCTCCTTGAGGTCGTCGGGATGCCTGGCGAACAGGGTCACGCCCCATTCGTAATCGTCGATGCCCGAAGAGCCGGTGATCAACTGCAGCACCCTGCCCCGGTAGGCGCGCCCGGTGCCACCGTGTTCGCCCATGAGCTTGCGCCGCTCGTCGAAATCGAGTGCGTACCAGTTGGCGCCGACGTCGCGGGTGCGCGACATCCCGTAGAAGCACCAGTTCGTCAGACCTTCGGGGGGCAACTGGGGATACAGCTTGGCCTGCTTGTACTCGTCGGGCCGGGACTGTGCGTACTCGGAGACCTCGGTCAGCGAAACGTAAGAGTCGGAGATCGTCAACCCGGCGACCCGAAGCTCGGACTGCAGGTGTCGGATCCGCCACCAGTCCGGCCCGATGATCATGAACGCGATGTCGGCCTTGTGGCCCTGCACGGCGACGGGGATCACCTGGATTCCCTCGGCCACGGCTTCGGTGACGGCCGCCCGCAGCGCGGCACGATCGGTCTCGTGCTTCACGTGGCAGAACAGGTGGAGCACGGCTCGACCTTCGGTGGGAACAGCGGGTTCGGGCATGCCAGTGAGGGTACCGTCGAGCGCAGCACGGGCGCCCATCGTCGCCCAGCCCGTGCCCGGCCCGGATGCCGTCGGGCACCGGGCGCCGACATGGGTCGCATGGCTCAAACACCCCGACAAGCGGGTATTTCAGCCTAGGCCGTGCGGTTCATTTCGCTTTCGGGCGCTCAAGATGGCTCCGCGATCCGACGATTCCTGAGCTATGCCGACGATCAGTGGATCACCCCACTCGATCGGGCAGAGGTGAGGGAGGGCGGTCGCCCCGGGGAGTGACCGCACGAGCGTCGTACCCCGGCGGACCGGAGGGGGTCGCCGGGGTCCGCTCGTTTTCCGCCGCAGTCGGCGGCTCGGGATGACTCGACCCGCCCGCCGGGATCAGCGCGTGGGAACGACCCGCGGGAGCAACCGGCGTGGTAATCCGCCGACGGGATCGGCTCAGGCGCAGCCGCCGGCGACCGCCGGGATGATCGACACGGTCGAGCCGTCGGGTACGGACGTGTCGAGTCCGTCGAGGAAGCGGACGTCGTCGTCGGCGACGAACACGTTGACGAACCGACGCAACGCCCCGTCATCGTCGAGGATGCGGCTCGAGAAACCGGGGTGCGCGGCTTCCAGGTTGGCCAGTACCTCGGAGACCTTCGCGCCTTCCATCTCCACCTCGGAGGCCCCACCGGTCAGGGTGCGCAGGGTCGTGGGAATTCGAACGGTGACGGTCATCGGGGTTGCCTCGGGTCGATCGACGGGAAAACGCACGCGGACGTGCTCACCGGACGAGGCTATCGGGAGCGGAGCGGTCGTCACAGTGCCGACGCCCGCCGCCGCGACGAGCCTCATCGGCGGTCACGTGGCGCGCAGCCGTGCCGCGACCGCTTCGCGCACACAGCCCAGGGTGTCCGCGAAGGAACGTTCCTCGCCGAAGCGTTCGGTCAGCGACACGGTCTCTGCACGGGCTGCCACTCCGTCGTAGACCGCACCGGCCACCACCAGGACCGGTACGCCCGCGTTCGTGGCGGCGTCGACGAT
>Ga0182738_1004696_pt1 | contig 14979 bp, 15 predicted proteins | sample eDN5th30CBELigMG_FD_128876 | JGI IMG/M metagenome (GOLD analysis project Ga0182738, IMG submission 128876) | Enriched Miracle-Growth compost microbial communities from Emeryville, California, USA - eDNA 5th pass 30_C BE-Lig MG (version 2)... ... | reverse complement strand
TTTTTTTCGGTATATTATCTCAGCTGGGGGAGGAAAGAAGTTAAAAGAATAAATTTAGTAAGGAGGTGAAGGCAAAAATCTAGTTTTATTTAGGCCTTGAAAGAGGAGAAAATTTTTTGAAAAGAAAGAAGAAAATGTGGTGAAAAACTCAATGATAAGAAATGAGGAAGTCTCTGTGCACTGGGAATTATTGAAGATTAATCACCTCAAGTTTAATTTAGCCAGTTTTTAGATATAGAAAAAACAGTCAGAGAGAAGAAACCACCATCAAAAAGAAGGAAAATATGAATGGTCTTTGAAGGGGCAAGGAAGTTTAAATTTTTTTATGGGAAGATGGAATTTTTTGAAAGAAAAAAAAAAAAATCAGCCAGAGATGAAGATTATGGATGTGGATTTAGATATGAAGAGATTTTCTATTTTTAAATATTAATCTGTGGAAGGAGAAGCGTGGTGCTAGCTAGGCTGAAGCAGAGGAGCCCTTTCAGTAAATACAGGGAGGGTTTATCAAGGAGGTATCGGAGAAAAGGGAGGATAGTTTTTTGTGACATTAATCATTTTTTTGAAGCAAGGTAAAAAGAGTTGGATGCGGAGCTAATTTTTTGAATGATTTTGAGCCAGAAAATTTAAATTTTAATTTGAGATATCTTTTGCATGTAAAAAGTTTTTTTGAATTGGATTGAATCGTAAAAGAGGATAATCTCATGAGAAATTTTATATATGTTAAGCAGAATTTGAAGTCAAGATACCAGAAATTTGGCTTGAGAATCCAATTAAAATTTTTAGTTAGGTTTGTTGATCACCTTTCAAGAGTTGGATAATAATATTATATAGTGCAGGTATTTCGACGAATCTCGATGAATTTCATGATTTTTGTTCAGAAAAAGTTAAAGACTTAACTAAATAGTAAATGAGGAATTATTGGAGTAAGAGTATTCTAAAAAAGTAAAATTGAGAGAAAAGTATCTAGTTGAACAAAAATATAGATTGGCTCTAAGCGTCCTTTTGATAACAAACTCCAAAAGGGTTTCCTTTGGTTTCGATGATTATATCCATTATAAAAGTTACTAGAGAGACTGAGCAATTACGAAACTTATCCTTTCCAAACTTTTCCCAAACTTAGATGCCATTTCTGTTGTTGCCTAACAAAGAACATTAAGTATTTAATTCTTTGTATCTTTCTTTACTTTAGGTAGTTTAGTTTCTGTCTCCACCTCTGCCTCCTCTGAAGCCACCTCTGCCACCTCTGAAGCCACCTCTTCCGCCTCTGAAGCCGCCTCTTCTTTCTTCACCGCCTCTTCTTTCATCTCTGTTTTCACCATCTCTGTAGGGTCTTCTATCTTCTCTATTGTCTCTTCTGTCGTCTCTTCTATCATCTCTTCTATCGTCTCTTCTGTCGTCTCTTCTGTCGCCTCTTCTGTCGCCACCTCTGTAGCCACCTCTGAAGCCACCTCTTCCTCCTCTTCTGGGGCCTCTTCTATCTTCACCACCTCTTCTTTCTTCTCTTCTTTCTTCTCTGGGTTCACCAGCTCTGACGGGTCTTCTTCTTTGAACCAAATCCTTAAGTTCTTCTTCTTGGACTTGATCCTTGGGGAGGGGGACTTGGTAACCGGGAGCCTTGGCGTTCAAAGCAGATTCCTTAAGGGAAAGAGTGATTTCGAGGACAGCGAGCTTTCTTTCGATCTTGACTCTATCCAAACCTTCTTCTTGGGGTTCGTATTCATCGATGACGGAGGTGGTCTTTAATTCGACGACTTGGTGGAGGTTCAAGATTCTATGTCTTAAGATTTCAGCAACTTGGCAAGCGCTCTTAGTGGCGACACCGGAAGCCTTGATGACGACGGTATCGAGCTTCTTTTCTAAGAGAAGAGTAGCGGCATAAGCGATATATCTTCCGATCTTAGGGTCAGCACGGATTCTGATTTCATTTTCGGGAGCTTTGTCTCCTTCTCTCTTAATCTTTATGTACTTGTCGGTAGTTCTGGCGTTGTTGTAAGACATTTTAATTTTCTACCTATTTAATAGTAGAGGATAGCTAAAGAGTTCTAAGTCTCTTAAAGTGTAAAAATGGCGAAGCCTTCCTTGTAAGGGAATCCTTTTTAATTATTAAAATTTTAGCCAAGGGGTAATATTAGATGGTGTGAGTGATTGCAGCATCCGAATTAATATTAAATCAAAATTTGTACTTAAGCTATGTTTTAATCATGTGTGAACGATAAAGCTTAAAAATATAAAAGCAAGCTTTTTTGCATAAATCCTATAAATCACACATTAGGTGAGTTTTAATATTGCATGAAAGTAAGCCCTTCTTCCTTTCTCCTCGTTAATGACCCTTAGCTTAACATCTCCTGCCCCGCTACTGGCTGCCAAAAGGCTATCAGCATCGATGATGACAAGAAGCTGTATAATTACCTCCTTCCTTCTGATTCCTAATCGAATTTCAATAGTTCCATCTTCTACGGTAAGAGAATGGGCCAAGAAGTTGAAGGCGATATTCTCGGTGATGAATTCAAGGGATACATCTTCAAAATTACCGGTGGTAACGACAAGGACGGTTTCTCCATGAAGCAAGGTGTCCTCGTCCAAGGTAGAGTTAGACTCCTTATGGGTGCTGGCCAAACCTGCTACAGACCCAGAAGAAAGGGTGAAAGAAAGAGAAAGTCCGTCAGAGGCTGCATCGTCGGTCCCGATCTTTCCGTCATTGCCCTCGCTATCGTCAAGAAGGGTGAATCCGACATCGAAGGTAAATCTCTCGCAATTGAACCATAAACTGACCTCGCCACAAGGTTTGACTGATAACAAGTTGCCCAAGAGACTCGGCCCCAAGAGAGCCACCAAGATTAGAAAGCTCTTCGCTTTGACCAAGGACGACGACGTTAGAAGATTCGTCATCAGAAGAAAGATCGAAAAGGAAGGCAAGCCCGTCAGAACCAAGGCCCCCAAGATCCAAAGATTGGTCACTGATGCCAGACTCAGAAGAAAGAGAGTCTACAAGGTACTCTAAAAATTTTTTCAATCATGAATTCTGACAATCATTTCTTAGGCTGACAAGAAGGCCAGATGGGAAAGAACCAGACAAGCCCAAGCTGATTACCAAAAGGTCCTCGAAGAATACAGAAAGAAGAAGGCCGCTGAACACAAGGAAGAACTCGCCCACAAAAAGGAAGTTGCTCACGCCAAGGCTGCCCCTAAGGAAGAAGTTAAGGCCCCCACTAAGACCGCCGCCACTAAGGCCGCCCCCGCTAAGACCACCGCCACTAAGGCTGCTCCCACTAAGGCTGCCCCCGCCACTCAACAAAAGACCACCCAAAAAGCCCCTGCCACCCAACAAAAGGGAGCCACCAAGACCACCAAGAAATAAATTAAGTAATGTATAAAAGAAGGATGTAGTACTTTTATCGTCTCTGTAGCGGAAGATTGCTTATGAAAATTTGAACATTTCTTATAAACCGGACCGATATATAAATGCCCAAGTGATAAGAGTTTAGAAATGTACCTTTCCTCATAGAAATAGAATCTTTAACGTTAAATAAACAAGATATTGAGTAGCATAGAGATTTAATTTTCTGTGGTCGTCAATTGGGTAATTAATCATCTCTCATTAAAAATTTTTCCCATTTCAATTAAATCTTAACATTTAAGAAATTCCCGATCTCTCTTCTCCCTGCGTGGATGGACTGGACGACCATAGTTTAGACAAAACATCGAGAAATATCCCATACCGATCGTTTAATAGCTTAGTTGAAAAAAAAAATACAAACTAGGATTTATTGTCTTGGTTAAAGAGTTGATCAATTTTTTGAAGAGTTGCAAGGAAAACCTTTTCAGGACGATAGAGAATCGAAGGAGATTCTACTAGGAGGATTCTTGAGGTAAAGAAAAATTTATGTTATGTCATATCACGTCAGTAAAAATTTTTAACTGAATGAAAATAAAGTTTTTTTTTGAAAACTAAATAGAGTGCTTTTGGAGAAGTATTTTTGTGCAGAAAAATAGAAAGAAGAAGGTCCAGGGCGGAGTTGTTTGTGAAAAAGGGAGAATGGTAAAAATCAAACAATTTTTTTTTTGTCCTTGAGAAAAATCAGTTGTGGAGTGAAATTACTTGGTATCGAGAGTATTTTTCTTGATGAAGAGTTTTTGAATTGATTTGGAAAAAAGATTCTCACAATAAAAAAATAACTCTCTTTTGGAGATTGAGGAAATCATTCAAAAGGAAATTACGACAAAGCACATTTTGAAAGAAAAGAAGAGGTCCTAATCTTGAAAATTTTTTTAAAACCTTAAAAAAAAATTCTTTTACTTTTTTTTTCCTTCCATCAGAATGTAGCCTCAAAGATTTACAATTTTTCTTTTTCTTGTTGAAAGCTATTTGAAAGACATGGAGTTTTTCCACTCACAAAAAATAACAATTTTTTTGTGATTTCTGCTCGAAATTCTTCCTTGTGATTTTTAATGGAGTAAATCTTCTTCAAAAAATCCATTTTAAATTTCTTCATATTTTGTTTGATTACGACAACTCTCTTTCGTAATGTCATGGAAGCAATCGCTCTAAAATATGGTGCATAGTCCTCTCATTTTTTCTCCCTTAAGATTGACATGTTATTTTGTTTATTTGAGATGGAGCCAAAGCACCAGAAAACTATCCTGAGATATTTGATCATTTTTCTCATTTGTCCTATTAGATGGGGAGAAATGAAGCTATCCACTTCATCCATCAGAAAAGTTTGAGTGAAACTACTATTAATGAATCGGATATTCTGTGTATGAGGTTTTGAGCAGTAAAACCCTCAAGCTTTGAACTTCACCAACCTAATATATCCATGCAATTTGAATTTGCTATGTAACAAGTTGACTATCGCTCTTATCTATTTGGTAGTATGAATAAATTATTTTTGGTCTTGCTAATTCCTTTTCAAAAATTTATGAAAGTCAAAAGGAAAGAAAATTTGAGTGGAGTGTATTTTTTCAGCATGATACTGATTTTTGTTTCATCCATACGATAGAGCTGCTGGACCTTGGTTTTTTATTCATATTGAACAAATAGATTTAATTTAAGCGAAACTGAACCGGCCTAATTTTAATATCTTCCGTAGATTTTTAAAATTGTGTGTTGCCGCAAAATCAAAAAATCTTTAAAAAAAATCCAACCTATTGTTGGGATGAGAATTTCCTTGATTCTTGATGATTTTTTGAGAAGATAAAGGAATCGCTCGTAGCAGAAAAATCTCAAAAGTAAGCTAAAAAGCAAAGTGAAACCGATTCGATTCTGAAATTTCTTTTTTTAGTTGAATTTTTTCTTCGAAAGAAATATTTTGGACCCGAATGTTCTTTAACAATGAGGGAACAATTTGAATGACAATGTAAATGAAGTTTGGAGGGATGACAGATTTTGATTCCAAAGGAGAAGAAACATATTAAAAAGTTTCTTCGAGCCTCAAAAATAAAAAATTGGCTGGCCTGGCAAAATTCGGGTAGGATAGGCAAATAGTTATACTCTTTATAAATGCAAAAAAGGACCAAAGGAGAGATTTGAATATTTTCCTATTTGAGTTTATCAAAAGAAATGATCCAGAAGGTCTTCAAACCCAAAACAATATGTATGAAGTAAAATTTGGACAACTTTGGCATAAAGAATAAAAAGCAGGTTTGTTCTGGAGAATCAACTGTGTATTTATAACTCAAAAAATATTGAAAGTTAGTTCTTATTGGCATTTTCACAATCTTCAATGAACATTCCGTACACATGTGTAGCTTTCATGAGATCTGAATGCGTAATTAGCTTGAAAATGTCAAGAAAAAGGTTACCATTAATGGGGTATTGGAACTTTTCTTCACAGACTCTGCAGTAAACTATACCCTTTTTTGCGGCTTTTTTTCTAATGTAAAGATTAGAGATGAGTTGTAGACCGTGAAGGAATTACAAGGTGACTTCAACACATTTGTCATTATTGCAAAAAGGACAATCAAAGACATCATCCAACTTTATTTTTTGTTTCTTGACAACACGAGCACCACTTTTTCTTTTTCCCATTTTTTTGTTGTGTTTTAAAAAATTTTTTATTTATTTTTTCTCGATCTTTTTTTTGATAATTTTGCGTAAAGTTCTTGTACCCAAAAAAATTTTTTGGATACTGATAAAAAAATTCTTTTGTCTTTTTTTCGCTTTCTTGGGTGAAATTAAGCGCTTGCTTTGACTTTCTCTGAAAAATTTGAAGAGACTCTCTTGAAGTCGAAGCTTGCTATTTTCCTCTTTATTCTCAATTCTAATAGAATTTAGGGGTTGTTGGTTCTTTAGAAAATATTAATAAATTGCAGTTAGGGGACTGTTAGGATTTTTCAACTGAGCTAGAGTTCTGAAAGAAGTGATTTCAGTCTGATTATTGAGCATTTTCTGAAGGTTTAAATATTTTGATTGATCTTGAATTACACGAAAAAAGTTACTTTTTGGGGGAAGTGTTTCACAATAATAAACAACAAATTTTATATAATAAAAAACAACACAAGTGAAAAAATGTTTGAAATAATAATTAGCAATTCCCTTATGGGAAATTTATTAATTAATCATTAAAAAAGTTGCATAAAAATGCACAACAATATACACAGAGACCTTTCTGAACCGAAAAAATTGCTCTTTGTTAATTACAAAAAAACTCTCTTATAATCTATATTTCATATTGGCTTCTTCATCATCATCGTATTCAAGTTTCATTGTCGTATTATCAGCAATTTTACTCTTGTTGAAAATATTGTGCTTATCACTTCTCATAGTATTATTACTGGCTCCTCCCTTTTCAACAATTCTTGTAGTATTAACACTGGCATTTAGAATGTCCAATCTCGTGTCGCTTGATGGATTTTTCATCAGCTGAGTATTATCCAATCTAGTAAATGATGATAAACCATTGGTAACACCTGACATTTCAAGAGGTCTCCAATTTTTACGGGGTTTTCCTTTTGGTCCAGTTTCGCCCCAATTACCGAACAAGAGAGTGTTTTGAGTTTTACTATGATCATTATCATTATTATTATTCTTCTTTTCCTCATCATCTTCATCTTCTTCCTCACTGCCATCCTCTTCTTCATCATCGTCCTCCTCTTCCTCATCATCTTCTTCATCTTCACGCTTCTCTTTTTCTTTATTTTCTTCTTCCTTCTTCAACATATTATCCTGACTACTATTATTTGGTCCATCGCGAGATTGAGCACGGTCTCTTCCAAAGAAGCTCAAATTTGAAGACTTATTCAAGCTGTTTCCGAAATTAGTGTGATGATTGCTCACATTGAGACGATCCAATAATGTATTCTTTGGTGGTGGGCCTTGTTTAAACTGAATCTGAGAAGTCTGAAGGCTTGAGAACGATGGTATAGACTTGCCGAAATCTGGGCTTGTTTCATCAGCACTCGCTTGTATATTGCTGACCTGCACCAAAGAGCTTCCGAAAATATTTCCTTTGACAACATCTGGTCTTTCATCGCCATCTGAAGACTCATCATCATCGTCATCTTCATCATCTTCGTCACTGTCTTCATCAGAATCTTCATCGCTGTCTTTCTTGGGAGCATTATCTTGGAATGAGCCTTCTTCTTCTTTTTGTTCCTCTCCTTCTTCTCCTTCATCGCTGCTTTCGGGTTTGGGTGGATTACGATCGAATTTCTTGTTTTCTTCAGCATCAATATCGAAATCAGCTTCGATGGGAATGTTGGGATTGAGGGTGGCTTTCATTCCCTTGAAGTATTGTTGAAGTTTACCGAACTTCTCTTCTGGACCAGTATCTTCTTTGAAGAACTCCATGAATTCAAGAACTCTCTTCTCAGCAAATCTTTGTTCTCCCACAAACATTTCGGAATCCATCAAGTAACATTGCAAGATTGATTTATTGGCTATATCGAGGACGCTCTGGAAGATCTAAGAGAGCAGGGTTAATTGAGGAAGATAAAAAGAAATTTTACTGAGGAGAAGAAGAAACCAACATAAAAGACGAGGATAGCAGGAGCTAAAGGAGTTTCAATTTCACTAGTTTTTGTGCCAGTGATTGTTTTTGGTACAGCGCAAATATAAGCATAAACAAACAATCCTCCAAAAAGACAGCAAACAACCTTGGTTAAGAACAAGATGAAAGTGACAAGAGTGTCGAGATTTCTGATTTTTCCTTTATGTCTGAACAAAAGGAACCAGGCTCTTTTAGAGGCAATACGGAAAGATTCACCCCACATGATCATTTGGACAACAGCATGTTTACTTTGGTATCTGAGGGAGCGTTCATAAATATGGATACAGCAAAGACAGCAAGCTTGGAAAAGTCTGACAATATTACGATGTTGTTGAGGTTTTCTGAGGACAGCCACAAAAAGATTAAGAACAAGACGAGCAGGTCTAAAGATAATTTTGTATAAAGAGAGCTGAATAATAGTTCCCAAATGATATTTCAGCACATCCTTAATGATTCTTTTCACAGGGAGCTAAGCAAGAGTGGTTAGAGAAATTCAAAGAGAAGGTTTACAATGACAGTTTCTTTTCTTTTTTCAAAGAACCAGATGGAGATGGAATAAGAGATGACACAATCAGAAACCAAAAGGATAATATTGAGCCACCATTGTAACATGAAGAAGTTGAATGCAACAAGAACTCTCATTCTATTGTCATACGTAATAATCTTGCTATATCCTCCATCAATATCTGAATAAGATGAATAACGCGCTCAAAAATTGAATTACTTTGAGTAGGGACGACGACAATCTCACCAACACTGAAACCCCAGACGGTACCAATGAAGAAAAAGCCAGCAACAAGAGTGATGACACCAGCAAGAGCCCAAGAGAAGAATCGGATTTGATTGATAACTTGTGAACATTTGGCAGTAGCCATCAAGACACCGACACCCAAATTGATTTTGTTGAAAATCTTCATAATGAAAAATAGATAAACAAAAGCAAATCCGCAAAATCCATAACATGCGTACTAGGGAAGACATTGTTATTGAGAGAGAACTCAAGAAACTAGTTATTACTCTGAAGGCATAAGCTTTAAAGCCACCGCAACCTCTTTTATCAACACCCATAATACATCTTATTGCGATAGTCTAAGAAGAGTTATAAGGGGAAAATTGATATTCTCGGGATTACATTTTGATATTCTCTGTAAAGGAGCCATGCCATAATAAGGATAACAATGACTGTACCCCAAATACTTCCCCAAATAATATATTTGATTTTCTTAGGATCAAACATAGAGCGGAGAAAAACAGCAGCGAGAAGCAACGAAATGATAATTCCCACAAGAATCATATCAAAGCTCTAAAAGTGATTAAAAGGGCGAACAGATCATATTCATCATACTGCACCAAGATCACCAGCAATTCTTTTGATCAAATTTTCAGGTTTAGAAAGTTCATTATCGACAATTTGTTTATCAATAGGTTCTTCAGGAAGGCAGAATCTACCAGAGACTTCAGTAGAGCCTTGAGTATAGCAAAAAGGAGTGAGAACAGTTGGGTCTACATCATACAAGCAGATTTGTTGACCCTGAGAGGGAGGGTTAGTTTTTTGAGAGGAATAGATGATAATTACAGCAGTAGAAGGGCAGGATTCAACACAAAATCTGACATTAAGATCAACAGAAGGAGAAGCGTAGTAAAGGTATTTCTTCTCCTTCAGTTTTCCGAGTCCACATATTTCAGCTCGAAAATCATTACCTCTTGTCAGACGACCAGAAGCACCGTCTTTATAGGCTATCAAAAGAAAAGTTAGATCCCGAAGACTTCAATAAAATATGAGTTTACCAACGAGACCATAAAGACCAAAGAGAAAATTAAAGAGAAGAAAGATGAAGATGCAAATGAGATTGGTGTATTTTCTTTTGACTAAGAGAGAGTGTTAGACGGCCGAGATTAAACTGAGATGAGTTTACAGACAGGTCCTCTGAAGGAAGGACTTCCAGTGAAGGGACGATTAAGAGGATGGTTTTTGTCTAGTTCTTCGTATTTTTCTAGTCTGGAAACTCTGTCCTCTTTGACTGTGGTAGTAGATTTTTTGATTTTTTTCTTGAGGAGTGTGTTTGTTTCGGAGCCTTTTTTCTCATCGTCAAGAGCAGTAGTATCAGGGCTAACGGCAGACTGGGGAGGTTGATCAGGTTTTGGCATCAGTAGATTGGAGTGAGAAAAGGGTTTAACTATTAATAGTAATTTTTATTAACATTTATTTTTCCTGCAAGTGACGACAAAGCTCGATTTTTTCCAATGGAAAGTATTAGAACCTTACCTGATGATCTTGGCGTGTTGAAAAATAAGGCGAATTACCTGGTGCTGGGCGGTCTTGGTTTTGTAGGCAAAAATTTCTTGGAATATCTTATGGAAGCTGACTGTTTCGAGAAACTCGTGGTCATTGATAAGAAGCTTTTGAAACTGAATGCTTGTATCCCAAAGTCCAAGTTGGAAAAGTTTGCTGATCCTCGTATGAAATTCCTTCAAAAAGATCTTTCAAAAGAAGCTGACGTTCGTTCAGTTTTCGAAGAACATGGTCCTTTTGACTATGTGATAAATTTGGCTGCAGAAACCCGCTTCGATCTTGGCGAAGAAAGTCATAAAAGAAACACCCTTTTAGCTGCTAATATCTGCGGTATTTTGAGTGCTGAGTATAAAGTGAAGAAATTTATACAGTTATCTAGCGCCTTTGTGTATACGTCTTCAACAAAACCTTTGAAGGAAGATGCTAAATTGGAGCCTACTCGTATGCAAGCCAAGTACTCTCTTGCTGCTGAACGTGCTATTTTCAGAATTCCAGACCTGAATGTGATTATCTTGAGACCAGGAATAATTTACGGGCCTTATGATGTGAACGGGCATATCGTGATGAGTTTGGCGATCTCATTATTATATAAAATGAATAACGAAAAAATGATGGTTTTGTGGGACGATGATAAGAGAATGAGTGTGGTTCATGTGAGAGATGTGGTCAGATCGATCGCTTATGCTTTGGATAAAGCTGAAAAAGGAGATATATTTAATTTGGCTAATGCTGATAATATGACTCAGGATAGATTCTTTGAGTTTATCAGAAGAAATTATAAGGCCGGAATTCAATGTGTTGGAAAGTTCAAGACACATTTGGTGAAGTTGAGATTTGATGCAGTGATCGCAGAAATGAATGAAAAGCATATGAGATGGTGGTTTGGAGCGTGCCAAAAATATGGTGTGAATAATTCTCAGCTGAATGTAATGGTATATAGAGAACAATTGGAACAGTATGATTTGTGCATAGATGGAAGCGCTATAAAGAAATTAGGATTTGAATATAAATATCCCCATTTCACTGATGATGATGTTAAAGAACCCCTCAAATTCCTCATTGACCAAAATTATTTCCCCAACATCTTGGAACAATAAGAGAATTGGAGCGATGTGGCGATGTGTTGTGTGTTGTTATATCATGTTATGTTATGAAAAAATTTAATTTATAATATTCATAAAGATCGATTATCTACTCTGAAATTATCCAAAAAACACCAAAAAACGATGTTTTCTTTCACAAATGAAAAGGTTAAGGTGAAATAATATTTGATTTGAATGAGTGTGAAGAAATCTTTGTACAAATTTATTATTAAATCCTGAATTTAAATGGCTTTTTCGCATCTCATAAACTGCTTAATTTTAGCTTACGGACCTTTCTTTGTCTGCTACAGAGCTAAAAACTTGTACTATTCGAACTCTCTTCAGCTCAACCTTCTTTAGATCCGAATATGGTGCATACAAAGTCGCCTTTTTCTCTGCCGGAGCCTATCTTTTGACCACAGTGATTAAAGTATTTTGAAATGCTGCGAAAGGAATGTCCTAAGAAATGTGAATAGGTTATTTTATTGGCTTCTTTCTTGCCCACTCCCACTGAAACTCAAGAATGGAACGTCCTTTTGGTAAGGAGAAGAAATTTGGATGATTTTCAAAAATGTCTTTGATTAGGAATTCAACAAGAATATTTTCAATTTTATTGAAGTCTTGGGTCTCTACTTTGCTTTGAAAAACAAATACTCTTACATGGATAATCCCACTCTCAGATCTTTGGCTGTCACTGTTGGTATGGAAACTTGGTGGTATTGAATAATGTTATTACAGGCTGGGGCTTCGCTGATTCTATCTGCAATAACTTGTTCTTCTTCATCTTGAACGCTACTGGTAATTTTTCTGGAGGGATTTAACCTAAAAAATTGAAGGTGATGAATTCAATTGGAAATATATGATTAGAGCTGCTACTGGCAATATTGAAATAGTAATAACCTCTATGAGAATTTTTCTCTTAAATCTCAATCACGTAGTTGGAAGTCTTTTGTTTGGTTTCTCTTGTTATCTACATTTTGAAGAACGTCAGAAAGACTGATGTTACCATGAGTCCTGCTAATATTGTTGCTTTCATTTTTGGCTTCATTAAAACTGCTGTCTTCCCCACTGTCATCAGGTAGATTATTTATTGAAGAGAGAGAGAGATATTAATTTCATTCAAAAGCTATCTTTTACATGCTGGGCTTATTAGTGAAGAAGATCATAGACTTCCAGTTGCTAAGAGCGTTTTGGCTGTTACCCTCTATATATTATGCAAAGGCATTGGTGCCATTTAAATTGATCCGATTCGAGATATATACATTGAATAAAAACTGAGTGAAGATTTATAAAAATAAATATTGTTTGTAACAAATTCTAAATAACAAGAAAATATGAAGAGAAAGAAATTTTTCCATCCTGTTTCACAAAGGATGGATTTGAAAAAATCCTGAGTCTTAAGGAAAATTAAAAAGCCTGATTTAATTGAATATTGATCTTTGTGAATAAAGTGGAAAATAACATTTAATAGACCATGTTTAAATTAAGGATTCTGGATGCTTATGAGAAATTCCTCTTCCATATTTGGGGACCTCAAGTTCGTAATGCCGGTCAAAGTTTAAACCGTCTTGGTCTTCGTCTTCAAGGATCTTTGGCTTCTGATGACAGAGGTAAAAGACTGAATGAATTTATATCTCTGAAATTTAATTAGTTGTTCCCAGTCTTCGTAACAAGAGCTACAGAAATTACAGACCTTCTTTCAATAATGTCGATTTTGTTGCCCCCAACTCTGCTATCATTGGACGTGTCAGACTTGGCGAGAATAGTTCAGTTTGGTATGGATCCACTCTTAGAGGTGATCAAAACGAAATAAACGTCGGAAAAAATACAATTATCCAAGACCTCGTTACCCTCGCTCCCAGAAGACAAGGAGGTGTTAGAATTGGTGATAACGTATATATTGGCCCCAATGCTGTTGTTGAATCTGCCACTATTGAGAATAATGCTTTCATTGGTATGGGTGCTAGTGTTCGTGCTGGCGCTACCGTTGAAAGTTTTGGTGTCGTTGCTGCTGGTGCTGTTGTCCCTGAAAACACGACCGTCCCTTCTTATCAAGTAAAGAAAAGGCATTTTTGAGCAGTTGGAATAGTAATAATTTTAGATTTGGGCCGGAAGTCCAGCAAGATACTTGAGAGATCTTACCAATGAAGAAAAGGAAGTCCTCAGCGAATTCCACGAGGAAATCCAAAATCTCGCTAAAGTTCATGCTGAAGAAACCGAAAAGAGCTTCAGACAAGTTATTGATGATTTGGATAGAGAAACCGAAGAAGCCAGTTATGAACCCGAAGAAATGGCTCTTAAGAAATTACAAGAGCTCGGATTCCCCATGGAAGCTGAAGACGAAGATTATATTGAACATAGGTATAATTTATTTTGAGAGAAGATGGATTAACATATGATGAATAGAGTTTTCTACAAAGAAAAGGAAGCCCTTGAAGAACAACACTGGAAGAAGAATTACGATCCTTATGAACAAGATTTGTTCAACTTCCCTGATAGTAAGATGAGAATTTATAGGAATATATTTATAATAAAATTCCAAAGGCTTCAAGATCTACGGAGAAAACTTCCAACAATATGAAGACATTAAACAATACTTTGAACAAAACCCTAATGTCGAAGTTAAATCTATGGATAGAGAACAAAAGCAACCTCCTTCTGATCAATCTCCCTGGACTAGAAGATTCTAAACACTACCGGAAGAATGAAGAAAAGAATGTATGACTCTCAATTTACATATATGATACATTATCTGTTCAACCGATTGTGATTTTCTACATTCCTTCCTCATCCATTAATTATGCATCATCTCTGATTGATTATACACGAATCTTTTTAATCAATAAATAAAAATAAATAATAACAAATTTTTCATGAGAACAGGCTTTTTGCCTCTATTGCATTATATCTGTTTCTTTCTTTCCTTTCCTTTCAATGGTGGCTATATTATATTAATTGATTAATTCTTTCTTGATGGAAAGAGAAAAATTGGGAGATTTTTAAAATAAAACAAGAAGAGGAAGAATGAACTGAGAGATGATAAGAAAAAATTGAGTCGAAAGAGAAATTGTGAGGCGTAAAATTCACTTTTCCAGCGGTCAGACATTTTGTAATGGTTTAATGAATTATTGATCATAATATTTTGTGAAGGATTTATTTTATTTGATAATGAGAAATTCTTTTTTTTATGAATCAAATTTTCAGGGTATGATATTATTCAGATCATATTCAAAATTACAATGAGATAAACGGATGATGATGCATAAATAAAACGTGGAATTCACCACATTCACCATGCAAATAATATGAATGTAACACAAAAAGTCGAAATGTTCTATCTGGTGTTTAGATGACTTGCCCAGTTTGATTATTGATATTGCTGGTATCCCTAACATCAAGTTCAATGGTCATATCAGGTTGGATTTCACTCCGAGATGGGGAAGTGATATTTCCAGAGGACATATTATTGAGGAGTTCTTGAGAGCCAACATGAATATTATCATCAAAATCTTCAACTCCTTGCATTTCACTAACGAGCAAGCCATGTCTTCTATAGATAGGGTGGAATTTATCATAATCTTCAGGCAATTTCTCTTTGATTTCTGAATAAAGGACA
>Ga0182738_1004694_pt1 | contig 14982 bp, 10 predicted proteins | sample eDN5th30CBELigMG_FD_128876 | JGI IMG/M metagenome (GOLD analysis project Ga0182738, IMG submission 128876) | Enriched Miracle-Growth compost microbial communities from Emeryville, California, USA - eDNA 5th pass 30_C BE-Lig MG (version 2)... ... | reverse complement strand
TTTTTGAATAAGAGGTATCAGAATTGGAATTTCCAAGATTTGAAAAATCAAATTTTAAACAAGCATAAAACTAATTTTTACCTTTTCTCTGAAACAGAAAGTCTAATATGATATTATGATACATGTAATTCAAAAATGGACAAGAAAGTTCAGAAAATTCCTTGTTGGCAGGGTAATGAAAAGAGAAGAGAAATCAATATGATCTGACTACTAATAATAACATTAGCAGTTGAGGAAAAAAGCTAGGTGACTCAGCAAAACATTAAAAAAAAACCTCTGTTAGGATTTGATATTCTGGCCAATTCTATCGGATTTTTAAGACAAATAAATATCTCATTTAAATTCTCCCTTTTTGGCCTCATCATCTGAGCTTTGATCTATTTCTTTGAGGAGCTCTGCTCTGCCACAAAGATAGCGCTTCCTTTTTCCTTGTTTTGTTTTAAATTAGCGTGGGTTGTTTGAATTTTTGTAAAGAATAGCGGATTGTTTGTAAATTACAATGCAACCTAGATTTAGAAAGCGTTTAACAAACGGGTAAGGATCTATTATCGAACAGATTACTGGCAAAAAGAAATCTGGGATCTGCCTGAATTCTTTTCTGAGCATTTATAATAATTCTGATTATTAACCTGACAGAATATTCAGAAATTTGCCAGAAAAGCTACTTAAATCAGGTTTGAAGTTCAAAGTGAGAGCTTGAACACATAGGAGAACAGCTGAGCACTAATTTACTCCTTTAGGGAAGATTTTCAAGAATTGGAGTTCTTGAAAATTTAAAAATATTAGGACATGCAAGATCCTTAGAGAAGTAAGACGATGAAGAAAGACTTAAAGGTGAATGACTCAAAGATAAAATGAATTTCGGAAAGGAAAAGAAATGAATTGAAATGTGATTTTAACGGAAAAGAATGATGTTTTGAAAAAATGTTATGATAAAAAAAATTTTATTTTTTCATTTCCGAAACAAATTTTCCTTTTTTTGCTTTTGAGAAATCTCATTCCAAAAATCGATTTTTAGCTTCGAAAGAGTTGTTTCCCTTTCCATTTTATGAACAAAAATCTTTTTGGATTTTTTTTCCTGGCAGAATCAATTCTCATTTCAGCCTTAGAAGCGTTATTCTTTTTAAAATAACTTTATGCACAAGGCTTTCACTAAATCCATTTATATACACTAAAGTATTATCTTCGTAATCTTCTGACATGGCCCCAAAGCTGTCTCGCCAAGAATTCAATCGAAATCAATCTCTTTTTTTTTTAAAGAAGAATTTTTGTGCGAAAAAAAATTTTTTTCTCAAAGAGAAGACAAAAGAAATTTGTCAACTTCAGTGTTTTTCCTTGGGACAAAACTCTAACAAACTCTGCCCAAAATTTGGGCAATTCAATTTTATTTTGAAATTTCGGGCAATTTAAAAATAAAAAGTTTTGCCCGAAAATTCAACACCACCATTCTTAGATCATTTCTTATTCTGCAAAAATAAGAACAATTAAAAAAACCTGTTACCAATTTGTATTTTTTGCAAAGAAATTAAAAAAAAAAAAATTATAAAAAGGAGGTTATGAGATTTTTAATGGTATTGAAAGAGAAAATAGAGAGAATAAAGAACTAAGCTTTGAAATTCCATTTCTTCATTACTATATTAAGAAATGAAATTCTCATAGAAAATGAGTTTTTGTTCATTTTTTGACAATTAAAATATCGAAATCCTTGGAACTTTTATTCTTGATCTTGATCTCCTCAAAGGAAGCTCAAAGCACGGGAGTTGATTTTGAAAGTAAAAAAATCTTATAAATCAAGGAATAACTTTCAGAAACAGAATCTTTTTCATAGAAGCTCTTAATAATCTAAACAACCCCTAGGGATCGATAGTATATATAAAATGCCCTTTATAGATCATAATATTTTTCGAAGTTACTTATAAAATATTGACAACAACAATGAATCAAGTATGAAACTTCTTCATCATATAAGTTTTCGGGCTATTTTCTCACCTCACCCTTCCCGATTATTTATTGGGATAAATGACATAAGTGACGGGATAGTTATCCCATTGATCCTCAGGAATCTCTTCCAAGTCGGGAACTGAGATTCTAGCCCGATAGGTGTAGCCACTCTTGGTGACAAGAGTAACCAAGAAATTAAAGACATAAGGAGTAGTGAAGCCATTGTCTCCGGCACTGAAAGTGGTTCCAAGATGGTAAGTGGCATCTCTGATGTCGCCTGTAGCAAGAGCATGGGCAATAGCGAAGTCATAGCCTTCTTGGAGCTTTCCACTTAAATAAGCGTTGTCAGGAATAGTTCGGGTATCAATGAATTGAGGCAAGTCAGTGGTGTGCTCATTATCATTATTCAAGAGAGTCTTGTAAGAATAAGCAGTAATCAAGGTGTTGCCATTGCTAAGTCTGAAAGCAACGGTGTAGATAGCTCTGACTTCAGTTGGAGAAGAATTTGACTTGAGAATCACAGTGTACTTGTAGTAAGTCACAGCACTAGAAATCTTGCGATAAACACTCACGGTCTTGGAAATGTACCAGTTGCCATTCTCAAGAGGATCTTGAGTGCTTCTAAAAATGCCTCGTTGGAGGGTGTATTCTGCTCCAAGTTGGCGGAGATCTTGGATTACTTGGTTGTTGTTGATGGTGTTGGAGGAGAGCTTGACGTAGCCGGATGCTGCCATGGTACTACCAAGGACAGCAAGCAAAATAGCAATAACAATGAGTTTCATAGATTTGGAAGATTTGGAAACGCTTTTTAATTTTTTATAAATTGGATAAGAGGAGCTGACGATTTATACCGAGAGATTGGATATCAGTTAGGATAGAGAGAAATTTATTTTTAATCCTTTACGATTCGACCTGATCCTTCAGTTGCGCCGTTGATCAGGATGAGGACTTTTTGGAAGTGAGGAAGAGGAGGGCAAATTCAAATCAAAAAGAGGAAATGCACGAGGTTTTTGGGCCAAAAGAAGCGCCAAAAAGTGAGATTTTTGTTTTTGATAGATTTTTTCGTGCCCTTGCCTTTCCTTCATGAGACAACTTTCCCAAGATCTTGCCTTAACTTTCGGCCTTGCCAACAACTTTTCTGCCTCGAATTGAGAAATTTTAGGGAAGCAAACGACAATCCAATAAACTCTTTTCTCAAAGCAAATAGATCACAGTCTCCAATCTCAATCTTTGTATTAAAGGTCAACTCCATCTCGCGCAAAAAAATGGTGAAATACAGTCATTTTTATCTCTTTAAACTCAGGATATAGTCATCAAACTGAGAGTAAAATATGGATCAATTTATTTTTTTTAGTCTTTATTAGAATTCAAATTTCTAAGAAAAATCGGATAATTTAGTGGGCATTAGGGTTCATTAATCACCCTTGCCTCGCGATTAAAATCTCTTTCGCGTTTGAATCACTCCCAAATAAAGTAAAAGATTTACTTGATTTATTTCACAAAAGGATACTCAACCATGCTAACCAGAGTTCTTCTTGCTCTGATTACAGGGTCAAAGTCTCAATACATCCCACTAAATAAAGGCTCCTTTGATATTAAAAGTGACTTATTTGTCTTGGAAAGAATTTTTTTGAAGCTATGATACTTGAGAATTTTCCTTGATCTTCTAAATCAGCTTTATTGATAAATTTGTTTTTTTACCTTTCCCAAAATTCAAAACGCCTTTTTACTATTTATTGTCATCTCAGAAACTAAAACTGCTCTGAGCAAGTTTTCAAACTTCGTTGGCATCAGTAGCCTTTATCTGGTAATGCTCAAAATGGAACATCCGAAAAGAATTCCAAATTGTTCTAAAGCGTTTTCAAATAAGAAATCCAAACCTTCCAAACTCATTTTTTACAAGCCTTCGAAGGACACTATGATTTTTTTCCTCAAAACTCTTTGTTGCTGAAGTTCAAATCATCAAAAAGTATTCAGGATTTGAACAATGTGAATTCGCATGCTTGAGAAAGCAGTTGTTCTCTTTCAACTTTCGATATTCACCCAGTCTAATGAAGCGAAAATATTACTTGAATGAGGACGAACGAACCATTTTTATGAGCAAAATTGTCAATTTGGATGCGATCCTTTCTGTATTCAGAAGCCTAGTAGCTTTCTCAGGAGGTCAACGAAAAAGGACTTATCATTGATGGATTTCTCTCATTTTGGAGGGATTCAGGCATTTTTGCAAGTTGAGTTAATTTTCCTGAAACCTTTCTATTGTCTCCATTCTCCTGCTATCTTTTGAAATGCTAAGCCATATTCCTTATTCATGTTCTTTTTACATTGCCAATCAGCTTTCTCTAACGGCAAAAAACCCTCTAAAATTATCAGACAAGGCTCTTTATATTAAAAAATAGGGATATTCTCTCAATTTATGAATAGATTAAGGAGAAAATTTATTAGAGATTGGTAAGTAGGTTAATTTCATTGAGGATGAATTTTTCGCAACAGAAACTTTGAGAAATTATTTCATAACCCCATAAAGATAAAAATATTTTAAAAGCTAAACATCATATAGATGGAAACTGGCCATACATCCACTTAAGCCTCCTTCTCACCTCATATTAATTATTGGGATAAATAACATAAGTGATTGGATAAGGATTTGGTTGATCTTCAGGAACTTCTTCGGCTTCAGGAACTGAGATTCTGGCTCTGTAAGTGTAGCCATCCTCTGTGACAAGTGTAACCAAGAAACTGACAATATAAGGATAACTGAAGCCAGAGTCTCCAGCACTAATAATTTTTCCAATATGGTAAGTAGCGTCTTGGATCAGACCTTTGGCAATAGCGTCAGTGATCGTGAAATCATAGCCATTTTGAAGCTTTTCACTCCAAATAGGGGTGCTGGCAATTAATCTGATGTCAATGAATTCAGGTTGGTCAGTGATGTCTTCATTTCTGTCAGAAAGGATCCTGTAATGGTAAAAAGTAACAGCAGTATTTCCATTGGCAGGTCTGAAAGACACTATATAGGTAGCTCTGACTACAGTGGGAGATGAGTTTGACTTGAGGATCACAGTGTACTTGTAATAAGTCACAGCACCAGCAATTCTTCTGTAAACACTTTCAGTCCTATCGATATACCAATCGCCGTTCCTAAGAGGAGCCTTTGTGCTTCTAAAAATACCTTGTTGAAGAGTGGATTCAGCTCCAAGCTGTCTGAGATCTCGGATGAGCTGGGAGTTATTGATTGTGTTGGCGGAGAGCTTGATATAGACAGACCCCGCCATTGTACTGCCCAATGCAACAAATAAGAGAGCCACAATGATGATCTTCATATTGGATTTTTGAATGCTGTTTTTTCAAAATATTTTTATAAAACAGAGAATTTTTGTTGATTATTGAGGCACACAGATTGGGCGTCAGTTGAAAAAGAGTAAAAATTCTTGTTTCATCTCTTGAAGAATTAGACCTTGCCCTTCGGTTAGTTAGTTAGTTAGGCTCTTGAAGTTGCTGGAGATCAAAAAAAAAAGGAGGGGAAATTTAATTAAAAGGGAGTGTGACTTAAACTTTTAGATGGGATTTCCCGGCAAAAGATCTAGAATCTTCTTTTGGTTTTGTGACTTTTGAGGCCCAAATGAGGAAAATGGTGAAGTTGAAAATACTGAATAGTGAAAGAGAATGAAGAAAACAAAAAATTTTTCACCAAGAAAGTTTCTCAAAGGTCTTGAATTCACTCCAAGTTCACTTGATCTTTGCGTCAGCATTGTATCCATTGGCACTTTGATCTCTCAGAAGAGAATCTTTGGAGCCAATTTTTTATCTTTTTAAACTCGAAGAAAAGTACAGTTAACTTTTTTGGAGAGCTAAATTTATTGTTTTGATTTCAGGCTTCGAAAAAGTGGAAGAGTTTGAGGAATAGTCTTCAAAAGAAAGCCGACTATTCAACAGAATTCCAAGGTTTGGGCATAAATTTTAGGGTTTTTTGTTCAAGAATTTCTTTTATAATAAAATCACTATTCAGGAGAGCCAAAATTATTTCGAGGCGAATTCTAAATGTTTTTATCATCCAGACATTTTCAGAAAATAAAACTTTGCTTCCATGTTCTTTTTTGAGAGAGAACCACTTCATTGAACTTAATAGAGTATTAATTCATCGTTCAGAGAGAGAAAAAAGGTTGTTCGAATGTTTTTTTGAAGGGCAAAATCAGTTGTCAAAGTAAACAAATTCGATCCTTTTTGTTTCAATAATGTCTCCTCAAATTTTAAACCTGCGTGAAGGATCTCGAGTTTCACTGTGTTTGAAATTGAGCACAGAATATTTAGTTCGATTTTCAGACTTTCTTCTGATTGAGCCTCTTTGAAAAGAGTTAGTTGTTCATTTTATCGAATTATCAAAATACATTTTGGCAAATAAACTTCAAACCTCAAAATATTTAAGGATAAGTGAAAAACGCAGTCTGTCAAGACGGAATGAAAGAAAATATTTCAAGTGAAATAAATTAAAATTTTGAACTTTTTAAAATGAAAAATGGATGAAGGAAAACTTTCCTCAGAAAATTTTTTTTGAGAAAAATCCAGTGATTTTCGTAACTTTTCTGACCTTTGTCCGAAATTTCTCTCCTGCTGAGAGGAAGTTCGGATCCAAATTGATAGACTGTGGTTTTTAGAATGTCTCGAACCTCATAAAGAGTATTCTTTTAGAGATCGCAAAGTCCTTCAGGCCACAAAATCTCTCTTACAGGGTTTTTGATTTTAGGAGTAAGGGTAATTCTCTAATTATGTGCTAATAACTGATCTTCGCTTTGGATGAGAGCAGAAAAAAAGTCTCTCAAGGAATCGAAACAAATTGAAGTTTTGTTGGATCTTTCTGATTCTTCATTGGACAAAACTCAAAAAAAATAATATTAGGACCTGATTTCATTGAGGATATAAATGAGATTCTTGCAACAACAACTTTTATAAATTATTTCATAACCCCATAAAGATAAAACTATTTCCAAAGATAAACATCATATAAATGGAACTGACCATACATCCACTTGAACCTCCTTCTTACCTCATATTAATCATTTACTTGTTGGGATAAATAACATAAGTGATTGGGTAAGGATTTGCTTCATCCTCAGGAACATCTTCGACATTAGGAACTGAGATTCTGGCTCTGTAAGTGTAGCCATCCTCAGTGACAAGAGTAACCAAGAAACTGACAACATAGGGATAGATCAAGCCAGAGGCATTAGCACTAAAAATTTTCCCAAGATGATAATCAGCATCTTGGATACGGCCCCTGGCAATAGCGTCAATAACCGTGTAATCATAGCCGTCTTGAAGCTTTTCACTCAAAAAAGTGTCATTGGCAATGGATCTGGTGTCAATCAAATGAGGCATATCAATGGTAACTACACCCGTGTCAGAAAGGATCCTATAATGGTAAAAAGTCACAACAGTATTGCCGTTGGCGGGTCTGAAAGACACGATATAAGTAGCTCTGACCGCAACGGGAGGCGTGTTTGACTTGAGGATTACAGTGTACTTGTAATAAGTCACAGCACCAGCAATTCTTCTGTAAACACTTTCAGTCCTATCAACATACCAATCGCCGTTCTTAAGAGGAGCCTTTGTGCTTCTAAAAATGCCTTGTTGAAGGGTGGATTCAGCTCCGAGCTGTCTGAGATCTCGGATGAGCCGAGAATTGTTGATTGTGTTGGTGGAGAGCTTGACATAGCCAGGCCCTGCCATTGTACTGCTTAGTGCAACAAACAAGAGAGCCACAAAGATGATCTTCATTTTGGATTTTTGAATGCTATTTTTAAAAATGTTTTTATAAAATATAGGGATTTTTGTTGGCTATTTATACACACCTATGGATTTGGCGTCAGTTGAAAAGGGTAAAAAATCCTGTTTCATCCCTTGAAGAATTAGACCTTGCTCTTCTTGAAGTTGTTGCAAATAGAAAGAGAAAAAAAAGGAGGGGAAATTAGGTTAAAAATTGTATGACTTTAAACTCTTATATGGGATTTCCCGGCAAAAGATCTAGAATTTTCTTTTGGTTTTGTGACCTTTGAGGCCCCAAATGAGCAAAATTGTGGAGCTTAAAACCTTGAATAGTGAAAGAGAATGAAGAAAATCAAAAATTTTTCACCAAGAAAGTTCCCAAAGGTTCTGAATTCACTCAAGTTCCCTTGGTCTTTGTGTCATTGATTAGCACTTTTATCTCTTAGAAGGGAACCTTTGGAGCCAATTTTCTTCTCTTTTTAAACTCGAATAAAAGTAAAGTTAATTTTTTTAGGGGGGGGCTAAAACCAAAGCTAGATTTATTCTTTTGATTTCAAACTTTGTGAAAGTGAGATTGTTTGATGATGAATACTCTTCAAGAGAAGCCAGCTATTCAACAAAATCCAAAAGTTTCAGCGTAGATTTTAGCGTTTTTCGTTCAAGAATCCTCTTATAAAAAACACTATTCAGGCTAGCAAAATTATCTCAAGGCGAATTCTATTTTTTTCATCATCCTGACATTTTCCTTTTTGAGAGAGACTTACTTTATTGGGCTTAATGGAGTATTCATTGATTGCTCAGAGAGGGAGAAAAAAAGGTTATTCGAATGTTTTTTTTGAAGTGGAAAATCAGTTTTCAAGGGAAAAAAACTCGATCTTTCTTGTTTCAATCATGTCTCCTCAAATTTTCAATCTGCGTGAAGGATCTCGAGTTTCAGTGTGCTTGAACCTGGACACAGAATGTTGAATTGGGTATTCAAACTTGCTTCTGATTGAATTTCTTTGAAAAGGGTGAGTTGTTCATTTTATAAGATTGCAAAATAAAGCTTAGCAAATAAACTTCAAAAAAGCTAAAAAAATTTAAGCATGAGTCAAAAACTCAGTTTGCCAAGGAGGAATGAAAGAAAATGTGTGAGCTCATCTCAACAAAATTTTTGAACTTTTAAACTGAGAAAAAAAGAAACGAAGGGAAATTTTCCTCAGAGGAAATTTTTATTAAAGTTTTTTTTTCATACCATGTAAAATCATCATCACCATAAGTATGTTAGTTTTAACAAATTCCTTGTTCTCCAGGTATTTTAATAGCATTGTTTCACAGGGTAACTCCATGCTTTTTTCAAAAGAATCAGTGAGAGTCTAAAGTTTTCATTTTATTTTTGGACAAAATATGCTACTACTTCGTACTATGCAAAATCATCATCCCCGTAGGGAATCTTATACAACACTTCATCTATAAATTATAAAGACTTGATTTCTCAATTATTTAATGCAAAAGACAAATATCAATTATTCAATTCTGGATACCATCATAACTTTTGGCTTCACTTCTATCAAGTCTTTTTCTTTCACCTTCAAAATACTCTTTATTTGTTAGGATAAATAGTATAGGTGACAGGATAATTGCCTTGATCTTCTTCAGCAATGTCTCCCAAATCAGGAACATTAATGGTTGCTCTGTAATTGTAGCCGCTCTTATTCACAAGAGTGACCAAAAGGACCTAAACATAAGGATCAGTATAGCCTTCATCCTGAACGCTGAAAATTCTTCCAACATGATAGGTTCCCTTCTTGATCAAGCCTTTAGCAAGAGCGTCAGAGATGGTGAAATCAACACCTCTATTGTAAATTTCATCATAATAACTGTTGTTTGTAAATGATTGTGAGTCGCAGAATTGAGGCAAATCACTAGTATATTCATTATCATTGTTGAAGAGAATAGTGTAGATGTAATAAGTGACAAGAGTCTTGCCAGTGGCAGGTGCAAAAGACACGATATAAGTGGCTTTGATCTCAGTGGTCTGTGATTCAAGGATAACGGTGAATTTGTAGTCCGTCATAGCACCGTCAATCTTCCTGTAGACACTTTCAGTTGACTTGATTGGCCAGTAGCCATTGGGAAGAGGAGCTTTGATACTGTGGAAAATGCCTTGTTCAAGCACATATTCAGCTCCAAGTTGGCGGAGGTCTTGGATAGGTTGAGATTTGTTGACGGTAGCAGCAGAGAGCTTGACATATGCGGGAGGTGCTGCTGTAGCTGTGCCAAGAACGATAAGCAAGAGAGCAATAACAGCGAATTTTATTTATATGGAAGTTGTTTTGAATATCTTTGGAATTATTTGGTAAAAGATAGGAGTTTTGATGACTATTTATACCCATGAAGAGCATGGCAGTTGATGGAAAGGCCAGATTTATTCTTTTTTAACATTTTGGCCTGTCTCCAGTTCGTGATAATTCCTAAAATTAGGATGTAGGTGAATAAGCGCTTAAAATCAATTTTATTTCTGAGAGATTTTTCTTGCTCTTCGTGTTAAATGAAAAACTCAACTTTCCCGAGCCCAAAGTTGAGCAACTGACGCTCAAAGAATAATTTCAAAGGACAAAGGAGGTCTCATCAATCTCAAAACGAGCTTGCCTTTTTATTGCTGAACCCAAAAGAGGCATTTTAATCAAGGGAAAGGAGATATAATTCTTGATGAGTAATTCGGGACATCCACCAATACCAAACAAATTTTTTTGGCTTTGCTTGCTTTTTGGTATCACAGATTTTGCTAATGAATCTTGTTCTCAACAAAACTAGATGGCAAATAGGAGTTTCTTTTTGTTGGGAAACTTTAGATATGCATGATTTAACAAAGAATTAAAAATAAAGAGTTAATTTTACTTTTTTGGCCAATAAAATAGGCCATTTTTCCAAGAAAAATATCGCAAAATCTTGGCTATTGTTGAGTACGAGCGAGATTCGCCTTGCAATTTAAAAATATTATTGTCTCCTCGAGCGTTTCCCACAAACTCCACTCAAAAGAAATAACTCCAACTCCAAGCTACTTGTGAAGAGCTTTATCATCATAAGTGAGCTTTCAAAGCAAGCAATTCCTGAAAAAGTTATTTCTTTGACAAAGATGGATTCTAAAAGATTGCTTTATCAGCTTAGAGATAATGTCTTTGCAAGCTTATATAAAAATGAAAAATTTGCTATTGTGAGAAAAGAGATGAAATGAAATGTTTTTTAATCAACTTCTTTAAAATTGAAAATTCACTGAGAGATTCAAATTGGCTCTCATAAAGTTGATTCAAAAAGGAGAGTAGACCGCAGAATATCATGAAAAGAAATTTTAAAAGATCTTCATGAATTTTTATTCAATGAATTTGCGTTTTGTTTCAATTGAGAAAATAAACTTATTGTTTTATCTTTTCAAAAATATCAAAACGCATTTCATATTATTTGATCCTCAATTTGAATATACGGATAGTTCGGCAACACTCAAACTAAATGGTAGTTCGGCTTTCATTTATTTGAAGAGTTATTTCTCATGCCTCCTCAGTCAAGATATAAAGTTTCACAATTTTTGAGGCAAGTCCCTTGTTTTCAGTCGAAATTTTGGGATAATAAAGCTGTTGGAATAAAGTTCTAATTTTAATCTCCAAAGCTTTCGATAAAATATTTTCCAAAAAAAAAGACTCCTGAAAAGAATGGATATTCGTCCAAGAAAAGAGTCGATTCCCAGTCAATGAGAAAATTCAAGAGAATTCTCAAAATGTTTAGTCAAATCTTTTTAGATTTATCTATTTGCGAATTTTATTAACAAAAATTTTAGAAAAAGGTTTTCTTTGTTTTCAGTACCCAAAAAATTCTGTTTTGAGATTAAGAGATTCAAGACGATCACCGAAGTCATATTTTTGAGAAAAAAAGCTTTTCCAGGTCTTTCCAATTTGTTCATTTTCTAAACAATGCAAATCATCTTTTTAAAAAATATCTCAAATTCTTTAAAACTCATGATTCTCATCTTTTTCAAGAGGATCTCAGAATTTCTTGAAATAGTTTTTTTTTCTTATGAAGAATTCATTTAACCATACATACGAACACTCGTATCAAATATTGCTTCTTACAAAGTAACTTTACCTACTCTTTTTATTACACAATAAAAATCTTCACATTAAAATTATTCTCAGTTACTCTATTTCAATCAATATTCTCTCAACATCTATCCTCCCACAGCTTAGATTTGCAACTTGACCTTACCATTATTGGAAACGACAACATCATTTTCTTCTTTCAAGACCTACAAAAATCATCAATCCCCTCTCCCAATCACAAGACTTACGCCACCAAATCCATCCTTGGACAAATCGAGCTTGACCTTATCACCAGGCTTGAAAGCAGGAAGACCTATAAATATTCTCTCAGTCTCAATAAAATCACTATTCCTACCTCTGTAAGGGCATGATCCGCATCTGAAAGCATCACCCAAATAGCAATTACCGCAGCTTGAAGCAACATTTCCAGTCTCAATCTTCTTGGAAACATCAACTCCTCCTTGAGCTTCAAGAGCTCTAATAAAAGTTAATATAATCTTAAAATCTCTCATTTTTTACTCTTGTTCAGCTCTACCGCAAGAGCAATTAGCGCAAGCTTTGGGCTTGGTGGAGCAGCTTTCATCAGCGCCAAGTCTATTATAACTAGCTTCGTTATCCAACAAGTTGTCTTCATCAATAATTTCCTTATTGTTCACAGCTTGAGCAGAGAATTTGGCAAAAGGATTGGTCTTTTGTTCCTCACCTCCCAATTTCACATCATCGTCATTCATATTCACTTTCACAGCGTTTCCAGTAGGAGCAGCAGTCTTCTTCTTCAAGGTAGCAACACCCTTACCAGCCCAAGAAGGCTTCTTCAAAACCAAAGTGGTCCCATTTGAGCTTTCTTCCTTGAAACCAGCGATAGCGTGGAGATCCTTAAGAGTATTTATGTCTCCAGATTCAGTGGTGTAGTGGATTTCGAGAAGACCATCAGGCTTGAGGGCTTTGTAAAGGTCATGTAAAGCAGTCTGATTAAGTTCGGAAAGATTTGAGGGTTCGAGGATAATCCTTTGGAGAGTGCCGGCTTCAAGGGTTGGGAGCTTTTCAAGAAGACCTTCGTGAAGAACAATAGTGGAGGAGAGGTTTAAACCATTTTGAAGTTGAGGTAATCTGTCTTGAGATGGGGTATAGATGAAAGATTCCATGTTTTGTATGAGGAGTGTTCTAGAAATGGATTTTTAAAAAAGTTTTATTTGAGACAGAATTTTTTAGGCGTAATATTGTAGGCTAGGCGATGCAAAAAATAAATTCGCCTGTTGTTATTGTGAATCGATTTGTCAAAATTTATTTATTCAGAGACCAAACAAACATACTCACTTATATATTTGTATATCTTTATTTTTATGTTTTTTTATCCAATCTCCTTATATAAGTAACTCTTCAATATAAAGAAGTTTTAAATTAATATCTCATTACATGGTAAAGGTCTTCTTTTCCTTTTTGTACATTTCAAAGTATTCGTAGATGATATTTACTGCCAACAACAAACCAGTACCTATTCGAAATAAGTTAAATTAAGCCCCAATCCCGTCATTACCTGAACCGATAGCGCCCATGAAATCGGCAATAATGGTCAAGAGACCGATGCACATACCACCCAAAGCGGCAGCAGTGGGGATATATCTGTTTAATTCTTTGATGATACTTGTTTCTCTTCTACCGACTATACTCATTTCTTGCTCAATCAATTGCTTGGCGACTTCCTTAGCAGAGGCTCCAGAGACTTCAATCCAGAACTTTGAGAACATAGCGCAGGAGAACATAACGAAGGCAATGTAGAAAAGAGTGTGGAGAGGATCTCTGATCAAATCAGAGAGATCCTTAGGAGGAGACATGTAGTAGGCGAGACCACCGATGGGAATACTGTGACCGCCCATTTCAACGTCTTGCCATTGTCCGAGGATTCTGACCAAGAAGTTGGTTCTGAATTTTCTGTAGAGGACTTGAGAGATCAAGTAAAGATTGGAGACCAAAGCAGTTTGGAGAATAATGGGAGTGTTTGATGTGTAGAAAAGTTTAATGGGATATTGGTGTCTAATACCTCTCATCTTGTTACTCACCAAAGGAATATCGATTCTCCAGCCCTAAGGGATAAAATTAGTAATCTCTCCATAATAAAAACACTATACTTGAGCATAAATGACGATGAAGAAGACGAGGAGAGTGGCCAAGAAGTTGTTAAGATTGGGAGGACCAGTTCTGTAGAAGGCTTGGTAAAGGGCGTTGAGCTTATTTTGCTTGGTGGCGACGAGATGGAACAAAGCGATAATGGCACCTTCGAATTGGGTGCCGGTTTCGGTTTTAATGGTGATGGGACTGAAAGCTCTCCAGAAAATGTTTTCGCAGATATTGGTGGCGATGAAGAGGGAGATACCAGAGCCCAAACCGTAGCCTTTTTGCATCATTTCATCGAGGAGAATGACGATAACACCGGCGAAGACGAGTTGGAAGATGATGAAAAGGGCATTTCCGACTCCCAAGTCTTCAATGTTACCGTAGACACCAGACCAGACATAAGCGAAAGCTTCACAGATACAGATAATCAATGAAAGGACTATCAAAGAAAATTATGCTATAGGGAAATTTTAGCGGGAGGAGGCTTACGCTTTTGCACGCCTTTAAAGAGTATCTTATCCTCCTTAATGCTGTAGTTCACATCGATAATTCTGGTTCCTGCCAGTAATTGCATAACCATGCCGGATGTGACGATAGGACTGATGCCGAGTTCCATCAAAGTACCTCTATTGGAAGCCAAAATGACTCTCATCCAGTACAAAGGATCGGCGCCACTGGTTCTGTGAACACCGTATAAAGGAATTTGACAGCAGATGAGATAAATAAAGAGAGTAACACCGGTCCACAAGACTTTATCTCTGAAGAGAATCTAATCAAATATACAATTTAATTCAAAAGGCCTTTGGAAAAGAGGAATTTACTTTGCGAGTGGGGTCGGCGACTTCGGGCAAAAGTCCCATAGCGGGACGCATAAGAGATAAGAATCTGATTCCTACCATGCTTTTTTAAAATGATTTTTTGAGAAAAAGTTTATTAAAAAGAGAAAAATGAGGATTTTATTAGAAAAATAAAAAGTGTTGACAAGTGTATTTTTAATTAAACACGTTCGAATGACGAATTTAGAAAAATAATTTTTCGCGGGGATATCTCTCTGGGGAATCACTTTCTTCTTTCAACCGCACATTCAATG
>Ga0182738_1004693_pt1 | contig 14982 bp, 10 predicted proteins | sample eDN5th30CBELigMG_FD_128876 | JGI IMG/M metagenome (GOLD analysis project Ga0182738, IMG submission 128876) | Enriched Miracle-Growth compost microbial communities from Emeryville, California, USA - eDNA 5th pass 30_C BE-Lig MG (version 2)... ... | reverse complement strand
GTGCTTCAAATTCTTCTCGAAATTTTTCATTCATTATATTATTCCTCCTTATATATACATTGACAATAAAAATAAATTGTTTTATTATTAGATTACACCCAATGATAATGATTATCAATATCATTAACTTCCCAAAATGATGGCTATTCTTTCCTTTTCTTCCCCCTCATTAAAGAATGGAGAAAGAATAAACGAAAAGAGGCTGCACCCTGTCAGCCTCTTTTCGTTATGCTCAAATAAAAAATTGTTATTCATCGCTGGAAAACATATACTTTTTATAATGGTATCTAATCGAAAAAATTAATCCCATAGAAAGCATATTCCCCATTAATGAACTACCACCATAACTAATAAAAGGAAGTGGAATACCAGTGATTGGAAGAATCCCTACTGTCATTCCAATATTCTGGAAAACATGAAAACAAAGCATACTAATAATTCCTACACTCATACAAGTATAAAAAGTATTTTTCGTTTCCAAAGCTACTTTTGTAATGTGGTATATAAGCAAGAAAAACAAACTAATTATAATACTAGCGCCAATAAAGCCAAACTCCTCTCCAACCACACTAAAGATAAAATCGGTGTGATTTTCAGGAAGTACTACTTCACTAGTGCCAATGCCCTTCCCTGTCGTTTGACCCGATCCTATCGCAAGTAAGGATTGGGTTAAATGATATCCAGTTGTGCTCTGATACGTATATGGATCCAACCAAGAGTAGATTCTTCCCATTTGATATTCCTTTACTCCAAAATACGTTGTAATCCAATCCGAATGCCAAATAACCATATATAGGACTGCCGATGCAATAACAGCAAAACTGGAGAAAATAGGCGTTAATATCTTCCAAGAGATACCAGAGATAAATACCATACCTAACATAATAGCAAGGAACACTAAAGAAGTTCCTAAGTCAGGCTGTAACATTACTAAGAATAGTGGAAGTGCCGTTACTCCTCCAATTTTAAATAATAGTAAAAAGTCACTTTGTAAAGTTTTCACAATATATTTTTCTTGATGTTCTACAATTAATCGAGATAACGCTAATACTAAAAACACTTTAACGAATTCAGAAGGCTGTAAAGAAAAGCCAGGAAGCGTAAACCAACTTTTCGCACCATTAATTTCTCGTGCAATACTTTCCGGCGCAATAATAAGCAAAACTAATAATAACAAACCAAAACCATATAAATACCAAGTTAATTTTTTTAACTGATCCGAATCTAGCCGAATCACTCCAATAATAATTCCGATACCAACCACATAATATAAAACCTGCTTTAACACATAAGCAGAATTCGCTCCATAGATAGCAGTAAGACTTGTTAAGCATAAAAGCATTAATATTAGAACAAGTGTATAATCTATTTTTGATGAATTTTTTGGGGACATATTGTCATTGCTCCTGTTCAGTAAAACTTTTAACAGTGGGGCTTGAATCCTCTCACACTAAAAACTATTATTTTTTATATTTATATTCTCCCTAAATGAATAGAAGTAATTTGCATATTTACAATTCTCCATTATATTTGTATTTGCATGAAATAACAACTTTCGACAATCATTTTCGTAAAATTTATTATTTTGATTCCTAACTTTAATCAAATTGAATCAAAACTGTTTAAAATGTCATACTACGATTATTCCCTTTTATATTCCCCCAAAAAAAAGAGAATGATCAAAAGTGTTTAGCATCCAGTAGAATTTATCTGGAGATGTTAACTTATCTTTTGACCATTCTTATTTTTTGTTTTTCATTTAAATTAGTTTACACGGATTGTTTTTGTTAACTCCACTAAATCGTCGGCAATTTTCGCTAAAGATTTAGTAGAAGTAGCTATTTCTTCGATTGCTGCCAGTTGTTCTTGGGAGGCTTCCGATACGTTCATCGAATTTTGACTATTTTCCTTCGCGATACCTGTAACTTGATCCACAGATCCTGCAACCTCCACAATATTCGTAGAAATCTTAGTGGCAGCATCCAAAATGTCTTTCATTTGGCTGCTCATTGATAACATAGAATTGGAAATAATACTAAACTTTTGCTTTGTATCATTTGTAATATTAATGCCATCCTTTACTTCCTCTGTCACTCTTTTCATTGTCTTAACCGACGACAGGGTATCTTTTTGTATTTCATTTACTAATACAGCAATTTGTTTAGCAGATTGATTAGATTGTTCAGCAAGCTTTCTAACTTCTTCAGCAACTACTGCAAAACCTTTTCCTGCCTCTCCAGCTCTAGCTGCCTCAATTGCTGCATTTAAAGCCAATAGATTGGTCTGATCAGCAATTTCTGTGATTACATTTAAAAATTGCCCAATTTCTTGTGAACGCTCCTGTAATAATACGATAGAGTCATTAGATTCCTTCACTGAATTCTGGATTAAACTCATTTGAGTAACAGTACTTTCCACAACTTCTTGTCCTTCTTTTGCCTTCAATACTGTATCATTTGTGTTTTTCACCATTTCTTCTGTATTTTTGGCAATATCTTTAATTTCGTTATTAACAACTGCAACCGAATCCACAATGAACTCCATTCCTTTCGTTTGCTCTTCAGACCCTGCTGCAACACTCTGAATGGAGGAAGAAATTTGTTCTGATACATAGCTCGTTTCCACTGTATTCGCCGTTAATTTTTCAGCAGATGCATTAATATGTTCAGATGTCTCGTTTACTTTCAGCACTAAATTTCTTATAAATTCTTTCATTAAAATAAATTCATCTGTCAATTGGCCTATTTCATCATTCGAAGCCTTATTTATTTCAATATCTAAATCGCCTTCTGTAATTCTCTTTGTAGAATTTAATAATTTTTTAAGTGGAGATATGATGATTCGTCGTGTAAATAACGAAACAATAATCGTCACAAAAACTAGATTAATAATCGTATTTACGAAAATACCAAATGCTTCTGGAAAAATGCCTGCCTCACGAATAACTTCATGCAACTTAAACGAAATCATCGTACTAAAGAATGTAGCAAAAAGTATGATGATTATCATTTTTGTTCTTAAACTATGAAATAAATTTCTTCTTTTCATATAGCTATACCATCCTGACTTTTTATAGTTCTTTTCACCTGTTATTTCTAAAAAACCTCCAACTTATTTTGTTTATAATTCTTTTATCGACAGGACAAATGAATTATAAATAGGAAATTTGATGAAATTTTTACAAAATAAATAGTTGTTTATACCTATTTTACAAAATACTGTTGCTTAAAGCAATTAGGAGGAAAAAATAACCCTATTTTGGTTGAAAACACCCCTCATTAAAAGGGCGTCATGAATTTTGTCGCTATTAACCGTGTTTCGCGAACTATAACAATGATAAATACGCTTATGTATCGAGATATAAAAAAAGAGGTATAGCCAAACGAACGGCTATACCTTAAGTGAGAGGAGGTTATGGGGTTACGGTATAAGAAATATGACTGTGTATTCAGCTTCTAAGAAGGTGATACAAGCTATTCCTTATACTTATTAAATATGCTTTTTTGTAAAATCAGTGAGGGCTTATCCCCTTTATCCATAAAAAAGGGCAATCACCCTTTAAAAGTAGTATATTATTAATTCTCCACATATACTAAGATATATGAATAGCTGAAAGAAGGTTCGAAATGAAAAATCCCGTATATGTAAACACGATTATCTATTGCTGCATATTGACTCTTATCATAACGTTTCTGTTCTATGCTATATCTGGTTTATCGGTTTACACCATTGCTTCTTTGCTCTCTGGTATCATTGTTGCTTTCTTTAATTTATTAGAAGAGGAAGTCATTCATAAGAAAATTCATGATAAACAATAGCTTCCTTTTTCAAAAAGCATGTAGATTTTAAAAAAATTATCTTTGTATGTATAAAAAACGAAAAAGGGGGCCACAATGATACTACAAAGTGTAATTCCCCCTTTTGTTTTAGAGTTGTTAAGGAATCTCCTTATGCGAGATTCCTTAACAACTCATTTTTTTATTGAATTAATTGTAGGAATTGCTGTGTTCTTTCTTCTTTAGGCGCAGTAAAGATATTCTGTGGATTTCCTTTTTCCACAATATAGCCACCATCCATGAAGATAACTTCATCTGCAACCTCACGCGCGAATTTCATTTCATGTGTAACTACAATCATTGTCATTCCCTCATTAGCAAGTGCTTTTATTACCTTTAATACTTCACCAACAAGTTCTGGATCTAACGCTGAAGTCGGTTCATCAAACAACATCACTTCTGGTTCCATTGCCAATGCTCTTGCAATGCCAACACGCTGTTGCTGCCCACCTGAAAGCTGGAATGGATAATAATCGATTTTATCCCCAAGCCCAACTTTATTTAATAATTCAATAGCTTTATTTCTTGCTATTTCCTTTGATTGCTTTTTCACCGTAATAGGGCCTTCCATTACATTTTCCAATGCCGTTTTATGTGGAAAAAGATTATAGCTTTGAAAAACCATTCCTGTCAATTTTCGAAAATCGGTTATAGCCTTTTTTGTAACCTTTTTCGAGAAGTCCAATTGTTTATTTTCAATCGTAATATGGCCATTCGTCGGTATCTCCAATATGTTTAAACAACGCAGCATCGTCGTTTTTCCAGATCCAGACGGTCCAATCACGACAATGACTTTCCCTTTTTCTACTTCTAGATTTATGTCCTTTAATACTTGTAAATCACCAAAATGCTTTGACAACCCCTTGATGGAAATCATGCTAGTTCCTCCTTTCTCTATCGATTATTTATTTTCTAATTAGAAGCTTGATTATTTATTCAAGTGACGTCCGAAGCGATTTTCAAGACTCTGCTGAATAATAGATAGAGGGAAGCAAATAAGCCAATATAAAAGCGCAACCTCTGAGTATAGAAGCAAAAATTCATAGTTTGTGCTTGCTATTTCCTGTGCTTTTCGAAACATTTCTGTTACTAGGATTAAGGCAGCAAGGGATGAATCTTTAATTAAACTTATAAATGTATTCGATAATGGTGGAATGGACACGCGCGCAGCCTGTGGCAAAATAATTCTTTTTAAATTTTGGGCATAGCTCATTCCAATCGAATATCCAGCTTCCCATTGCCCTTTAGGAATACTCAATATGGAACCTCTAACTATTTCTGACCCATACGCTCCAACACTTAAGGAAAAACCAATGATTGCTGCTATAAATGGTTCAAGCGTAATGCCAATGTTCGGAAGCCCGTAAAAAATAATGAAAAGCTGTACGAGTAAAGGGGTTCCTCGAATTACGGAAACATAAATCCCTGCAATGATTTGCAAAATTTTAACACTTGATAATCTAGCTAAAGCGGTTAATACAGCTAAGATTAGTCCAATGATAAAGGAAATAATTGATAGTGGTATCGTATATAAAATAGCCCCCTTCACCAAAGGAAGAAGGGAACTAACGGCAATATCATAATATCGCTGGAATGCTTCTGGGTCTGTAAAGATATTATTTAAGTACATCTTCTCCGAACCATTTCTCAGATATTGATTTATACGTACCATCATCAATCATTTCTTGTAATGCTGTATTTACCGCTTCTACTAACGAATCATTTCCTTGTCTAAACATTAATCCACTTTGGGCCACATCATCTGCAGTATCAGCAATCACAACTTTTGCATCCGGCTTTTGTTTTTTAAAGTCTAAAAATGATAATTTATCATTAATTGTTACATCTACTCGTTTTGAATTTAACAATTCAACAGCTTGATTAAATCCATCTACCCCAACTAACTCAGCACCGTTAGATTTGGCGATTTCAGCGTAATTACTTGTTAATGATTGTGCTGACTTCAATCCTTTAATGTCTTCAAAGCTTTTTACATCTGAATCTTCTCTTGTGATAAGTACTGCAGAAGAAGAAATGTATGGATTAGAGAATGAATACTTCTCTTTTCTTTCATCATTAATTCCTACTTGGTTTGCAATCATGTCAAAACGCTTTGCATCAAGTCCAGCAAATATGGCATCCCATTGTGTTTCCATAAATTCAGCTTCCACACCTAATCGTTTTGCGACTTCTTGTGCGATTTCCACATCAAATCCCGTTAATTTCCCTGAATCATCATGAAAAGTAAAGGGAGGGTAAGTACCTTCCGTACCAATTACTAATTTTCCATCTTCTTTAATTTGCGCTAATAAATCTGTTTTGTCATCATTTTTATCTGCAGAATCATTTGATTCATTATCTGAATTACCACCACATGCAGCTAAAACAATGGTAAGACTTAGTAATAAACTAAACAATATACTTAATTTTTTCATATTAATCCTCCTAATTCCGATAAGACTTGTCAGCAATTGTTATCATATTATATGGGGATTACCTTTGTCAAAGCTTTCCTTCTAACTTTTATTTTCACCAAAAGTTCTGTCATTAACCATTTGCGCTATATCCATTTCATACCAAAAAAGAGGCAGGGACATAAGTATTTCAATCAACAACAAACACGAACTATAATCTAATTAAATTACATTATAGTTCGTGTTTGTTGTTTTTAGAAAACGGTTTAAAAACGAAGTGAAATGGAGCGGAGGACGCTCGACTCCTGCGGGAAATAGAGGAAAGGCTTCCTCCCCGGCGCATCGTGCGTCCGTAGCGCAATGGAACGACTTAGTTTTTACACTTATCTAGATTTAAAAACATAGATAACCATCATGAGAAAGTAGCTTTATTTAAGAGATAAATTAAAGATTGTTCGTCTTTAAGGATTAGTTATTTAGTTTTGTCCCAGCTTCTTTTTTCATTTATATAAAAATCCCCTTACTAACGATATTAATTACCAAGAAGCTATCCTTAGTAGGGGTATAACATTTGTTGTCTAGGTATGATAAAAATATAATAGCTTCATGCTGCTTTTTTCGTAAAAACAAGTGGATATAATTGTAATTCCCCTTCATAAACCCTATGCATATTATATTCATCTAATAAATCATATGGGGTTATTAAACAAGGTGGCTTAGTAAAAAATAAAACACCACTTTCATGTAAGATAGATGCAACAAACTGTGAACAAAAATAAGCATTTTTCCGATTATAAGGTATTTTAAATAAAATAAATAATAGGCCAAGAAGATTGTAGCGGTAATTTCTTTGTTCTTTCTCCATTTCTTCAATCTTACACTTCATTTTTTCATATTGTGTCTCCGTCACAGAGATGGAATATATGATGCAACGGCTTTTTCGAAAAAAATCATGTTTTACATTTTCCTTAACAAAGCCGCCAACAAAGGGATTGCTAGGTTTCCTTCTGCCAAAACTATACACTTCATTTAGTTGTGGATCAAAGGAAATAGATGCATGATTATGGGGCTTTCTCGTAAATAACTTAATAAAACGTGTGAATAATGTTCCTGTATCAGATAAAATAATATATACTTTTTTTTCCGTCACACAAACACCCCTCCCTTCTAAAATTCGTAATTTACACTCTTTTCACTTTACTTTCGTAAATAAATAGATTGTAAGAAAATAATTGTTCTGATGTATCTTTTAATTTTCAAAGACACCTATTACTTTTTCCATTCCTCTGTACTATCATATAAAGATTATCTAAGTCTTGAAACAAACTCTTGGATTATTTTTGTCTACGTCTTTAGACTTAAAAAGTGACAAAAAGCATCCTTACATAAGAATTCTGCCATCATGATGGTTGTTCCTTCTATGTAAGCATGCTTAAAGCAATTTTTTAATTAAGGATGTTTTCGTTACATGCACTTTCCTTTCCATGGGGTACGCCTAAGCCAAGTCGCAAGGTTACTGTGGAGCCGCCTTTCTCGCTTATCACCTAGGAGTTTATGTATTCAGGATACTCAATATGTCTAATTAATTCATTTTAGGACAAGTGATCGATAATTATCCAGGGGAGGTAAGGAGCCCTTTTTAGTCGCAACCATTGCTCCTAGCTTATTGGCACAACCTATATAATTCACCATCTCTTCCTCTGAATTAGGGAATCCTTTTTCGTGTATATAAAATAGTATTGTTGCCATAAATGCATCGCCAGAGCCATTGGTATCTAAAACATTCACCGCCTCTGCAGGTACATGCATTTTTTTCTCAAGCAATCGTCCAATAGCTCCTTTTTCTCCGAGAGTAACAAGCTGAAATGGGATATTTAAATTTGCCAGCTCTTCCATCCCTTCTTCCACCGTATCTACCTCCATTAAAAAATAAAGCTCTTCTCTTGATAGCTTTAGAATATCAACAAAAGGCAAAAGTTCTCTAATCACCTCTCTACATTCCTCTTCCTTATTCCATCTTTTCAAGCGTATATTCGCATCAAAAGCAATTAGCAGCCCTTTTTCCTTTGCTAAGCTTATTGCTTTTTTCGTTGCTGCTCTTGCATGTGGATGAAAAAGTGTACCTGATCCAAAATAGAAAATAGCTTTATTTTCAAATGATTGTCCTTTAATATCTGATTCCAATACGACTTCATCGGGAGTTTCATTTTCGTAGTTATGAAAGTGTCTTTCCCCATCTTCATCGAGATGAACAAAAACTTTGGAAATTTTCTTTGTTGATGTCCGAACGCTTTCATCCAAATTTATTTTTTCCTTTTGCATCTCTTCTTCCACAAATATACTATCTTCATCTATTCCAAACTTTGTAATATAAAAGCTTGGAATAGCAAATCTACTTATATGTACAGCGACATTAACAGAAGCTCCTCCTAAATTTCTATCAAAACTGTTATTATCCCTTGTTTGTGAAATAAAATCGATAAACGCATCACCAAGAGATAGAATTCCTTTTCGAGCCATATTATTCTCTCCCCCTCTACTTTACTTCCTTAGTATACCTACATTCCTCTAATTAAGCATTTTAACTCAAAGAATTTGTGATGAAATTAGTGAAACTTATAATTCTATTTCTACGTTATACTCTATATAAAAATTTAAATGGCAGAAATTTTACATCACATATCATTCAGCTTTTGCAAAATATTTGTTATGATAGTTGGGTGTATGTTTTTGAAAGAGTAATTTACATATTAATTGATAAATAGGAGTGAACAAGGCTTGGATAAATTATGGGAATTAATTGTTGCCTTTATTTTAGGCATAGTAGAAGGTTTAACTGAATTTGCACCTGTTTCATCAACAGGACATATGATACTTGTTGATGATTTATGGTTAAAATCAGGAGAACTTATTTCACCTGAAGTAGCAAATACCTTTAAAGTAGTGATTCAATTAGGATCGATTTTAGCAGTAGTCATCATCTTCAAAGATCGCTTTCTAAATATTCTCGGTTTGAAAAAAACGATTGATGGCGAAAAAGTAACGGGGCATAAATTGAGCCTCGTACAAGTTATCATTGGATTAATCCCAGCTGGTGTTTTAGGGCTCCTTTTTGATGATTACATAGATGAACATCTATTTAATTTTGAAACAGTGGTGTACGCTTTGATTGTTGGAGCTATTCTGATGATTATCGCAGACTATACACAAAAGAAAAAGAAACCAACTACGACTTCTTTGGATCAAATCACCAATAAACAAGCGTTTTTCATTGGTCTATTCCAATGTATTGCCTTATGGCCAGGCTTTTCAAGATCTGGATCAACGATATCTGGTGGCGTACTTATGGGACTAAGTCACCGTGTCGCAGCTGATTTTACCTTTATTATGGCTGTACCGATTATGGCCGGGGCAAGCTTTATTTCTTTATTAAACAATTGGGAATATATCACATCTGCGTCTCTTCCATTCTTTATTGTTGGATTTATCAGTGCATTTATTTTTGCATTAATTTCCATTCGATTCTTTTTAAAGCTAATTGATCGAATTAAATTAACACCATTTGCAATTTATCGTATCATTATTGCCATTATTATTATCGTAGTGTTCTTATAAAACTAGTGAATAATACTATCCTTAACAAAAAAGTCACCTCATTTTGAGATGACTTTTTTGTTTGAACTTTTTTTACTTCCCTCTTTTTTGTCGCTCTTCACTTCTAATATATCTAATAAGAATATAAAAATCGGGATACCGACGATTAATCCCCAGACTCCAAAGAAGTGTTCAGAGAAAATAAGGACAATAAATGTGAAAAATACTGGCAAATCTGTCTTAGAAGACATTAGTTTTGGGTTTAAAATATATGCCTCAATAGAGTGGATAACCATAATTAAGATAACAACCGAAATGACATGAGTTATTCCTCCGACCGTATAGCCAATAATGCATAATGGAATGAAAGAAATAATCACACCTGCAACTGGTATAAGACCAAGCAAAAATATCATAATGCTTAAACCAAATAATTGAGGAAATCCTAGAAAATATAAAGAAGTTGTCGTTAAGATACAATTAATTATGGCAATAATAAATTGTGCTTCAATTACTTTTCCAAAAGTAGCAACAAATTTCTTTCCAAAATACATGCATTCAAAATAAATCGGTGCTATTTTGCTAGTATGGAAACGATTAGCAAACAATCGTAAGCGATCTTTTTCTAACAGAAAAAATAAGCTTAGCACGATCGCCATAAACACTTGAAGAAGATTTCCCCAAATATTAGTAAAATACTTAAATATAAAGGTGATTCCCTGATGCAAATAAGTTGTGATACTAAAATCATTGATTTTATTCACTATAAAATTTAACACAACATTATCATGTGGCTGCATATAAAAATCTGTAAGCTGAATAACTAATCCAGATATTTGCTGAATGACAACGGGTAAATAGGTGGAAATCCCATATATAAGCAAGAATATCACTGAAAAATAGAGTAAGATAACAGCTATTGTTCGTTTAATTGCAAACTTACTTGTAAATACCTGAACAAGTCTATCCATTAAGTAGGAAAAAATAAAAGTAAATAAAATAAGATTTATCATACTTCGTACAAAATACAGGCACAAACTAATTAAAATTAAAATAAAAAATCTTTTTACTCCTTTTTTTTGAAAAAATTGAAGCAATATTTCCATGTGAAAGACCCCTGACGCTGACGATTTATAATACCTAGCCAATAGAAATTTTTTTTACTTTACAACTTATTATCAATCCAATAATGAAAAATAACAAGAAAAAACGATTGAATTTTTTTACACTTTCTTTTGAATATAAATCTTATTCGATGTCCTTATTATTTTCACCAAATTGTAACAAAAAGGAACAAGTTTCTCTATTTTTTAGAAAAAACTATCTTTACAGTCTATATGAAAATTAGTAAAATAGGAAAGTCGTTTTTAAATTTGGTCGACATTTTTATGTAATTTTCGCAATTTTTTATCATCAGGAGGTTTACATGAGTATCTTCAGAAAAAAGGCAGTAACGTCTAGCACTAATACCTCGCTTAATCGTGTACTCGGTGCATTTGATTTAACGATGTTAGGGGTCGGTGCAATTGTTGGTACTGGCATTTTCGTATTGACAGGTGTTGCCGCTGCTAAATATGCGGGACCTGCTCTTATTCTTTCCTTTATAATTGCAGGCCTTGCCTGTACTTTTGCGGCTTTATGCTATTCGGAGTTTGCTTCTATGATTCCGCAGTCAGGCAGTGCCTATACTTATAGCTATGTAGCATTTGGAGAAGTAATCGCTTGGATTTTAGGATGGGATTTAGTATTGGAATATGGACTTGCTTCGGCCGCTGTGGCAAGTGGCTGGTCAGGTTATTTTCAAAGCCTGTTATCAGGTTTTGGTATCCATTTGCCTACTTTTATGACAAGTGCCTTTAACCCTGCAAATGGTACATTTATCGATGTCCCTGCTATTATAATCGTCTTTATTATTACGCTTTTATTAACGAGAGGGATTCAGGAGTCCTCAAAATGGAATATCATTATGGTATTCATTAAATTAGCAGTCGTTTTACTCTTTATATTTGTTGGTGTCTGGTATGTAAAACCTGATAATTGGGTACCCTTTACACCATTTGGTTTTTCTGGAATCACTACAGGGGCAGCTGTTGTGATATTTGCTTATTTCGGCTTTGATGCTGTTTCTACAGCGGCAGAAGAAGTAAAAAATCCACAAAGAAATCTGCCTATTGGGATTATTTCCGCCTTAGCCATTTGTACTGTACTCTATATTATTGTATCGCTTATTCTAACTGGAATTGTTCCTTATCATCAATTAAATGTCAAAGATCCTGTTGCCTTTGCTCTTAGCTATATTAATCAAAATTGGGTAGCTGGCTTTGTTTCTCTTGGTGCTATTATCGGAATCACGACCGTCTTAATGGTAATGATGTTTGGACAAACTCGCCTTTTTTACGCCATTAGTAAAGATGGTTTGCTTCCAAAATCTATGCAAAAGGTTAGTAAGAAAACCCAAGTTCCAATTGTCAGCACATGGATAACATCCGCTTTAGTAGCAATATTTGCAGGTTTTGTGCCATTAGATCGATTAGCAGAACTAACAAATATCGGGACATTATTTGCATTTACTATGGTTTCCCTTGGTGTCGTCGTCTTACGTTACACCCAGCCAGACCTTCAAAGAGGATTTAAAACTCCTTTCGTACCATATATCCCAGCATTAGCAGTCATCTTTTGCGTTTATTTAATGTTTCAGCTAAGTGGCTTCACATGGAAAGGCTTTGTCATTTGGCTAGTAATCGGATTAATTATTTATTTTTCATACGGTTATAAGCATAGTAAATTAAATAACACTAGCGAAAACTCTATTTAATAATAAAAAGAGGAAGACTTTAAGGTTACAGCCTAAAAGTCTTCCTCTTTCTTATTTAGTCTTTAACTCGTTTAAACGGCCACCAGTTTGCTTCTCCAAAATTCTTAACAAGTACAGGAATAAGCAATGGCAAGATAATAAACGCATATAAAAATAATCCAACTAATACTATACTAGCTATTTGCAATAAGGAAAGCATTCCTGATGGCATCATTGCTGCGAATGTACCACCTAAAATAATGGCTGCCGATATAATGACAGTTCCCATCCTCTTCATTGCTTCTAGCATCGCATCTTTTATTGTTAAATCCTTATATTCATTGAAGCGATCCATAAGGAAGATACTATAATCCACACCTAAAGCCACTAAAATAACAAAGGCAAAAAATGGTACTGCCCAGCTGATTCCTGTATAGCCAAGCATATTGACAAAGATAGCTTCATTTATTCCAAGTGCTGTGTAGAATGTTAAAATCAATGATCCAATTATATAGGCTGGCATAATGATGGAACGGAATAAAAAGATTAATACAATTGAAATTCCAATCATCATCCAAATAACGGTATTCGTATAATCTGCATCTGACATCGTTCGAAGGTCTGCGTTTGTACTGGTAATTCCCGAAACAGCAACTTCAGCGTTTTCTAGCTTCGTCCCTTTTGTTATACTTTCCACACTATCCTTTATCACATCAATTTGATCGATGGCATCGTTAGAATAAGGGTTATCTGCAAAAATAACATCAAAAGTCATAATTTTGCGATCAGGAGATAAATACGTATCTAATGCGTCCTTGAATTCATCACTCTTTAATACTTCTTCGGGAATATAGAAACTATTTGTTTCATTCTTGGACAAACCAGCTAAATAGTCTGTAGCGGAACCTAATCCATCGGAAACTTGATCTAATCCTTCCGCGCTTTGTGTTAGCCCATCGGTTAATTGCCCAAGCTGTCCGCCAATTTCGCTAAACCCATCCAATAACTGCTTTTGTCCATCATTAATACTGCTTAAGCCAGTCGTTAATTTAGGCATATTTTCAACAATTTGCCCTTGACCGTCTGCTAGTTGATCTAACCCTTTTTGCTGTTGGTCTATTCCATCAATTAATTGCTGTAGCCCAATTGAAATATTGCTTTGATTTTTTAGAATCTCAGCATAGCCTTCATTTGCGGTACTAACTCCCGATTGTAATTCTGCAAGGCCATCATTTAATTGACTTATCCCATTGCTAATGACCGGTAATTGCTGTTGAGCTCTTAGAAATCCTTCTCTTATACCGAGGTAGCCTTCCTCATCAGCTAATCCAGCATATTTATTTTCTAAATAGCCAAATGTTTCTTTTGGAATTTTATTTAGACCTGTGGCTAATTGCTCTACACCAGAACCAATTTTTTGATATTCCAAAAGGGCAGTGGCTAAATTAGTTTCCACTTTTTTATAGCCGCTTTGTAAATCTTTATGTGCAGCCAATAATGCTTCTGCTCCTGTTTTTGCTTCTACTAAACCAGCTTTTATTTGATCAGACCCAGCCGATCCTTGACGAATGCCTTGCTCAATCTTTTCGAGATTGTTTTGAATTTCGCCTAAGCCGGCTTTAACATCATCGGTTCCTTTAATAAGCCCATTAATCCCATCGGCCGCTTCATTAAGCTGTGGTTCAGAATTTTGCAACTCATCTCCAGCACTGTAAAGTCCTTCACTTATTTGATCAAGTCCTTCTTTTCCTTGATCCAATCCCTCTTCTAGCGTCTTAGCCTGATTAGAAATATAAAAATCCTCAATCGATTCTCCCATTGGTCTCGTTATGGAACGAACTTTATCGACTAAATCTACTTTAGCTAATTCAGTTGTAACCGAGTCTGCTAATGATAGGTATTCAATCGAGTCTAATTCATCATCATTTTTAATGATAACAGTTGTTGTCATCGATTCTCCTGGTCCAAAACTGTCAGCAATCGCATTAAATGCTTTAATAGATGGATAGTCATCACTAATTTCATCTAATGAGTTAAAGGAAATATCGCCATCATATGTGATCAAGAATGGAACACATATAGCTGCAACAATAAGTAAGGAAAGCAACGGTCTTTTTAAAGAGAAATTACCTGTCATTTCCCATAATTTACTATCCTTATGTTCTGATGACCCTTTTGATGGCCAAAATAATTTATTCCCTAGCAGTAGCATGAAGATTGGCACCACCGTGAACAAGGCTACCAATAGAATTGCTACTCCAACTGCGACAGCAGAAGCAGATTGATAAAGTACAAATTTAGAGAATCCAATCGCAGCAAAACCAATCATTACAGCGACACCACT
>Ga0182738_1004691_pt1 | contig 14989 bp, 14 predicted proteins | sample eDN5th30CBELigMG_FD_128876 | JGI IMG/M metagenome (GOLD analysis project Ga0182738, IMG submission 128876) | Enriched Miracle-Growth compost microbial communities from Emeryville, California, USA - eDNA 5th pass 30_C BE-Lig MG (version 2)... ... | reverse complement strand
GCCTCGACCGCGACCCCCCAATTGCTGCTGGTGACAGAGCGATTTCACCGTGGCTGGCAGGCTCGTGTCGATGGCGTGCCAGTGCCGGTCCTCAAGGCCAACGGCGAGTTCTTGGCCTGCCTGATTTCACCGGGGCAGCACCGCGTTGAGTTTACGTTTACGCCGGGCAGCCTGCGCTGGGGCCGCGTAGTCAGCATGGCTGCCCTGATGCTGGCGTTTCTATTGATCATTGGCCGGAGTTGCTGGATCTGCTGGAAAGAGTGGAAACACCCATGAACCAAACATGCCCTGAAGCCGCCCCCGTCCGTGAAGCTCCGGCCCTGCTGAGCGTTGTGCTGCCAGTGTACAACGAGCAGCACGTGCTGGAGGAATTAACCCGTCGCGTGGCGCTGGCCGCCTGCCAGTGCGCGGACAGCTACGAGATCATCTTCGTCAACGATGGTTCGTCCGATGGCAGCGGCCCGGCGCTCGATCGCCTGGCGACACGCAATCCCAGCGTGCGCGTGATCCACCTGGCCCGCAACTTTGGCCACCAGGCCGCCGTGCAAGCGGGCTTGGCACATGCCGCGGGCGATTGCGTCGTGCTGATGGATTCCGACCTGCAAGACATGCCCGAGGCAATCCCCGACTTCGTGCAGAAATGGCGCGAAGGTTTCGACGTGGTGTACGCCGTCCGCTGCAAGCGCAAGGAGCAGTGGTGGAAGCGGGCCTTGTTTGCCGGCTTCCATCGGTTGCTGGCCAGCGTATCGTCGGTGCCGATTCCGGCTGATGCCGGCAACTTCAGCCTGATCGACCGCCGCGCGGTCCGTGAGATCGTGGCGATGGCCGAACGCGACCGCTACCTGCCCGGCCTGCGTAGCTGGGTGGGCCACAAGCAATGCGGCCTGCTGGTTGAACGGGCGGCACGGTACGACGATCAACCTCGCGTGTCGCTGCGTGGCCTGTGGCGTCTGGCCAAGACGGCCGTGTTCTCGTTCTCCACTTGCCCGCTCTCAGTGTTCCACCTGATCGGCGTGTTGTCGCTGTCGCTGTTTGTCGGGCTGGCCGGCTTCTCACTCTACTGCAAGCTGTTCACCAACCTGGCGATTCCCGGTTGGACCAGCCACATCCTCAGCGCGAGCTTTTTCGGCGCGCTCAACGCTCTAGGCATCAGCATCCTGGGCGAGTACGTGATCCGCATCTACGACCAGGTGCGGCAGCGGCCGATTTACGTGGTCGACCGCCGCGTGAACTGTGCCAGCGAAGCGGCCGAGCGCGATAGTGAGGTGCCGCGTCCCCACACCATCGCCCCGGAAGCGACCACCGAGGACGACCCGCTGTACTTTGAACTGCTCGAAGAAGTGCTGGCCCTGCGTGCCGAGGCGGCGGGCATCATGGCCCTGGCGGCTTCGCGCAGCGAAACGCCAGCCAAGGGCGAACAGGCCAAGCAGGACGAAGCCGAGTAAGCCCCGCCAACCTGGTGCACGCCGCGGGCATACTTCGGCGGCAGCGCATAAAAAAAGCGGCGGTCACGCGGCGCTGGTTGAACAGCGCGAAGCGTTGACCGCCGCTTTATCCATTTGACAATCAAACTATTCGGTGACGCCTAGGCTTACACCTTGACGTGCGCGTGCTTCTCCAAAAAGTCGGCGATGGCGGCATTGACCTGCTCAGGCTTTTCGAGCGGGGCCATGTGGCCAGCATCCTCGACCAACAGAAATTCGGCGCCCGGGATCGCCTCGGCGATTTCCTTCATTTCGTCCGGCGGCGAAATCACATCGTGTTCGCCAACGATGACCAACGTAGGCACATCGATGTCGGCAAGCAATTCGCGCGAGTCGTTCCGGACAGCCATGCCGCGTAGCGATGCCGCCACGCCTTCCGGCCTGGCGTTTTCCATCACGGCGCGGATGGAAGGAATGTCGTCGCCGCCGGCTTCCAGCGTCGAAGGCCCAAACAGCTTCTTCAGCATGTCCGCGGCCAGGGCCGAGGTGCCTTCTTGCAATACCTTGGTTGCCAAGGCTTCGCGGTTCTTCGCGGCCTCGGGCGTATCGGGCACTGCCCGCGTATCGCACAGGATCAAACCGGCGAGCCGATCGGAATAGTGCCGCACGAACTCAAAGCCGATGTATCCGCCCATCGACAGACCGCAGAACACCGCCTTATCGATGCGCAGCGCGTCGAGTAGCGCGGCCAGGTCGTCGGCGTGGTCTTCCATCGTGACCACGCCCGGCGTGATATCGCTGGCGCCAAAGCCCCGCAGGTCCGGAGCAATCACCTTGTACTTGCCAGCGAACTGGCGGATCTGGTGCCGCCACATGGTGTGGTCCAACGGAAACCCGTGCACCAGCAACAGCGGCGGTCCAAAGCCCTGGTTTATGACGTGCAGACGTGCATCACCCACATAAATATCGGTCATGATCTTAGCCTCCCGCTACAAGTGGTTGTTTTGATGGGCGTTTGCCTCGGTGCAAACGCTTTGCTTGGTGGTGAAGGATGGCGCGGCGGCGCGTACTATCGGCCGGCGCGTGGTTCATGGAAACGCGCAATCTGCCCGCCCTTGGGGTCGCGATCGCGCTGGCTGCCTGGTCCGTGCGTGGCGAAACCGGCAGTCGACTGACAGACCTGCTGCGCAACTTCTGTAGGCAGTCGTTTGCGAAGCGCGCACCTTGTTGCGGCAGCGCCGTCGTTCAAGACTGGCGCACGAGCTGGCCGCCAACCGGGTGTGCCCCCCGCGCGCGTGCCTAGGCAGCGCAGCGGCCAAGGCCCAGCGGTAAGAGATCGGCCCCGTCGCTCAAAAGCAGATTGCCCCGCGGCAGCGGCCAGAATAGCAGCACCACGATCATCGCGCACGCGACCGCATGCCCTCGCAGGGCCGCAGCGGCCCAGGAGCGCCGAAGCGACGACCCCACGGATCGTCCCTGCGTTCGTAATGCGCTAGTAGGTGCCATAAGTGGTCGAACTCCCACGGGCTGACCGGCAGTTCGCTTGAGCGCGCCGCCGGCCTTGGCCGTGAAACACGGTGGGCTGGCTTGAGATGACCGCGCCCAAGACGCCAACGGACCTTGCGCCCGCAGCGTATCTAGTTGCCAAACCATTCCGGTCGCTGGGCGAACCCGCTTGGGTCGCGGTGCCAGCAGCAGTTGGGGACAAGCGGGCGTTGGTGGTTGGTTGGAACCAACGGCCCGTCCCGGCGGCGATCAAAAAGACTTGCACCGGCCCCGACGTGCGCTGCTTGCCTCCCGGCCTGTTAGCAGCGTGCGTATCGGCAGCCGGCTTCGCCGCCAGCAGACTCCAGAAACTCCCAACGGCTTAACGCATCCATTGTAACCGATTTGTCAATCCGTAGGCCCATGGGAGCAGGAGTCTTCAGAAAAAACACTTCCGCCTATTGTTAAGACGAATCCCAAGCGGTTTGGGTTCGTTTCGCGGTGCGTAGCGGCTCGTCCCTGCGACAGATAAGTCAAACCAGCAGCAGACGTTGAGCGCTCGCAGCACCGCGCGGCCTCTACTCTATTCAAGCGCCCTCCCCCGAAAAGGCAACCCACCTTAGGAGCGGGACGCATCCGCAGGGCGTTCTTGCCCAGCAGCAGTAGCTCTCCGGCCTTTCTGCGGTTCCCTCGGGCCTGGGGGGCGGCGTAAACTAAAGGAGTTGGCCAAGGCAGTTGGCCTGAACTGTCAGGAGGACTGGTGGTGTTGAACTCCGACGCGTTGCGGCAGCAATTGCAGCGTCTTCAGGCTGCCCGAGCCTTGCCCCCTCGCAGCAACTTGCCGCGCGGGCTGCAATCGGCTGCGCCCGAAGGTGCGCCGCCTGTCGCCGCGGCCCCACCAGTGCCACCGGCGGGCTCAACTGGAGCGCCGGCCGATGCGAGCTTGGCCAGCTTGGTGCCGGGCGAAGTGGTGGAAACCGCAACCGGCACCCACTACCGCGTCGTGCGTTCGCTAACTCGCTGGTTTCAAGGGCTGCACGCGGGCGAGGCCCCGCGGACCAACCTGGCGCCAAGTGCCAACTCGGCCGCTGAGGCTGAGGAACGTCCTGCGCATCCCGATCTGCTTTCGCTCCAGGCTGCCTTCCCGCGCGACGTGCTGTTCATGGATCTGGAGACCTGCGGTTTTGCCGGCAGCCAGATCTTCCTGGTCGGCACGCTGTACCACGGCGAAGAAGGCCTGATGCTCGACCAGCGGTTCGCCCGCGACTACCGCGAAGAAGGTTCCATTCTGGAAGCCTTCTGGAACCTGGCCGCCCAGCGACCGGTGCTCGCCACATTCAACGGCAAGAGTTTCGATTGGCCGATGGTCTGCGACCGCACTGCGTGCCACCGCTTGCCGCAAGCCGCACCGTTCCAGGCCCATGCCGATTTGCTGCATCACGCGCGGCGGGCTTGGAAGCTACAACTGCCGAATTGCCGCCTCCAAACGCTGGAGTCGTGGATCTGCCGGCGGCAGCGGGGTGCCGACATTCCCGGCAGCCAGATCCCGGCAGCCTACCATGGCTTTGTCCGCAATGGCGACGCCCGCTCCATCCGTACGATCCTGTATCATAATGCGATGGACCTGATCACGCTGGCCGAGTTGGCGTGGCATCTGACGGCGAACCTGCGGGCATCCAGCGGTGCCGCCGCTGAGACCGCGCCAGCTACTGAAAGTGCGGAGCCATCGCAACCGCCCGCGTCTGCGAATGAATCTCGCCGTTCTTCGAGCGCAGCATGAACATCCCGGCGTACGACTTTCTGGCGCCCCGCAAGATCGTCTTTGGGTGGGGCAAGCGGGCTGAGCTAGGTTCGCTGGCCGCGGCGTTTGGACGTCGGGCCTGGATCGTTAGCGGATCCAGAACACTTGAGCACAACGGCACTTTGAACGAGTTGCAGCAGAACTTGGCTGCCGCTGGCGTAAAAGCGCAACATCTGCTGACCATCCACCGCGAACCGGAAGTCGAGGACGTCGACAAGTCTGTGGCGGCGCTGCGCGACCGGGCCAGGCAAGGAGCGGATCAAGCCGGAGCAACAACTGGCGACGTGGTGATTGCCGTTGGTGGCGGAACGGCCATCGACCTGGCAAAAGCCCTGGCCGCATTCGTGCCGCAGCCTGAACCTGGCTCGGTGCTGGAATATCTGGAAGGCGTCGGCACAGGCCGCACGATTGAAGCGCCGCCACTGCCGGTTATCGCCGTGCCAACCACCGCCGGCACCGGCAGCGAAGCAACCAAGAACGCCGTCATTTCGAGCTTGCATCCGCTCTTCAAGAAAAGCCTGCGCGACGACCGGATGATGCCGCAGGTGGCCCTGGTTGATCCCGAGTTGACCGTCAGCGCGCCGCCTTCGGTCACGGCCCACTCAGGCTTGGACGCCATCACGCAATTGATCGAGAGCTACCTTTCCGCCCGCGCTAAGCCGATCCCGCAGGCTTTATGCCTGGCCGGCTTGCAGGGGGCGGTCGATGCCCTGCGGCGGGCCTATTACCAGGGAACGGATCGCTCCGCCCGCGAGATCATGGCCCAAGCGGCGTTATTCTCCGGACTGGCGCTGGCCAACAGCGGGCTAGGACTGGCCCATGGTGTGGCGGCAGCCCTCGGCGCGTATATCGGGGTGCCACACGGTTTAGCCTGCGCGGTGATGCTGCCGACGGCGATGCGCGTCAATCGCGACTGTTATCCGGAGCGGTGGATCGCCTTGGCCGAGGTGTTATGCGGGCGGAAGTTTGACGACGCCCAGGCTGCATCGGCAGCCGCCATCGAAACCATCGAGTCCCTGGCGGCCGAGTTGGCGATACCCAGCCAACTGAGGAAGTTTGACGTCACCGAGAATGACATTCCCCGCCTGGTCACCCTTTCGCAGGGCAATAGCATGTCGGGGAATCCTCGGCAGTTGCGTGATGAGGAATTGGCAGCCCTGCTGACGAGTTTGATATAGCCGCGGCGTTTAAGCGGCCGAGGACGGCGAGCGCGAAGTCATCTCGGCCGTAACCTGCTGCGGAGCGTTGCGGCGGTACCAAACGTACAGCCCGATCAGGCTCAGCAGAAAGCCAACCGCCAAGGCCAGGCAGCCACTCTTCATCGGCTCGATGTACGGCACCAGGCCGAACCATTCCAACCCCACGTACCAGCGATGCAGTCCGCAGGCGATCAGGCCGGGCGGAAGAATGAACACGCCCATGTGATAGGCCGAAAGCCTCGACTGGGGCGGGGATGGATACAGGATATATTCGCGCCACGAAACGGCCCCGCCGCCAGTGGTCGCTTTGAGGAAATCGAGGAACGACCGCGGGGCGACCTGCATGCAGGTTTCCAGCCACACCCGGCGGTGCCGCAGAAACGCGCCCCACAGCGTACACAGCACCAGGGCCAACACCGCCTGGAGGCCAAAGCCGTAGTAGTAAACAAACTCCAACGGCGCGCCATGGTCGAGCAGGCTGCGGGCCAGGGGGTTACCTTCGCGAGCCAGGTCGGGCGAGTGGTAGACGGTCGCCCAGAGGTCGAACAACAGCCCACCGGCAATGAACAGGCACCCGGCAAGAAACGCCGCCGGCCGCGCCCGGTCGGGCCCTTGCTGCCAGAAGCCGATTGCCAGGAACAAGATCAACAGACAGGGGATGGGCAGCAGCATCGTGGCCCAATGCACCAGGTCGTAGCTAGGCGCCAGGGCATAGATCACGGCCAGGCCGGCCAACAAGGCCAGCAACATCAGCGATAACCTGATGATGAGACCAGGTCCGCGAAACCTAGGATCCAGGTAGGTCATTGCTCCTCCGGCGATGGACCCGCCATCGAGTAAGGCAACCTCCCCCTCTCGCTGCCGGCAAGCTTGGTGAATGCGACGTGGTCACCAAGGCGGAGCGCCGCGGCAGGAAGAAATGAGCCTGACCGCTGCGACATTCCCTATTTGCCTAAACGGCCCGCGGGTCTGCTTCCGATGGTGGAGGAGATACCTGGGCCGCAGCTATTGTTTCATCGTCCACGACTTGGGGAAAGGTCAAGTCGCTGCGGACGGCCCTTGTAGAAAAAACGGTGCCAAACAACCTTTTGACGGTTTGGCCCAAGGGCGTTATGATACAGGGCTTCGCCACCGAACCATCGCATCGTGGAGCCGGCAGTTCGCCGTATCCGTAAGCACGATCAAGCAGTTACGATCTAAATCAACCATGGCCAAAAAACGCAAAGCAACCACCCGCAGCAAGAAAAAAGATCCGGTCTTTGTCGATGGCAAGCGGCCGCGTCCGATGTACGTTGATTACAAGGACTTGGAGCTGCTGAGCAAGCTCACCAGCCGTCAGGGCAAGATCATCGGCCGCCGCAAGAGCGGTTGTACCGCCGTCAGCCAGCATGCCGTCACGGCGGCCATTAAGCGGGCCCGGTTCATGGCGTTGCTGCCCTACGTGGGCGAGTAAGCCTTCCGCAGAGGGCGCGGGCACGCCGGTGCCTTCTCCCCGGGTGGAAAATTCTTCGCCGCGACGCGAACAGGACAGCCCGCGTTCCTTGGCAACCTTGAAGGTACCGGGAGCGGTCAGGCTGCGGTCCGCCGCCGAGGTGTTCCACCTAACCTGCCTGGATTACCACCGACTGCATCAATCGACCAATCCATACAGCCGTATATTGAACCGCATTGTTGCGGGAGCCAATCATGACCATCGACAAAAGCCTCAAAGTTCGCCGCGGCATGGTGCGTAGCCGTAGCGTGCTCACCCGTGCCGAGCGAATCGCCAAACTCCGGGAGCAGGACCGTTGGCAAGAGGGCGACAGCCCGATCGGCCTGCCGAAGGTCCGCGTCTATAAGATCTCGGTGAAAAAGAAGAAGAAGCGCAAGGACGACGACGAGTCCTAGTCTGCTTGAAGTTAATGGCCGGCACCGCGGCTTAGAGCATGCCGCGGTCGCCGGCTTTTTTTCGGCAAGACTTCCGGTGCGTCACCGCGCAGATGGTTTGGTCTGCGCAAGCGATGGAACCAGCGGCATTTGCAATATGCCGCGTGCTGGCTTTCGGTAGCGCGGTTCTTTGCGCGGCTGCGCAGTCTCTTTGTCTTGCCACAAACGGCCGCCCCCAACATCTCCCCGGGCCAGAGGGTGCCTTATGCGCGTTAAGCTCGAATATGGGCGGCACGGGCTGGAAGTCGAACTGCCCGAGCGCAACGTCGTCCGCTGCTTGGCCTACAAGGACGCCGTTCCGGTGCCCGCCCCTGAGGCGGCGGTCGCCCAGATACTTCGCCAGCCCATTGGCACGCCGCCCTTGGCGGAATTGGCCCGAGGTCGCAAAAGCGCGTGCGTGCTAATCTGCGACATCACGCGGCCAGTGCCCAACGCGTTGATCCTCACGCCGCTGCTGACCACGCTGGAGGCCGCCGGCATCCCCCGCGATCAAATCACCATCCTGGTGGCCACAGGGCTGCACCGGCCCAACCTGGGCGACGAACTGGTGGAAATGGTGGGCGAGGAGATCGTCCGCAATTACCGGATCGAGAACCACCACGGCAAGGAACTCTCCGAGCACGTGTACCTGGGCGACAGCCCTCGGGGCGTGCCGATCTGGCTCGACCGCCGGTACGTCGAAGCCGACCTCAAAATCACAACCGGCCTGATTGAGCCGCACCTGATGGCCGGCTTCTCCGGTGGCCGGAAGGTCATCTGCCCCGGCATCGCCGCCTTGGAAACCGTCAAGGTGTGGCACGGCCCTGCGTTCCTGGAGAACCCCAAGGCCGACTGCGGCATCCTGGAAGGCAATCCGGTCCACGAGGAAAACACCTGGATTGCCCAGCGGGCAGGCTGCGATTTCATCGTCAACGTGGTGATCGACGCCCAGCGACGGCTACTCAAGGTGGTAGCCGGCGACATGCTCCAGGCGTTTGAAGAAGGCGTGCGGTTCTGCCGCAACGTCGTGACCGACGTGCTGCCCGAGCCGGTCGACGTGGTTGTAACCAGTTGCGCCGGTTACCCGCTCGACACCACGTTCTACCAGTCGATCAAAGGCATGACCGGGGCGTTGCCGGTGGTCAAGAAGGGCGGCACGATCATCGTGGCCGCCAGCCTGACCGAAGGCATCGGCAGCCCAGAGTTCGAGCGCCTCTTCAGCGAGCATGCCAACCTGGAAGTCTTCGTCGAGCGGATTCTCGGCAAAGACTATTTTGTGATGGATCAGTGGCAGCTTGAGGAGATGGCCAAGGTTTGCCGCAAGGCCAAGGTAAAGATGGTCAGCGACGGCATACCCGCCGAGCGGCTCAATCAACTGTTTGTGGAAGCGACCCCCAGCGTCGAGCAGGCCGTGGCCGATTGCCTGGCCGAGTACGGTCCCGATGCTACCATCGCCGTAATCCCCAAAGGCCCCTACGTCCTGGCCCAAGTGGCGTAGTCGAGCGTTAACTTCCCCAAAATCGGCCCGCGCCAGCACTGCGGTAGCGGCCCCGGCGCCCTTCTTTGCCGCCGCCTGCGGCGATTCGCTCCAGAAAAAATGCGAGCCGCGGCCCCCTTTCCTGCCGATACAACCAGCAGGGCTGTACTTTCACACGTGCGCGCAGGGCCGCCCGCACCATCGGCCGCCGCATGATCACCCAGCCTGGGCTATGCCTGAAGCATCGCCGCTTTGCAGTTGCAGCCGGCAACCTCGGGGGCCGAACACGCACGGAGGAGTTTATGCGGATCACGATGTGGAGTTTGCTGGCGGCTTGCCTGGCTGGCATGATGATTTCGCCTGCCCAGGCGGAGAACTGGTTCCAGCGGTGCAAGATGGCGTACCGCCGTAACGTCGCCTGGCCTGAACCGTTCACCTATCCCGACCGTCAGGCCGTGCTGGCTCCTTTCGACGTGATGGTGGCCAAGGGCTGGCAGCGGCAAAACACGCTGGCCGCCGACCACTTCGACGACGACAAGGGCGCGCTGGTGGAAGCCGGCCGTCGCAAGATCGACGCGATCCTTACCCGCACGCCGCCGGCGCACCGTGTGATCTACGTGGAGCGCGGTCCCACTTACGCGGCGACGGAAGCCCGCGTGATGGCGGTCAAATCGGCCATCCGGCCGTACTTCCCGGCCGATCCCGATCCGCAGGTGAATGTCAGCATTCTGCCAGCGCCGGGCCATCCGGGTGCGTACACGTCGGACCTGTACACCAAATTCCGCGACACCACGCCGTCGCCGCGTCTGCCGGCGCCGACGCAAAGTGGCCTGGAGCAATAGCGGGCTGCACTGCGGCTGTTTGCGACCACGTTGACGCTGCTGCCACGCCGACGAATACTTATCGCAAGGTCGAACCTGGGCGACCAGGTTCGGCCTTTTTGTTTGCGACGGCCGCAGTAGGCACCATCCTTGCTTTAGCCTGTTTACCTGCCCGTGCGCGGTGCCGCTCCCCCACAGCGGTTTAGCGCCTGCGCTAAGCATGCCGCCGGCCGCCGCCAGTGCTTCGTCGTGCGTCGGTTTTGCTCCCCCGGTCGTTGCACCCGCGAATCCCCGTGACTGTCACCAGTTCACCGCTCACCCAGGCTCAAGGCTCGCTCTCGCTGGTATTGCGCTTGGCGGTGCCGGTGCTGATCGAGCAGTTCTTGTCGATGCTGGTGATGCTGTCAGACACGGCACTGGCAGGGCGTTATCTTGAGCCGTCCCACATGGCGGCGATGAGCCTGCTGGCCTACGTCATGTGGCTCATCCCCTGCCTGTACGGCGCGATCTCCATCGGCGCCACGGCAATGGTTGCCCGCTTTGTCGGGGGCGGCGACTACGACTCGGCCCGCCGCGTGGCCAACCAGGCGGTGCTGCTGGGAGCCCTACTCACGCTGCTGGTGATGGTAGGTATCCGCGGCTTCGGCCCGCACTTGGTGCTGCTGATGAATGTCAGCGAAGAATCGGCTGGCTACGCGCTGCGGTATCTCGATTTGCTGGTTTGGGTGATGCCCGCGGTGATGCTGTGCCAGATCGGCCCTGCCTGCCTCCGCGGCGCCGGCGATACCGTCACCGGCATGGTGGTGATGGGCCTGGTCAACGCCATCAATATCGCCCTAAGCTGGGGCCTGGTCCTGGGGCTGTGGGGCCTACCGCAATTGGGCTGGGACGGCTTGGCCTGGGGAACCGCCATTGGCTATGCCGTCGGCGGCCTGGCGATGCTGGCCGTGCTGCTGCGCGGGCGGGCAGGCCTGGCCATCCGCACCAGTGCCCTGGCGTTCCATCCGAACCTGGTGCGCCGCATGCTGCGGATCGGCATCCCCGGCGGCAGCGACATGCTGGCCATCGTGCTGTGCCACCTGTGGTTTGTTTCGATCATTTTTCAATTGGGCGACGCGGCCGCGGCCGCACACGGCGTGGCCGTACGGATCGAGGCCCTGGCCTACCTGCCCGGCACCGCCTTTCAAGTAGCCGCGACCACGCTCACCGGCCAGTTCCTGGGGGCACGCAGCGAAGCCCGAGCAACCCAAAGCACCGCCGTGGCGTGCATGCTGGGTGCCGCGGTAATGTCCGCCGGTGGGCTGGTGCTGTTCTTTGGCTCCGAGATGCTGGTGCGGTTGTTCGTGCGCGGCGATGCCCCGGACGTGATTGCCCAGGCGGTCCCGCTGCTGCGAATCGTTTCCTTTGCCATGCCGGTGCTGGCCGTATCGATGGTGCTCAGCGGAGCCTTGCGCGGTGCCGGCGACACCCGCTGGCCCTTCGTGTTCACGCTGATCAGCATGCTGGGCGTGCGGATCCCCGGCGCATATCTGCTGACGCAAGCAAGCTGGGGCCTGGGCGTTTCCGGCGCCTGGTACGCCATGATCGGCGAGATCTTCACCCGGGGCACGCTGGTGACCGCGCGCTACTTGCAAGGTGCCTGGAAGAAGATCGAAGTCTGACCGCTGCGGCCCGAGCAAATGCGAACCGGCCGCACGGAATGCGAAATTCCGGCGGCCGGTCTGCTGTGCGTACGCTTAACTCGCGGCCGGCGGCGTTAGCCGACGTTCTCCGCGAGGTGGGCATCAAGTTGTTGCTGCAGGTGTTCGCTGCCAACCGCCTGGCGATACTGGTTGAGCAGCATCCGGCGACCGGTTTCCGTCCAGACCTTGATCTTGCGAACGGCTTCGCCAGTCTGCGGGTTCAGGAACACAACGGCGGTGGGGGTGACGCGCTCAATCTGCAAGCAGGTGTCAGCGAGCTGATACTCGACCGACAACTCCACGATGCGGTTGTTCTCCTCGTCCTCCCAACTGGCCGTGCAATATGCCATCGTCGTCACTCCCAAAAAAGCGAGCAGGAAAAACAGAATCCTTCAATCTAGATACCATCGGCCGATTCGGCCAGGGGAGTCGACGGATTTGAGCCCCTTACCCGGCAAGGATGCCAACCACCCATAAGGTGGCCTCGGCCATGCCTCGGCTCTGCGAGCCGTGCTACACACCATGCGGATGCAGTCCATTCGCACTGGCGAAGTCAGTGACACACAAGGCGGCGTCATTCCACACGGGCGGGGCTGACAATGTGACGCACTGGCGACTTGTGCCTGCGGCAAGGCTCCGCTCAAAATGAATCGCTCGGCGTCGCCCATACGCACCGCTGTCGACTGCGTCTTGATGATCTGCCAAGGTGCCCGCCGCCGATCGTTCCGCGAAAGGTTAGCCAGCAAGACGGGAGACGATCGAAGGCTCGTACCCTCTGAACCAGTTCTTGGAGAGCAGGCAGGACGAATTATGGACTTCACCACCGTTAAGGTAGCTGGCCGGAATGCTGTTGCCCTGTTGGATGAATATCGATCGCAGTACCGCCAGACCGGCCAATACCCGTTCTTGATCGGCGATGCCAAAGAGTTGGAAGCCATCAAAGAACTGGCGAACATTAACGAAGCCAGCCCAGCAGAAACCATCCAAGCGTCCCTGGAGATCGACATTACCGCTTGGCTCGATGAGCGGCGTGGCGATAACGAACGCTACGAGTTCGATGAAGAACTGGAAGGCGAATGGCCGGGTGAAGTTGCCGACAAGGGGGCAATTGGCCTGCACAAGGATGTGGTCAGCGGGAAGTTCAAGCCGGAGGTCTATCTCGGCCTGGCAACGATCAAGGAGCCTTGGCACCTGCCTGCAATTCTCAAGTACGGTGCCTGGAACGAATGCCCTGAACCGGCAGATCACTGCGCGCTCCATCGGCACTGGCAGGAGCAATACGGTGCGGAGATTACCGGCATGTCGTTCGATGTAATCGAATGCAAGGTGACCAACCCGCCCGAGGACCGCGAAGCGGCAATGGCCCTCGCCTGGGAACAGTACTGGTACTGCGCGGATATTGTCGACCAGGGCTGTGAATCGGTTGCCCATCTTGCGGCGACGCTACTGAACTCGCCGTACTGGTATTTCTGGTGGGATTGACCGACTGCCTGCTAGCGGTTTGGCCTGCTCCCCAAAAAACTGGTCCAGATGCTATGAGAGTCCTTTGGCCGCATTTAGCAAGGAGGACTTTCAATGAAGCGGAAGCGACACACACCTGAGCAGCTCATCAAAAAGCTGCGCGAGGCGGACACGATGCTGTCGTTCGGGCTACGCCCTCACTCTAGCAGCACGCTGCGGAACAACTGACTCACCCGGAACTCTCATAAGCCCTGGTACAGAAATCAGGGGCAGGCCAGGTGCACTACGATTCTTGTGTGTCGCGGTGCTGTGAGCCGCGTGAAGCAGACACCGCGTCGGTTCGTAGCGTCCATAACCGGCATAGTTGCGGCTGAGGCAGCTCGCCGTTGATGCGCAATGGCGGCATTGATCCGCAGCTTGGTAGGGCAACCGCTCCTGCGATCCCCTCGCCAGTTTCGTAGTAGCACCCGCGGTGCTTCCTTTACGGAACAAGCGCCCCAGCTTTAAACGCATTGTCAGTCGTTATCATCGCCGTCCTGTTGTTTGCTGCCTTCCCGATCATCGTGTTGTTTGAACAATTCCAGGTTTGGAACATGAAGGCTGCCCCGATTTAGGCCTTCGTCAAACAGATCCAAAAGAGAATCGCTGAGCGGCGTTCTTACAAATGCACTTGACGCATCATCGTCAACACGTGATGCGCTAAATAGGCGTACAGCGGCCGACCGTATTGCCTCGCGAGCAGCTTTCCTCCGGTTCGCATCGTCGAGTGCTGCAAGAACTGCTTGGACCCGCTCATCTCGTGTCGTGGCCGCGTTCTCAGCGATCTGTTCTACTTCAGACTGGGGAACTCTCACTTGCGGTAGTTTTCGAATGGCGTCTTCCACCTTGCCCGCCAACTCACTAACCAGCTTAACTGCTCGGTCGCGATCATCCTTGTTCACAATGGCATTGTGCGCTACACGGCACCGCAACTCGTAAAGCTCCTTCCATCGCGTATTCAAATAAGCATCACCGCAATCCACAATTTCTGAAAAGTAACGATTCCAGTTCGACTGCGGCAGCAAATCCTGAGCGGCACGAAGGTCATCCACAGTTTCCGCTTTTCGCAGCAAATCATTAAGCTCGTCTTGGGTAGCAGTGGAATAGGGGCGAAGAAGGAAATCTGCCAGATGAATGAAATCAACCTGATGGAGTACGTTTAGCGACTCTTTTCTCTTGCTCCTGTCGATAACATCCTTAATTTCTTTGGGCGACGACTCGTCCACCCAGCCAGCGCCGACCGTAACGAGCATGAAGTTGGTTATCAGCTTCCGCATTAGATTCTCAATGCGGTAAATTTCGTCGTAAATCTCTCGGGCATAATGAAACGAAATATCGTCCCACAGTATCTCGGGCTGACCAACAGTTCTATGCATGACAGAGCGAGCAGCCCTCAGGAACGCTGAAAAATTTTCCAGCTGCTCTGCTGTCTTGCAATCCTTAGCTGTAAACCGCACGTGGAAATAGCGTTGACCTTTTGCGCTTACGCAGCCAGATGTGACTGCATATTCACAAGTATTGACCATTGCGCGGCCAAAGGCCGGTAGTTTGGCGTGAAGTTCGCAGTTCTGCTGCTCTGAACTAGTCTACCCAGTTTAGCAGCGAGAGCCCATCATGCGTCCCAACGGAAGCGCTCACGACCTGGAGATACGGCGCCGGCACGCAGTCCAACTCATGGAAGAACAAGGCTTTTCG
>Ga0182738_1004690_pt1 | contig 14989 bp, 16 predicted proteins | sample eDN5th30CBELigMG_FD_128876 | JGI IMG/M metagenome (GOLD analysis project Ga0182738, IMG submission 128876) | Enriched Miracle-Growth compost microbial communities from Emeryville, California, USA - eDNA 5th pass 30_C BE-Lig MG (version 2)... ... | reverse complement strand
GCTTCGCTGGTCTTGTTGTCCGCTGTCTTGTCGTCTTTTTCGGCCATCGAAGGGCTCCCCTGAAACTGCGGCCCCGGCGAAGCGCGCCGGGACGGAAGGCCCATGGTTAGCAAGGGCGGTGGCGGCCGGCAAGTGCTGTTCTATGTGAGGCTTGCAACCCTAGCGCCTCCGGTCTCTTCCTGCTATAGGAAGCGCGTCGGAATTGAATGAGGGACAGTGCCATGCGGCAGGCCACGGTCGAACGCAACACCAAGGAAACGCGGGTCTCCGTCACCGTCGATCTGGACGGGACGGGCAGCTATGCCGTCTCGACGGGCATCGGCTTCCTGGATCACATGCTGGAGCAGCTCTCGCGCCACAGTCTGATGGACCTCACCGTGAAGGCCGAGGGCGACCTGCATATCGACTATCACCACACCACGGAGGATACCGGCATCGTGGTGGGCGAGGCGGTGGCCAAGGCGCTGGGTGACCGGAAAGGCATCACGCGCTACGGCAGCGCCCTCATCCCCATGGACGAGACCTGCACGCGGGTGGCCATCGACCTCTCCAACCGCCCGTACCTGGTCTGGCGGGTGAATTTCACGCGGCCCAAGCTGGGCGAGATGGATACCGAGCTCTTCAAGGAGTTCTTCCAGGCCTTCGCCCAGGCGGCCGGCGCCACGCTGCATATCGACAATCTCTACGGCGAGAACAATCATCATATCGTCGAGAGCTGCTTCAAGGGCGTGGCGCGGAGCTTGCGCGAGGCCATCACCATCGACCCGCGCAAGCCGCAAGCCGTCCCCTCCACCAAGGGAACGCTCGGCGGCTCCCTCTAGAAGGACGGCGAAGATGCAGGTCTATCTGGTCATGCGGGAGGAGGAGATGCCCGCCGCCGACAGCCTGTTCCTCAGGGACGGCTTCAGCGGCGAAGCCTTCCTGCTGGCCCCCTTCTGGCTGCTGTATCACACGCTGTGGCTGCCCACGCTGGCCTATGTGCTGGCGCTCATCGCCATCGCCCTCCTCAATGTCGGGTTCGGGGGCTTCCTCGTCCTCCTCATGGCGCTGCACGGCTTTTTCGGCATGGAAGGCCAGGCCATGCGCGCCGCCGAGCTGGCCAAACGCGGCTACCGGCTGCGCGAGGTGGTGGCGGCGGACACGCTGGACGACGCGGAGCTGCGCTATTTCACCGACATGGCCCCGGCGCCGGCCAGGCCCGCACCGCCCGCCATGCCCTGGGGTGTGCCCGACCAGGGAGACCAGCCGTGACCGTCGCCATCATCGATTACGGCTCGGGCAATCTGCGCTCGGCGCTCAAGGCAGTCGAGCGCGCCGCCATGGAGAGCGGCCGCACCACCCCCGTCGTCCTCACCGACCGGGCGGAGGTGGTGGCGGCAGCCGAGCGCATCGTGCTCCCCGGCGTCAGCGCCTTTGCCGACTGCATGGCCGGCCTCGCCGCCCTGGACGGCATGGTGGCAGCACTCAACGATGCCGTCATAAGCAGGGGCACGCCTTTTCTCGGCATCTGCGTCGGCATGCAGCTCATGGCCGAACGCGGGCTGGAGCATGGCTCCCATGCGGGCCTCGGCTGGATCGAGGGTGAGGTGGTGAAGCTCGCCCCCGCCGATCCCGCCCTCAAGATCCCCCATATGGGCTGGAACGACCTGACGCTCTCCCCCAGCGGTGCGCGGCACCCCGTATTGGCGGGCATGGCGGCGGCGGCCGATGTCTATTTCGTGCACTCCTACCATTTCCGGCCGGCGGACCCGGCGGCGGTGCTGGCCACGGTGGATTATGGCGGGGCGGTCACCGCCATCGTCGGCCGCGACAATATGATCGGCACCCAGTTCCACCCGGAGAAGAGCCAGCAGGCCGGTCTCCGCTTCATCGCAAATTTCCTCGACTGGCAGCCCTGATGCGCAACCTCATCCTCTTTCCGGCCATCGACCTCAAGGACGGGCAGTGCGTCCGCCTTTACAAGGGCGACATGGAGCAGGCCACCGTCTTCAACGACAACCCCGCCGCCCAGGCGAAGGCGTTCGAGGACGCGGGGGCCGAATGGCTGCATCTGGTGGATTTGAACGGCGCCTTCGCCGGCCAGCCGGTGAACGGCGCGGCGGTGGAGCGCATCCTGGGCAGCATCGCCATGCCGGTGCAGCTTGGCGGCGGCATCCGCGACATGGCGACCATCGCCATGTGGCTGGAGAAGGGCGTCCGGCGCGTCATCCTCGGCACCGTGGCGGTGAAGGACCCCGGCCTGGTGAAGGCGGCGGCGAAAGCCTTCCCCGGCCAGGTGGTGGTGGGCATCGACGCCAGGGGCGGCATGGTGGCGGTGGACGGCTGGGCGGACACCACGCAAATGCGCGCCGCCGACCTGGCCCGGGCCTTCGAGGATGCGGGGGTGGCCGCCATCGTCTACACCGATATCGATCGCGACGGAGCGCTCACAGGCGTCAATGTGGAGGCCACCGCGGCGCTGGCCGACGCCGTCACCATCCCCATCATCGCCTCGGGCGGCGTGGCGGGGCCGGAGGACCTGGACCGGCTGATCGCCGCCGCGGCCCGGTGCCGCGGCACCATCGAGGGGGTCATCTCCGGCCGCGCCATCTATGACGGGCGGCTGGAGCTCAAAAGCGCCTTCCGGCAGCTCGGCGGAGCGGCCTGATGCTCAAGGCCCGCGTCATCCCCTGCCTGGACGTGAAGGATGGCCGCGTGGTCAAGGGCGTCAACTTCGTCTCGCTGCGCGATGCCGGCGATCCGGTGGAGCAGGCCAAGGTCTATGACGCGGCAGGGGCCGACGAGCTGACCTTCCTCGACATCACCGCCAGCTCCGACAACCGCGACATCATCCTGGACGTGGTGCGGGCCACCGCCGAGCAATGCTTCATGCCGCTGACCGTGGGCGGCGGCGTGCGCACGCTGGAGGATATCCGCAAGCTGCTGCTGGCCGGGGCCGACAAGGCCTCGATGAATACCGCCGCCGTGCGGCGCCGCGACCTGGTGAAGGACGCGGCCGAGAAATTCGGGTCGCAATGCATCGTCGTCGCCATCGACGCCAAAGCGACGGCGCCGGGCAAATGGGAGATCTTCACCCATGGCGGGCGCGAGCCCACCGGGCTCGACGCCATCGACTATGCCAGGGAGGTGACGGCGCTGGGGGCCGGCGAGATTCTCCTCACCTCCATGGACCGGGACGGCACGAAATCCGGCTTCGATATCGCACTGACCCGCGCCATTTCCGATGCGGTTACCATCCCCGTCATCGCCTCGGGGGGCGTGGGCACTCTCGACCATCTGGTGGCCGGCGTGAAAGACGGGCATGCCAGCGCCGTGCTGGCGGCCTCGATTTTTCATTTCGGCGAGTATACGGTGGCCCAGGCCAAGGCCTATATGAGGGACCACGGCGTGGACGTGCGGCTGGAGGAGGCCCCATGAGCAGCGAATTCGGAGACATCCTGGCCCGCCTGGAAGCCCTGATGCAAGAGCGCAGGGCCGCCGACCCGGCGACCAGCTACGTGGCCACGCTCTACAGCCGGGGCCGGGGCAAGATCGCCCAGAAGCTGGGAGAGGAAGCGGTGGAAACCGTCATCGCCGCCATGCGGGACGACCGGGCGGAGATGGTCGCCGAATCCGCCGACCTCGTGTTCCACTGGCTGGTGCTGCTGGCCGATGCCGGCATTCCGCTCGACGAGGTGGCGGCGGAGCTGGCCCGGCGCGAGGGCCTCTCCGGCATCGACGAGAAGACCGCACGCAAGGAGAGCTGAGCATGGCCTACGACCGGAACAACATCTTCGCCAGGATTCTCAGGGGCGAGCTGCCCTGCACCAAGGTCTATGAGGACGACTACTGCCTCGCCTTCCATGACATCAGCCCGCAGGCGCCGGTGCATGTGCTGGTCATCCCCAAGGCCGAATATGTGGATTTCTACAGCTTCGCGTCGCAGGCCCCGGCCGACATGGTGGCCGGCTACATGGCGGGCATCTCCAAGACCGCCCGTATCCTCGGCGTGGAAGCGGACGGCTTCCGCCTCATCGCCAACAACGGCCGCGACGCCGGCCAGATCGTCGACCATCTCCACTTCCACATCTGCGCCGGCCGCGACCTGGGGCGGATGATCGCCGAGGAATAGCCCCTCAGCGCATCCACGGATCGTAGTCCCCGAAGGTCCATAGATGGCCTTCGGTATCGGCACAGGTGTAGCTGCGGCCGCCGTAGCTCTCGTCCTTGGGGGCGAAGACGATGCGCGCCTTGTTGGCGCTGGCCTTGTGGCAATGGGCGTCGACATCCTCGACCACCACATAGATGGATTGCGTCACCCGGCCCAGAGCCTCCTCGGGCTGGATCATCATGCGCCCGAACGGGCCGTCGTTCGTCGGCCCCAGCATGACCATGCTGTTGCCGTAGGCGAGCTGGGCATGCACCACCCTGCCCTCCTCCTCATAGACGGCATTGCGCTCGAAGCCGAAGGCGGTGCACAGGAACTCGATGGCGGCCGCAGGGTCCCGGTAGCTCATGGCGGGGATGATGCGGCCGGGCCCGGATGGATAATGGCTCATGGAACCTCCCTCGGTTGGAGTGATGCCACAGCGAAACGCGGCCCACCGGGCAAGGTTTCAGGCAATCACGCGGCGAAGGCCGCCGCCTCCAGTTGCCGCCTGATCTCCGCCGGCAGCTCCAGCGGCCGGCCGTGGGCGACGATGACGGTAACGGTCTCGCACAGGCCCACGCAGTCCTCCCCCAGGAACAGGCCCATGACCACGGTGAAGGAGGTGCGCCCCACGCGGCCGATGGCCACCCCCACCGTCAGCGTGGAGGGGTAGGGAATTTCCTTGCGGAACGTCAGGTTGATATTGGCGACGACGGTGGACCATTCGTCGGTGCGCGGCCCGGCGGCGCGGCCGAGGCGGGCGCGGTGGAACTGCACCCGCGCCTCCTCGTAGAAGCGGGCGATGGCGACGTTGTTGATATGCGCCTGCACATCCATGTCGCCGAAGCGGGTGGGGATGTCGCAATGGAACGCATAGGCGCTCCGTTGCAGGCGCTCCGGGCGATCGTCCCTCTCGGCCATCGGCCCCTCCTCAGCCCAGCCGGGCGGCCATGAGTTGCCTGAGGTCGGCTTCCGGCCGGGCGCCGAAATGCGAGATCACCTCGCCGGCGGCGATGGCCCCGCGCCGGCCGCAATCCACCAGCGACTCGCCCTTGCCGAGGCCGTAGAGGAAGCCGGCGGCGTAAAGATCGCCGGCGCCGGTGGAATCCACCACCTTGGTGACCTTGTCGGCATCCACCACATGCACCTTGTCGCCCGAGAGCACCACCGAGCCCTTCTCCGAGCGGGTGAGGGCGGCGATGCGGGTATGGCCGCGCACGAGTTGCAGGGCGGCGTCGAAATCCGCCACCTCGTAGAGCGACTTGAGCTCCGCCTCGTTGGCGAAGAGGATGTCCACCTCCGAGGCGATGAGGTCCAGGAAATCGGCCCGGTGCCGGTCGACGCAGAAACTGTCGGACAGGCTCAGCGCCACCTTGCGGCCATGCTTGTGGGCCAGGGTGGCGGCCTTGCGGAACGCCTCCTTCGCCTCGGCCGGGTCCCAGAGATACCCTTCCAGATAGGTGATCTTGGCGGCGGCGATGAGGTCTTCCTCCACATCGTCCGGGCCCAGATGCTGCGAGGCGCCCAGATAGGTGTTCATGGTGCGCTGGGCGTCGGGCGTGACCAGGATGAGGCAGCGCGCCGTGGCCGGCCCGTCGCTCGCCGCGGCGGTGGGGAAGCGCACCCCCAGCGACGTCATGTCATGATGGAAGACATGGCCGAGCTGATCGTCGCGCACCTTGGCGATGAAGCCGCACTGGCCGCCCAAAGCCGCGATACCGGCGATGGTGTTGGCAGCGGACCCCCCTGAGGATTCCTGGCCCGGCGGCATGGCGCGGTAGAGCGCTTCGGCCTCCGTTTCATCGATGAGCTTCATGCCTCCCTTGGGCAGGTCGTGCTTGATGAGAAAGGCGTCATCGCAGGGCGCGATGACGTCGACGATGGCGTTCCCGATCCCAACGACGTCGAGAGTTTCTTGTGTCATGTGTCAAATCCGTTATCGTCACAACTTCGCCGCAGTATAAAGACACCGTTCCATCGAACAAGGTTTAGGATTGGAGAGCATGTCCAAGCCCCTGTCACCGGCGCTTCGGCAGGCGGGCCCGCAGGCCCGGCCATGATCGGACACGCCGTCTCCCGGGCGGTCGAGCAGCTTTGGGACCCGGCCTTCCGCCGGGTGCTGGCATGGTCGCTCCTGTGGACGGTGCTGCTCTTCGTGGCCCTGGCGGCGGGAGTGAGCCAGCTCATCGACTATGCGCCGCAGGCCGAAAGCCGGCTGGTCAACATCTTCGCCGACGTGGCCGCCTGGATGCTGTTCGCCATTGCCGCCTGGTTCCTCTTTCCCGCCTTCGCCACGGCCATCATGGGCCTGTTCCTCGACGATGCGGCCCAGGCGGTGGAGCATAAATACTATCCGGGCGATCCGCCCGGCGTGGCGCTCGGCCTCGGCACCGCCTTCTGGGAGGCGCTGAAGCTCGGCCTTGTCATCCTCGGCGTCAACATCCTGGCCCTGCCGCTTTACGTGCTGGCGCTGTTCGTGCCGTTCGTCGGGCCGCTCCTGGTTTATTACCTGATCAACGGCTACCTGCTGGGCCGGGAGTATTTCGAGCTGGTGGGCATGCGCCACCTGCGGCCCCGGCAGGTGAAGGCATTGCGGCAGCGGCGCCGGGGCAGCCTCATCCTCTATGGCATACCCATCGCCTTCGTCTTCTCCATCCCCATCGTGAATCTCATTGCACCGCTGTTCGGCACGGCCTACATGGTGCATATCTTCAAGGCCCTGAGCCGGAACAGCCGACCGTTATGATGCCATTGCCCAAGGCGCGTCTCGCCGCCTTTCTCCTGCTTGCCCCCGCCGCCTGCGCGACCGGACCGTCGGCCCTGCTGCCGCCCCTCGCCCAGGTGGAGGTGCCGGTCATCGAGCACAAGGAGGTGCCCAAGCCTAAGCCGTCACCCGCCGTCCTGGTGGGCCAGACCGAGGACCAGGTGCTGGCCTTCCTCGGCACGCCGGACCTGCGCCGCCGCGAAGCGCCGGCCGAAATCTGGCGTTACGGCGACGAGGATTGCGGCGTGCATCTCTTCTTCTACGACGCCGACGGCGCGATGAGCGTGCGCCATGTGGACACCCGCCTCGCCAGGGACAGCGACCTGACCGAGGCCGAATGCCTGGACACGCTGCGCCACCGCGCCGACACGGAGTAGGGAGAGGTTTTTTTGTTAAGCCCTCAGGCGCCGGGCGGGGTGCGTCCGCACCCCTTGGCTATCCTCGCAAAGGCTCGGCGGCGCGGTCGCGCCTACTCGGGCCTGCGGCCCTCGGAGCCGTGGCCGTGCCGAGCAATAAGAGCGCGTTCCACCCCTCCCGTCGTCATTCTCGCGAAGGCGAGAATCCAGTGCGGCTTTGCCGCACGCGCGCCTTGGCGCGCTGGACCCCCGCTCGGGGGCGGGGGTGATGATCTGTGGGGTGGCTATTGCCTGGGCGCCGCCCGCGTCTCGCGCATCAGGGCGGCCAGGCGGGCAAGGCGCGCGTCCGCCCCCATATGCTCCAGGGCGACCGGGTGGCGGCGGCGCCAGTTGGGGTGGGCGTCGATGGTGCCGGGCAGGTTGGGCTGTTCCACCTCGCCCAGCGCATCCTCGATCTGCACCGTCACCAGGTCGCTGGCGCCGCGCGCCAGGGCCAGGTGCAGGGCATCGGCCAGGGCGTCGCTCATCTCCGGCGGCGGATGGTGGATGTCCAGGCCCTCGGGCAGGAGCCCCTCCTCGGCCAGCAGGACGAGCAGCATGTGCCGGGCGCCGGCCCGTTCGTTGCGGGCATGGTGGGCCGTCTCGTCGTCGATATGGCCGACGGCGCGCCGCCATTCGATGTCGCGGCCCTGCCAGAAGCCGCGCATGGTGGGCGTGTCATGGGTGCCGAAGCTGGCAATGGAGAGCGGTCGGTACTGCCGGGGCGGGCGGAAGGCCCAGCCATGCTCGCGCTCGAACTGCATGATGGTGCAGCCATGGATGCCGGCGGCGGCCAGGTCGTCGCGGAAGCCATCGGGCACCACCCCCAGGTCCTCGCCGATGACCACCGCGCCCAGCCGCCACGCCTCGACGCCCATGATGGCCATGAGCGAGCGGAAGGGATAGGCCACATAGCCGCCCTCGATGCCCTCATCGCCGTCCGGCACCCAGAAGCTGCGCTTGAGGCCCAGCGCATGGTCCACCCGCACCAGCCCGGCATGGCGCATGGTGGCCCGGAGCACGCGCAGGAACGGCTCATAGCCCGCATCACAAAGCGCATGGGGCGAATAGGGCGCCAGGCCCCAGCGCTGGCCCACCGGGTTGAAATGATCGGGCGGGGCACCCAGCGAGACGCCCCGGGTGAAGACATCGGGATTGGCCCACACCTCGGCGGAGACCGGCTCCACGCCGACGGCGATATCGAGATAGAGGCCCAGCGCCATGCCGGCATCCAGCGCCGCGCCCTGCGCCGCCTGCAACTGCGCTTCCGCCAGGAACTGCAGATATTGGTGGAAGCGCACGCGCCGCGCATGCCGGACGGCGAAGGCCGCCACCTCCGCCCCCGCCGGGCAGCGCAGCCCTTCGGGCCAGTCCGGCCAGTGGGGGCCGTGCATCTCGCTCACCGCCTCGTGGATGGCGAAGCGGCGCAGCGCCTCGCCCCGCCGCGCGCAGAAGGCGGTGAAGGCGGCATCCTCCCCCCCGGCCTCGAAGCTCTCGAACAGCGCGTCCAGCACGGCCAGGCGCGCCGGAGCGATGGCGGCATGGTCCACCAGCGGCGTGGCCGTGGCGTCGGCATGGTCGCGGTGGTACTGCGCCAGCAGGGCCTGCGCCTTGGGGGAGCGGGCGAATTCCGGCACCTGGTCCAGGGCGATATGGGCGCTGTTGAAGAAGCCCCGGTGGGTGGGGGAATAGGGGCTGATGGTGCCGCTCGCCGCGCCCAGCGCATGCACCGGGTTGATGCCCAGAAAGCCGGCCCCCTGCTTCCCCAGGAGGCGGGCCATGTCGGCCAGGTCGCGATAGTCGCCCAGCCCCATGTTGCGCCCCGAGCGGATGCCGTAGAGCGCCGTGGTGACGCCCCATATGGCGGCAGCGCCGGTGAGCGTCGGCAGGTCGGCCCGCCCGCGCGGCCGCACGATGAGCAGGCTGCGCCCGGTCCAGCCCTCCCCCTCCAGCTCCAGGTGGCGGAGCCCGGGGCCCATGGGCGCCAGGACGATCTCCCCCGCTGCCGCGCCCGCCGCCAGCACCTCGCCCGTATAGTCGTCCCGGAACCGCCAGGCCGCCGCGCCGGTGAGGGGGATGCGGACGGTCTCACCCTCCAGGGCGATGATGTCCGGCGGCGCCAGGCGGCGCGCCGCCTCGGCCTCCAGGCGCATCAGATGGTGCATGGCATCGGCCGGCGAGCGGCAGGGGCAGCCCATGGCGGCCAGCAGGGCCAGGCGCGTCTCGTGGCCCATCACGCGGAGCGTGCCCTGGATATCGTGATAGGCGGGCAACAGGCCCAGATGATCGGCCAGCCGGCGGTAGGCGTCGGACTCCGTTGCCGTCATGCCGGCGCCCCATGCGCCGGAGAAGCACCATCCTCCCCCTTTATGGAGGCGGATCGAAGTGGGGGGGATGCTCGCCACATGACAGACGGCGGAGTATGCGGACGCATCACCCTCCCCCGCTCCCTTCGGCCTTGACGGGCGAGAACACCACCACGCTGTCGGCCAGGATGAGGGGGAAGCCGCCGTAGACCACCGGCGGCGCGTCCGGCGCCGGATCGGCGGTGTCGATGCTGCGCTCCCAGCCCATGCCCTCGGCCGGCTCGGCCAGGGTGAAGACGGCGTCCCGGTCGCCGCCGTTCACCACCACGATCAGCCGCTCGCCGCACTGGGCATAGTCCGGTGCGTCGCCGGCGATGGCGATGGTCAGCACGAAGGCCCGGAAGCCGCCGTCGTCCCAATGGGGCGGCGCGCCCTCCATGGTCGCCCAGGTGACGTCGGGCTTGTTGTCGGCGGGGCTGGTCTTGCCGTGCAGGAAGGGCTTCTGGGTGAGCACCGGATGGGCCTTGCGGAAGGCGACGAGCTTCTGCGTGAAGGCCCTCAATTCCTCATCCGCCGTTCCCCAGTTCACCCAGCCGAGGGGATTGTCCTGGCAATAGGCGTTGTTGTTGCCGGACTGCGAATTGCCGATCTCGTCGCCGGCCAGCAGCATGGGCGTGCCCTGGGAGAGGAAGAGGGTGGCCAGCATGTTGCGACGGCGCAGGCTTCGGCGCTGGTTGATGACGGCATCGTCGGTCGGCCCCTCGACGCCCAGATTGTCCGAATAATTGCCGTTGTGGCCGTCGGCGTTGTTCTCGCCGTTGGCCTCGTTGTGCTTCTCGTTGTAGGCGGTGACGTCGGCCAGCGTGAAGCCGTCATGGGCGGCGACGAAATTGACCGCCGCCCAACTCGGCCGCCCGCTGTGATCGAATTTCTGCGCCGTCCCCAGAATCGACTGGGCGATGGCGGCGGCGCTCGCCTCGCCCTTCCAGAAGCGGCGCGTGCTGTCGCGGAAGGCGTCGTTCCATTCGGCGAAGGGATGGGGGAAGCCGCCCGCCTGGTAGCCGCCGGGACCGACGTCCCACGGCTCGGCGATGAGCTTGACGCTTTTCAGGAGCGGGTCCTGGCGCAGGGCGTCGAAGAAGCCGCCGCAGGGGTCGAAGCCGCCCTCCTCCCGGCCCAGCGTGGTCGCCAGGTCGAAGCGGAAGCCGTCGATGCCGAAGGCCGTCACCCAATAGCGCAGGCTGTCGATGACCAGCTGCAGCACCCGGGGATGGCGCACATTGACCGTGTTGCCGGTGCCCGCATCGTTGGCGTAGTAGCGGGGATTGTCGTGCAGCAGCGTGTAGTAGGAGGCATTGTCCAGCCCCTTGAAGCAGAGGGTGGGACCCTCCTGGTTGCCCTCCGCCGTGTGGTTGTAGACCACGTCCAGGAAGACCTCGATGCCGGCGCCGTGCAGCCGCTCCACCGCCTGGCGCAGCCCGGCGGCGCCGTTGGGGCCGAAATAGCGCGGCTCGGGGGCGAAGAAGGCGATGCTGTTATAGCCCCAGTAATTGGTGAGCTTGCGCTCCACCAGAAAGCCGCCGGTCATCAGGGCGTGGATGGGCAGCAGCTCCAGCGCCGTGACGCCGAGCGCCGTCAGATGGTCCAGCACGGCGTCGCAGCCCAGGGCATCGTATGTGCCGCGCAGCTCGTCGGGCACGCCGGGCAGTTCCATGGTGAGGCCCTTCACATGCGCCTCGTAGATGATGGTGGCGGTCCAGTCGGTGCGGGGGCGGTTGTGCTGCGGATAGGGTTCCAGGGGAGCGCCCACCACCGATTTGGGCATGCAGGCGGCGCTGTCCAGCCGGTTGAAGGTGAGGTCGCGATCCTTGGCCTTGGCATTGTAGCCGAGCAGCCGCCGGCCCAGGCGGAAACCGCCGTGGAGGGCGGTGGTATAGGGGTCCAGCAGCAGCTTGTTGGGGTTGAAGCGATGGCCCTCCTGCGGCGCATAGGGTCCGTGCGCCCGGTAGCCGTAGAGGGCGCCCGGCGTCAGCCCCGCCACATGGCCGTGCCAGATGTCGCCGCTTTTCTCGGGCAGGGCCAGGCGCGCCACTTCCTTCTGGCCCGTCTCGTCGAAGAGGCAGAGTTCGATGCGCTCGGCATGGGCGGAGAACACCGCGAAATTGACCCCCGACTCGTCGGCGTACGCCCCCAGGCGGTCGTCCGATCCGGCGGTGACGGTGTAGGATTCGCTCATGGCCGGCGCCCCCCCATGGCCTGATGATAGAGGTCGAGATAATCCCGCGCCGACTGTTCCCAGCCCACGGGGTGGGCGATGGCCCGCCGCACCATGCGCCGCCAGGCGGTACGGTCGGCATAAAGGGCGATGGCGCGGGCGATGGCCTGGCTCAGCGCCGTCACGGTGACCGGTGCGAACTGGAAGCCGGTGGCCGCTCCGGCCTTCAGCGCCGCGTCATTGGCGTCGATCACCGTATCGGCCAGGCCGCCGGTGCGGGCAACGATGGGCAGCGTGCCGTAGCGCAGGCCGTAGAGCTGGGTCAGCCCGCAGGGCTCGAAGCGGGAGGGCACGAGGATGGCGTCCGCCCCCGCCTGCATGAGGTGGGACAGCGGCTCGCTGTAGCCGATCCTCACCGCGACGGCAGCAGGGTGCAGCCGCGCGGCCCGCTGGAAGGCGGCCTGCATGGGCCGGTCGCCGGTGCCCAGCACCACCAGCCGGCCGCCGGCCGCCACCAGCGCCGGCAGGGCATCGAGCAGCACATCCAGCCCCTTCTGCCAGGTGAGCCGGCTGATGACGCAAAAAAGCGGGCGGCCGGGCGCCGGCTCCAGCCCGAAGGCTTTCTCCAGCGCCGCCTTGTTGGCCACCTTGGCCTTGAAGGGGGAGGTGCCGTAGGGCCGGGCGATGTGCGCATCGTCGGCCGGGTTCCAGGCGTCAAGGTCGATGCCGTTGAGGATGCCCGAGAAATCCCCGTGCCGCGAGGCCAGCACGCCCTCCAGCCCCATGCCGAAGGCCGGGGAGAGCAGCTCGCGGGCATAGGTCGGGCTCACCGTCGTCACCTTGTCGGCATAGACGATACCGGCCTTCAGGAAGCCCACCTGATCGAAGAATTCGTAGCCCGTCATGGTGAATTCGGCGGGCGGCAGGCCCAGAAGCGCCACCCGCGACCTGTCGAACAGGCCCTGGAAGGCGATGTTGTGGATGGTCAGCACCGTGGCGGGCGCCGGTTTGCCTGAGAATTTCAGATAGAGCGGCACCAGCCCCGCCTGCCAGTCGTGGGCGTGCACCACGTCGGGCACCCAGCCCCCGACATCGCCCAGCGCCACCGCCCGCGCCGCCTGGCAGAGGGCGCCGTAGCGGATGTCGTTGTCGGGCCGGCCCTGGCCGTCGGCATCGGTATAGGGGTTGCCGGGCCGGTCATAGAGATGCGGCGCGTCGAGGAGGATGAGCCGCAGCCCGTCCGCCGCGCCGGTGATGAGCCGCGCCGGCCCGCCGAAGAGGGGGCCCAGCGGATGGACGGCCTCCGGCCGGCCCAGCGCCTCCACGAGGCCGGGATAGGCCGGCAGGAGAAGGCGCACATCCGCCCCCTCGCGCGCCAGGGCGCGGGGCAGGGCGGCCACCACATCGCCCAGGCCGCCGGTCTTCACGAAGGGCGCGCATTCCGAGGCAACGAAGAGCACTTGCATGACGGTCAGGCCCCCAGGGCGTCGATCATCGTCTGGGTGATGAGCGTCACCCCGTTCTCGGTCACCCGGAAGCGGCGCATGTCGTCGTCCCGGTCCTCGCCCACCACCAGCCCTTCGGGAATGGTGACGCCCCGGTCCACCACCACGTCCTTGAGGCGCACATGCCGGGCGATCTTGACGTCGGGCAGGGCGACAACCCGCTCCAGCCGCGAATAGGAGCGCACGTGAACCCGCGTAAAAAGCAGGCTCTGATAGGCCAGGGCACCCGATATGATGCAGCCGCCCGAGACCAGCGAGCTGATGGCGTGGCCGCGCCGCCGATCCTCGTCATGGACGAACTTGGCGGGGGGCGTCAGCTCGCTGTAGGTCCAGATGGGCCAGAGATTGTCGAAGAGGTCGAGCTCCGGCTCGAAATCGGTGAGGTCGATATTGGCCCGCCAGAAACTGTCCACCGTCCCGACGTCCCGCCAGTAGGGCGCCTTTTCCGTGCCGTTCATGATGCAGCTCTCGGAGAAGCGGTGAGCGAAGGCGTTGCCCTGGCGCACCAGGAAGGGGATGATGTCCTTGCCGAAATCGTGGGCGGAATGCGGATCGTCGGCATCCATGCGCAGGATGTCGAACAAGAGCTTCACGTCGAAGACATAGATGCCCATGCTGGCCATGGCGATATCCGGCTGGCCCGGCATGGCGGGCGGGTCCACCGGCTTCTCGAAGAACTGCTTGATGCGCAGGTTCGGTTCCACATGCATGACGCCGAACGCGAAGGCCTCCTCGCGCGGCACCTCGACGCAGCCCACGGTGACGTCCGCCCCGGTGGCGATATGCTGGCGCAGCATGGCTTCGTAATCCATCTTGTAGACATGGTCGCCGGCCAGCACGACGATGTAGCGCACCGGATAATCCTCGATGATGTCGATGTTCTGGGTGACGGCATCGGCCGTGCCCAGATACCAGTGCCCTTCCGAGACGCGCTGCGAGGCCGGCAGTATGTCCAGCATCTCGTTGCGCTCGCGGCGGAAGAAGTTCCAGCCCATCTGCAGATGGCGGATGAGGCTGTGCGCCTTGTACTGCGTGGCGACGGCGATGCGCCTGATGCCGGAATTCACGGCATTGGAGAGGGCGAAGTCGATGATGCGCGACTTGCCGCCGAAATAGACCGCCGGCTTAGCCCGCCGGTCGGTCAGCTCCATGAGGCGGCTGCCCCGCCCGCCCGCAAGGACAAAGGCCATAGCTTGCTGGGAGAGACGCTGGCTTTCGTTGGCATCCTTCATGGCGTGGGGTCCTTCAGACGTCAGACATCGAGTTGAAACACAAGCGTGGCCAGGGGCGGCAGGGTGATGAGCAGCGAATGCTCGCGGCCGTTCCAGGCCCTGGGCTCGCTGGTCCTGCCGCCCAGATTACCGTTTCCCGAACCCCCATAATACTCCGCGTCGGTGTTGAATACCTCCCTCCAATGGCCGGGACGGGGCACGCCCACCCGCCAGCCGCCGCGCCCCACGGGCGTGAAGTTGGTGACGACGAGCACCGGCGGCGCCTCGCCCTCGCCATGGCGCAGCCAGGCGAAGACCGACTCGGTGGCCGCCCCCGCCTCCACCCATTCGAAGCCGTCGGGCCGGCAGTCGCGCTCATAGAGGGCCGGGGTCTCGCGGTAGAGGCGGTTGAGGTCGCGCACCAGCCGCTGGATGCCGGCATGCCAGGGATGTCCGGTGAGATG
>Ga0182738_1004689_pt1 | contig 14990 bp, 7 predicted proteins | sample eDN5th30CBELigMG_FD_128876 | JGI IMG/M metagenome (GOLD analysis project Ga0182738, IMG submission 128876) | Enriched Miracle-Growth compost microbial communities from Emeryville, California, USA - eDNA 5th pass 30_C BE-Lig MG (version 2)... ... | reverse complement strand
GGTCTGGGCCATCGGCACCGGGCTCACGCCGACCGCCGAGGACGTCGCCGTCGTGCACGGCTTCATCCGCGACAGCCTCGGCTCCCGCTTCGGTGCGGCCGGCGGCCGCATCCGCATCCTTTACGGCGGCTCGGTGAAGCCGGCGAATGCGGCCGAGCTGCTGGCCGTCGCCAATGTCGACGGCGCGCTGGTCGGCGGGGCGAGCCTCAAGGCGGCGGATTTCCTCGCCATCGCCGGCGCGGCCGGCTGAATCGGGATTGCGGGAGGCGGGGCGCTTTACAGCGGGGCGCCGTCTTCCCATCTCGATACCGACTTCACGGCCGCCCCACATCAAGGGTGGCAGGGCGGTGGTGCTTCGTGTAAAGACACCGCCGGCTCCCGGAAGGACTGATCCCGTTCATGCAGACCGTGCTCCTCGTCATCCACGTCATGCTCGTGCTCGCGCTGGTGGCGGTCGTGCTGCTGCAGCGCTCGGAAGGCGGGGCGCTCGGCATCGGCGGCGGGGGGGGCGGATTCATGTCCGCGCGCGCCTCCGGCAACGTGCTGACGCGTGCGACCGGCATTCTCGCCGCCGCGTTCATCCTGACCTCGATCGTGCTGGCCGTCTGGGAGCAGGTCGACTCCAACAGCGGCTCGATCCTCGAGCGGATCGGCGGCACCACGACGACGACCACCGACACGGTGGCCCCGCCGACCGGGACCGGCAACGGCATTCTGGGCAACCTCATTCCGGGCGCAGCGACCACGGCGACGCCGGATGCGACCCTCGTCGCGCCGCCCACGGCTGAGGACGAGGCGGTGACCCCGCCGGCCCCGGCCGCGACCGAGACCAATGCGGCGCCGCCTGCGGCCGCTCAGACCGACATCGCGCCGCCGACGGCCGACACGGCCCCGACGCTTACCGCGCCGGCGGCCGACGCGCCGGCCGAGCCGGACACCACCGCCCCGGCCGGGGAGGCGGCGGTCACCCCGCCGGCCGTGGGGCAGGACGCAGGGGCAACGCCCGTGCAGTCGATCGCGCCGGCGGGCGGGGACGCCATCGTCGCGCCGACGCCGGCCACGACGACGCCGCCGATCCTGTCGCCGGCGCCGGCGACGCCCTGATCCCACGGCATCGGCCGTCCAGTCCTCCGCGGGGCCTCCGTGCTCCGCGGAGTCGCATGTTTTTTGAGTGCCCGTGAATCCGCTTTCGGTCCGCAACCCCCAAGGTTAGATGTGAGCTCCATGGCGCGGTACGTCTTCATCACCGGCGGCGTGGTCTCTTCGCTCGGCAAGGGCCTCGCCTCGGCGGCGCTGGGTGCGCTGCTCCAGGCGCGCGGCTACAAGGTCCGGCTGAGGAAGCTCGACCCCTATCTCAATGTCGATCCCGGCACGATGTCGCCCTATCAGCACGGCGAGGTGTTCGTGACCGACGACGGCGCGGAGACCGATCTCGATCTGGGCCATTACGAGCGCTTCACCGGCACCCCCGCCTCCAAGGCCGACAACATCACGACCGGCCGCATTTACCAGACCATCATCGCCAAGGAGCGCCGCGGCGACTATCTCGGCGGCACCGTGCAGGTGATCCCGCACGTTACCGACGCCATCAAGGAATTCGTGCTCGACGGCAATGAGGGCATCGACTTCGTGCTGGTGGAGATCGGCGGCACGGTGGGCGACATCGAGGGACTACCGTTCTTCGAGGCCATCCGCCAGCTCGGCAACGAGCTGCCGCGGGGCCATGCCGTCTACATCCACCTGACGCTGATGCCCTACATTCCGAGCGCGGGCGAGCTGAAGACCAAGCCGACCCAGCACTCGGTGAAGGAGCTGCGCTCGATCGGCATCCAGCCGGACATCCTGCTGGTGCGCGCCGACCGGCCCATCCCCCCGGCCGAGCGCCGGAAACTGTCGCTGTTCTGCAACGTGCGGGAGAGCGCGATCATCCCCGCGCTCGACGTGAAGTCGATCTACGAGGTGCCGGTCGCCTACCACCAGGAGGGGCTCGACGGCGAGGTGCTCGCGGCCTTCGGCATCACCGGCGCGCCGGCGCCGCGCCTTGAGCGCTGGCACGAGATCATGGACGCGATCCGCAACCCCGAGGGCGAGGTGACGATCGCCGTCGTCGGCAAGTACACCGAGCTCAAGGACGCCTACAAGTCGCTGATCGAGGCGCTGGTGCACGGCGGCATCGCCAACCGCGTCCGCGTCAACATCGAGTGGATCGAATCGGAGGTGTTCGAGCGCGAGGATCCTACGCCCTATCTCGACCACGTCGACGGCATCCTCGTGCCCGGCGGTTTCGGCGAGCGCGGCTCGGAGGGCAAGATCGCGGCGGTCGGGTTCGCGCGGACCCATCGCGTGCCGTATTTCGGCATCTGCTTCGGCATGCAGATGGCGGTGATCGAGGCGGCGCGGAACCTCGCCGGCGTCGGGAACGCCTCCTCCACCGAATTCGGCCCGACGCCCGAGCCGGTTGTCGGCCTGATGACGGAATGGCTCAAGGGCAACGCGCTCGAGAAGCGGCTCGCGGGCGGCGATCTCGGCGGCACGATGCGGCTCGGCACCTACAAGGCGCGGCTGAAGCCCGGCTCGCGCATCGCCGACATCTATGGCGCGACCGAGATCACCGAGCGCCACCGCCACCGCTACGAGGTGAACGTCTCCTATCGCGACCAGCTCGAGGCGAACGGGCTGTGCTTCGCGGGCTTGTCGCCGGACGGCGTGCTGCCGGAGACGGTCGAGATCGAGGACCATCCCTGGTTCATCGGCGTGCAGTTCCACCCCGAACTGAAGTCCCGCCCCTTCGACCCGCATCCGCTGTTCAAGGCCTTCATCGCCGCTGCGGTGGAGCAGAGCCGGCTGGTCTGACGCGCCGGCCCTTTCGGGCAGCGCCGGCTTCCTGACCGTCGATGCGGTTCGGTGCAGTGGCGCGGACACGGCCGCTCGCCCGGGACGCGAGGCGCGGCGACGCCGCAGTGGAACGCCCGATTTTTTGGAACGGCGGCGCGTTTAGGCCGTGAACTCCGCCCCTCCGGCGTGGGAGCGGCCTATTTCGCGTACTCCAGCACCGTTACGTGGCCGTTCTCGGAATCGACTGCGACACGGTAACAACTCCATGTGTTCGCGGTGAGCGCTCTGCCGTCCCAGTGCATGTGGGTGAAGCAGTCCTACATGCCCTTCGTTGGCGGTGCTGCCTTCCAGAGGACTTTGCCGTGGGCGTCGACCCGCATGAGGTTGCGACCGTCCTTCACCTCTTCTGCCATCCAGCCGTAAAGCAGGATGCTCCCCGCTCCACCAGGAAGATCAGTACGGTCAATCAACCGTCTCGACTTCTACAACTCGGACTCCTCTACTAGAATTCGTGCTCGTAGAACACGCCCACACTGGTCTCGCCGCGGCCGTTGACCTCGCCGCGGACGGTGATGTCGTCGGTGACGTCGAGATTGATCGTCACCGCCGTCGCCTCGGGCGAGGTGCCGCCGCGGACGCCGAGATAGATGTTCTCGTTGATGTAGCGGCCGGCCTGCACCGCCACGTTGCCGGATTCGTCGGTGACGACGTCGAGATCGTCGAGCCCGATCTGACGGCGGATCTGGCTGAGGAAGTCCTCGCCCCCGCCGCCGAACAGGCTCGCGGCCGCCGCGGCGAGATTGGCGATCTGCAGCGGCGAGAGATCGTTGATGCTGCGCCCGAACAAGAGCTGCGACAGCACCTCGTCCTGCGGCAGTTCCGGCGTCGAGGTGAAGGCGATCACCGGATCGGACACCCGGCCCGTCACCGTCGCCATAACGGTGATTTCCCCGCTCCGGGCGGTGGCGGCGAAGTCGATATAGGGATTGAGATCGCCGATGAGGGTCAGCGACCCCCGGTCGAACTCGATGCGCTGGCCGAGAATGTCGAAGCGGCCGCGGATCAGCTCGAAACTGCCGACGGGCTGCACGGCCTCGATGGGACCGGTGACCCGGACCGTGCCGCCGAGCTCGGCGTCGAGCCCGCGGCCGCGCACGAAGATGCGGGCCGGCGCCTCCACCGTGACGTCGAACAGCACCGAGAACGGGGGCGGGCCGTCGTCCGCGCCAGCGGTCTCGGAGAGGCCCGCGCGCCGCAGCGTGTCGGCGACCGCGGGGGGCGGGGCGACGTGCGTCACGTCGATCGTCTGCACCCCGCCGCCGAAGCGGTCGGGCACCGTGATCTCCGCCCGGGCGACGCGGACGATGCCGGCCACCAGCGGCCGGGTGGCGAGCGGTCCGGTCACCGTCAGGTCGGCGTCGAAGGTGACGGCGATCAGCTCGCCGTCGTCATAGCCGGCATTGCGCGCCGTGAGCGTCAAGTTCGCGGGGATGCCGGGCTGCAGCAGGCCGATCGAGCCGGCCGCGGCGATGGTGCCGCCGCCCGACATCGCGGTCAGCGTGGTGATGGAGACGCTGTCGCCGGCGAGGTTCGCGCGCAGGGTGATCGCGGTGAGGTCGATCCCGGTCTCGGGGTCGACGAAGCGGGCGTTGTCGGCCGCGATGGTGCCGCCGAGCGAGGGGTTGGCGAGCGAGCCGGTGACGCGCATGTCGACGGCGAGCGTGCCCTCGGCGCGGGCGCCGCGGGTGGCGAGCAGCGTGTCGACGGCGGCGAGCGGCACGCTGCCGTTCGCACGCACGTCGAGCCCGCCGCCCGAAAGCGGCACGTCGCCGTCGAGCGTCAGGCCGATGCCGCTGCCGCCGAGCGTGCCGGAGAAGCCGATGCTTCCGTTCGCGAGTTCGCCGGCGACCGAGATGCCGAACGGGCCGATTCCGACGGCGCGCGTCGCGGCGAGCGAGACGCCGGTCGCCTGGACGTCGAAGCCGATCACGGGCGCGGCGAAGCTGCCGGTGATGCTCGCCGTGCCGCTCGCGGCGCCCGTGAGGCCGAGATTCGGCGCAATCGCGTTCGCGACGTCGAGGGCGAGGCCGTCGAGCCGAATGTCGAGGTCGAGCCGGCCGGGGAGGGCGAGGCCGATCGTGCCGCCCGCGCGAACCCGGCCCCCGGCGATCGTCGCGCCCGCGTCGAGGGTGACCCGGTTGTCGGCGAGCGTGCCGGTGAGGTCGACGGCGAAGGGCGCGATGCCCGCCTGCCGCAGCACCGGCGCGGAGACGCCGGAGGCGCCGGCGTCGAGATCGACGCGCGGGGCGGAGACCGTGCCGGTGAGCCGGGCCGTGCCGTCGAGCGTGCCGGCGAGGCCGAGATCCGGGGCGAAGGCGTTCACGAGGCCGAGCGGCAGGTCGGAGGCGGTCACGTCGAAAGCGAGCGGCGCGTCGCCGGCGAGGCCCAGCGTGCCCGCGGCGGTGAGCCGCCCGGCGCCCACCGACGCCGCGGCCGTGACTTCGAGCACGTCGTTCGCGAGCGTGCCGCGCGCGGTCGCCGAGATCGGCCCCACCCCCGCGGCGCGCAGCACGGCGAGGCTGACCGCGCTGGCGCTGAGGTCGAACGTCGCCGCGGGGGCGGCGAGCGTGCCCGAGACGAGGGCGGTGCCGCTCAGCGTGCCCTCGAGCCCGAGGTCAGGCAGCGCGACATTGGTGATGGCGAGCGGCAGGCCGTTCACGGCCAAATCGAGGTCGAGCGCCGGGCTGTCGCCGCCGAGCCCGAGGGTGCCGGACGCGGTGAGGCGGCCGCCGTCGATCGTGGTGGCGGCGTCGAGCGTCAGCACCTGATCGGCGAAGCGGCCGGCGGCCGAGACGTCGATCAGGCCGATGCCGAGCTCCCGCAGGGCCGCGGCGCCGATCCCCTGACCGTCGAGGGTGAAGTCGATCACCGGCGACGCCGTCGTGCCCGACGCGTGCAGCGCGCCCGAGACGGTGCCGCCGACCTCGAAGCCGGGCGCGACGGCGTTGACAACGCCGAGCGGGAATTGCGTGATTTCGGCGTCGAGGTCGATCGTGTCGCCCACCGTCCCGCCGATCGTGACGGTGCCGCCGCCGATATCGAGCCGGGCCGGGTCGATCGAGACCGCGCCGTTCGCAACGCGCACCGTCGTAGCGTCGATCAGCCGCGCCTCGATCGGGCCGCCGGTAAGGGTGAGCGCATCAAGCGCCATTTCGAGGCCGCCCTCGGCCGGGGCGAGCGAGCCCGCCGCGGCGAGCGCGCCTTGCGCAAGATCGGCCGTGAGGTCGAACGCGGTGGCGTCGCCCGCGCGCGTTGCCGTCGCCGTGAGCGCGGCCACCTCGAAGGCGCCGACCACGACGTCCCGGGCGTCGATATGGCCGGAAAGGGCAGGGACCGAGAACAGGCGCTCGCCCGCGAGGTCCATCACCGCGGCGCCGATGCGGATGCCGTTGTAGGAGAAGCCGGTGAGTGTGCCGTTAACGAGGGCGGACTGCTCGCCCGCCTCGTCCACCGCGAGATCGACATTGGCCGAGATTTCGCCGCTCGCCTCGATCAGGAACAGCGGCGCGACGGCGGCGATGTCGGGCGAGGACACCGCGAGGCTGCCTTCGAGAAGGCCGTCGGTCCTGAGTGTGAGGCTGCCCGAGGCGAGCGTCTCGCCGATGCGGGCGGCGAGGTCGCGGAGGCCCGCCGTGCCGTCGACGAGCCGCTCGATCGTGCCGGAAACGGCGAGCGGCAGGCCCTCGAAGCTGCCCGTGACGCTCACCTCGCCGGTGACCATCGCGCCTGCGATATTGCCGTTGAAGCGGGCCTCGGCGGCCTCGAGCGTGCGGTCGAGAAGCCTCAAGCTCGGCGCGTCGAGGCTGGCGTCGATGGCGAGGATGTCGGGCGAGCCGGTCAGCGTCGCAGCGAGCGTCGCGGCGCCGGAGGCGCGGTCGGTGACGAGGCCGATATCGGCGATGCTCGCGGACAACGTGAGGTCCACCGACGCGGGAGCGTAGCTGCCGTCGATGCGCGCGGAGACCTGGGGGTTGGCGAGCGTGAGGTCGTCGAAGCGCAGGCCCTCGGGCGTGCGCGCGGCGGCGCCCGACAGCATGGTCGTGCCGCCGAGCAGGGCGTCGACGGGCGCGAGATCGATGCCGAGATCGGTCGCCGCGGCGTCGAAATCCACGTCGAAGCCGCCGCCGATGAAGGCGATGTCGCCGGTCGCGGAAAGGTCGGCGCTGCCGGCGAGGTCGCGCCCCGCGAGCTGCGAGAACGGCGCGATATCCGCCGCGGCGAGACGGTAGGTGCCGTGGGCGCCGGCGCCGTCGAGCGTACCGGCGAAGGTCGCGGCGATGTTGGGTGTGGTGATGCGGGCGGCGCCGATCGTGACCGGCGCGCCGGAACGCCACGACCCGCCCTCGATCGCGATCGTCACGTCCGGCCCGAGCGCGGCGTCGATGGCCGGGCTGCCCCACATCAGGCCGCTGACGCCGCCGTCGAGGTCGAAGGTGAACTGGCGGTCGCCCTCGTCGGCCGACACGGTGGCGAGGCCGCCGGCAGTGACGCGCAGTTGGTCGACGTCGAGGGTCGCTGTCGCGAGATCGTCGACGACGAATTCGGCCGACCAGGTGTCGCCGTTCGCCCCGCCGAGGGCGAGGCTGAAATCGGCGTTGCGCACCGTCCCCGTGCCGCCGGAGCCCGGGAGGGGCACCGGCTCGCCGGTGCCGGTGCCGAGATGCCCGTTCACGTCGATGAAGGTCGGGAACAGGTCGGGCGCGAGGTTCACCCGGCCGGTGACCGAGAGCACGCCCGAAGCGAGCTCCAGCTCGTCGATGGCGATGGCACCGTCGTCGCCGCGCGTTGCGTCGATCGAGAGGCGAGAATCGGCGCCGAAATACTGGGCGAGCTGCGCCGGGACGAGCCTGTCGATCGAGCCCTGCACGTCGGCGACGAGGTGGTAGCCGGCCCCCGTGTCGGAGATCGTGACGACGCCGGCGAGCAGCGGATCGCCCCCCGAGTAGAGCCCGATATCGGCGAGGAAGTTGTCGAGCGGGCCGGAGCCGGAGATGCCGAATTCGAGGGCGGGGCGGCCCGGGATGTTGAGCAGGTTGGCGACGACGCCGTTGGCCGGCTCGGAATAGTCCAGATCGAGGTCGAGCTGGCCGCTCGCGTTCCGGAAGCCGATGCCGAGCGTGAGGCTACCCGGCACGTCGAGCCGCTGGATATCGAGATGGGCGTCGAGATTGCCGTCCTCCAGATGCCCGCCGCCGTCGACGGAGAGCGTCGCGGCGGCGCCGAACAGGGCCGCGCCGAGCTCGACCTCAGGCACCGAAATGCGGTCGATCGAAACCTCGACCGGAAGGTCGGGAACCTGGAACGTGAAGGCGGTGGGCGAGAGCGTGTCGTCGGGCACCGGCGCGCGCGGGATGACGATGCGGTCGGCGGTGAGGCTGTCGATCTGCAGCCGCCCGGTGAAGAGCGCCAGGCGCGACCACACGAGGCTCACGTTCTCGATGCGGAGCCACTCGCCCTCGCGGTCCGAGATCGAGATGAAGGAGAGATGCACGTTGGAAGACAGCGCGCCCTCGATCGCGCCGAGCCGGATCTGCCGGTTCGGCGTCGACAGCCGGCCCTCCACGAACTCGATGAAGAAGCCGCGCTCCTCTTCCTCCGTGTCCTGCGCGGTAGCGATCGCGGCCGAGCCGCCGATGCCGAGCAGGACGAGGAGGAGAGCCAGGAGCGCGAGGATGCGATGCTTCATCAGAAGGAATGCCCGATCCCGAGATAGATCGCGAAGGACGGATCCCCGGCCTCGGGGTTGAGCGGCACCGCCACGTCGAGGCGCAGCGGGCCGAGAGCGGTATAGTAGCGCAGGCCGACGCCGGCGCCGACCCGGAGGCCCTCGGAGAAGTCCGGCACGCTCGAGGCGAAGGCGTTGCCGACGTCGACGAAGGGCACGATACCGATATTGTCGGTGACGCGGGCTCGCAGCTCGACCGAGCCCTCGACATAGGACAGGCCGCCCACGACCTCGCCCGAGGGCAGGCGCGGGCCGACATTGCGGTAGGCATAACCGCGGATCGAGCCGCCGCCGCCGGCGAAGAACAGCCGGTTCGAGGGGAACTCGTCCGAGGGCACGCCCAGGATCGAGCCGATCGCCCCACGCACCGCGACCACGAAGCGCTCGTTGTCGTCGAGCGCGTAGTAGGTCGAGGCGTCGATCTCGGCGACGGCGCCGAAATTGCCGTAGTTCGCCTCGTAAAAAGGCTCGAGCAGCAGCGAGGCCCGCGCGCCCTCGGTCGGGGCGAGGGCGTCGTCGCGACTGTCGAACAGCAGCGTGCCGGGCAGGCTCGCGATGATGAAGTCCTGCCGGGCGAGGGGCGTTGCGATCCGCGACACCTCGGCGGCCGCGGCGACGCTGCCGGTGAGCTGGTCGGAGAAGCGGTAGCTGATCCCGAGGCTGCCGTTGATCGAGCGCTCGAAATAGGCCGGCAGGCTGCGCTGGCGCGCTTCGAGGCTGGCCGTGAGGTCGGAGAACGGGGTGAACACGCCTGGGCGCACGAAGGTCGCGCCGACGAAATAGTCGAAACTGTCGAGCCCGGTGATCTCCTCGGCGCCGATGCCGCTGATTTCGGCCTCGAGCCGCAGGCGCTCGGCGTGGCCGAACAGGTTGCGATGCTCGAAATAGCTTTCGAGCGTCGCGCCGTCGACGGTGGAGTAGGAGGCGCCGGCGCCGAATGCGCGGCGCGGCCGCTCGGCCACGGCGACGGTCAGCGGCAGCGTGCCCTCCGGCGTGACCGCGTCGGCCTCGGTCACGCGGGCCGACTGGAACACGCCGAGCCGGCCGAGCTGGGCGTTGGCGAGCTCGATATCGTCCGGATCGAACGGCGTGCCGGGCGCGATCCCGGTGTACCAGGCGACGAAATCGGGATCCATGTGCTCGGTGCCGGTGACGGTCACCGGACCGAACACGGCGAACGGTCCCGGCGCGACGGTAAGGTCCACGTCGAGGGTGTTGGTCGCGTGCTGGGCGATGACGTTGCGCGAGGCGATGTCGACGGTGGGGTGGCCGAGATCGCGCCAGCGGGCGATCAGATTGTCCTCGGTGTCGAACACGCGCGTCGATTCGGCGGGCGCGCCGGGGATGAGCCCGGCGTCCTCGCGCGGCAGCTCGTCGTCGCCGTCGCGCGGGGGCGCGCCGGTCACGGTGACGTCGCCGAACACGAAGGGCGGGCCGGGGTCGACGACGATCCGGATCGGCACCGGCTCGGGCAGCACCGCGTCGGCCATGAGGTCGAGCGGGTCCTGGCCGTTCACGGTGATCGTCACCACGCCCGCATAGCGGCCCTGGGCATAGAGTGCGGAGACCAGGCGGGCATAGTCGCCGCGCACCGTGGAGAGCAGGGCGGGGGTGGAGAGAGCCGGCTCGTCGCGCCCGGAATAGAGCGCCGAGGCGTTGCGCAAGGCGCCCTCACTGACGCTCTCGTCCGTGACGACGAAAGCGACCTCGTAGCGGATCGCGTCCGGCGACAGTTCCTCGTCGTCGTCCGCCCCGCCGAAGAAGTCGATGCCGAACAGGGTGAACCCTTGCGCCGCAGCGGGCAGGGCGGGCAGGGCCGGCAGCAGCAGCGCGGTGGCGGCGAGGAGCCCGGCGGCCCGGCGTCTGGTGAGGGTCATGGGCTACCTACGCTGAACTCGTCCCCGGTCCCGCCGGCCCGGGCGGGAGGGGCACCGTAGCATGCTCATGGAACGGCGGAAGAGTTAACGCCATCCTCACGCTGACTCGCGAGCGTGATAGTGCGGGGCAATGCCGCGCCGTCCGCGGCTTCGCCCGGGCCGTCCGCCTTGTCCGGTGCGGGGTCGAGGACTAAGAAGGCTGGGTGCCCCGTGCGGCAGGCCGCAAGTCCTGCCGGCCGCCGCGGGAGCCGCCCCGGCGACCGCCAACGGTCGCCGTTTGTCGTTTCGGGCGTGGATGCCGCCGCGGGTGCGGGAGGGACGCGTAGTGGCCGAACCCGGGAGCGCCGCGCCCCCCGAAATCCGCGACCCCGAGGGCGACCTGCGGCCCGAGTTCGTCGCCGCCGTGTCCGGGGCGCTGGCGGCGCGGGACGCACCGCGCCTCAGGGGGCTGACCGCCGATCTGCACGAAGCCGATCTCGGCGCCGTGCTCGAGGCGCTCGACCCGGACGAGCGCTCGCCCTTCGTGACCCTCCTCGGCGAGGACTTCGACTTCACCGCCTTGACCGAGGTGGAGGAGAGCGTCCGCGTCCAGATCCTCGACGAACTGCCGACGGAAGTCGTCGCCGAGGGGATGCGGGAGATCGATTCCGACGACGCCGTGTACATCCTGGAGGATCTCGAGGCCGCGGATCAGGCCGAGATTCTCGCCGAGATGCCGGCGCCCGAGCGCATCGCGCTGCAGCGCGCGCTCGACTACCCCGAAGAGTCCGCCGGGCGGCGGATGCAGACCGAGTTCATCGCGGTGGCGCCGTTCTGGACCGTGGGCCAGACCATCGACTATCTGCGCGAGCACCAGGACCTGCCGGAGGAGTTCTACGAGATCTTCGTGGTCGATCCCGGGTTCCGCCTGCTCGGCACGGTGTCGCTGAACCGCATCCTCAGGAGCCGGCGGGGCGCCAAGATCTCCGAGGTGATGGAGGACAGCCGGCACCGCGTCAGCGCCACCGAGGACCAGGAAGCCGTGGCGCGCCTGTTCCAGCGCTACAACCTGGTCCAGGCCGCGGTGGTGGACGAGGGCGAGCGGCTGGTCGGCGTCATCACCGTCGACGACGTTCTCGACGTCATCCACGAGGAAGCGGAGGAGGACATCCGCGCGCTCGCGGGGCTCGGCGACGGGGAGCTCTCCGACAGTGTTGTCCGGGCGGCGCGCAGCCGCATTCCCTGGCTGTTCATCAATCTTGGCACGGCGTTCATCTCGGCTTCCGTGATCGGCCTGTTCGACGCCAGCATCGAGAAGATGGTGGCGCTTGCGGTGCTGATGCCGATCGTCGCCTCGATGGGCGGCAATGCCGGCACGCAGGCGATGACGGTGACGGTGCGGGCGCTGGCGACGCGCGAGCTCGGCATCGGCCGGCGCGCGCTGCGCGTCGTGATCCGCGAGACGCTCGTGGGCCTGCTCAACGGGATCGCGCTGTCGATCGCGCTCGGGCTGGTGGCCGGCCTGTGGTTCGGGACCGCCAAGCTCGGACTCGTGATCGCGGCGGCGCTGGTCATCAACCTGTTCGTTGCGGGCGTGTTCGGCACCGTGATCCCCATCACGCTGGCGCGCCTCAAGGCGGACCCGGCCGTCGCCTCCTCGGTGTTCCTGACGACGATGACGGATTCCATCGGCTTTTTCGTGTTTCTCGGCCTCGCCTCGCTGGCCTTCGGCCTGTGAACGGGCGCGCGGCCGCCCGCTTTCGAGGGGGCGCGGCAACGCTTCGTTAAGCGTGTCGGGGCTAGCTCATGGCATGCCTGCGCGAGCCCTGAAACGCCCCCGTTCGGGACCGAGCCCCCGCGTCCGGTTCGCGGCCCTTGCGGCCGCGACGCTGGTGCTGCTGGCCGGCTGCGGCACCCGCAATCCCTATCCCCTGTTCGGCGACGTGGCGCCCCACGACGCGGTGTCGGCGGGCCACCAGGCGTCGATCCAGGGCATCGACATCTCGCGCTATCAGGGCAACGTGGACTGGGCCGCGCTGGCCCGCGCCGGCACGCGCTTCGTCTTCATCAAGGCGACGGAAGGGGGCGACTATATCGACCCGCAGTTCCAGTCCTACTGGGATGCGGCGCGGCGCGCCGGCATCCCGCGCGGCGCCTACCATTTCGTCTACTGGTGCCGTTCGGCTTCCGAGCAGGCCCTGTGGTTCATGCTGAACGTGCCGAACGATGCGGACGCGCTGCCGCCGGTGGTGGACGTCGAGTGGAACTCGAGCTCGCGCAATTGCCCGAACCAGGCGACGCCGGAGGCCGCCCGCCAGATGGTCCGGGAGCTGCTGGCGGCGTTCGAGGCCTACACGGGCAAGCGGCCGATCATCTACACCGATATCAACTTCCACCGCGACGTGATCGAAGGGCACCACGAGTTCGACGCCTATCCGTTCTGGGTGCGCAGCGTGGCGGCCGAGCCGCACGAGCGCTACGAGAACCGGCCCTGGACGTTCTGGCAGTTCACCGCCACGGGCCGGGTACCGGGGATCGACGGCAACGTGGATCGCAACGCCTTTGCCGGCTCCGAGCGCGACTGGAACCGCTGGCTGTCGCAGCTCGGCGTGAGGTGAGCGCCCGGGCGCCGGCGGGCGGCGCCGCGCCTCGGCACGAATCGGTAGCGGGGTCAGCCGTTTATTAAGGCCCGTCGCCGATAGTCGCGCGCATGGGACGCCGCGACCGGGGCCGCTGATGGCACTCCACATCCCCACGATGCTGCTGCTCCTCGCCGCCATTTGCGGCGGGGGCGCGGCCGCGTGCTGGATATCGTGGTGGAGCGGCGATCGATCCCAGCCGCTGGCGTGGTGGGGAAGCGCCTTCGCCTCCGGCGCCGTCGGTTGCTCCCTGCTCGCTTTCCAGGCGACGCTTCCGGTCCTGCTCGGCATCGACCTCGCCAATGCCGCGGTCCTGCTCTGCTACGGTCTCGCTTTCGGGGGCGCCTGCGTGTTCGACGGGCGTCGATCGCCGCTGCCGATTGTGTTCGGCGGCGCCGCGCTGTGGCTGGTCGCCTGCCGGATCGAGGGATTTCACGAGTCCGGCGTCGCCCGTACCGCCGTCGCCTCGACGCTGGGCGCCGCCTATGCCTTCGCGCTCGCGCGGGAGTTCGCCCGCGGCGGCCGGGACTCGTTGCGCTTGCGGCGGATCCTGGTCGGGGCCTGCGCGCTGATCGGCCTCACATTCGTGCTGCGCGGCCTGGGACTGCTGCTCGCCACGACGCCGGACCTGCTGGTCCATGCCGGCGCGGCCGAGGGGATGCTGCTGTTCATCCCGATACCCGTGGTGTTCGCCACCGTGTTTCTCGGCCTCAGCCTGTCGCGCGACCGCACCGAATCCGCGCTGCGGCGCTTGGCGGCGCTGGATTCCCTCACGGGGGTGCTGAACCGCGGCGCCTTCATGGCCAAGGCCGAGAAGGTGCTGCAGCGGGCGAAGGTCGACGGCAGGCCCGTGTCGCTGGTGCTGTTCGACCTCGATCGCTTCAAGCACATCAACGATCGCTACGGCCACCCGACGGGCGACGAGATCCTGCGGCTCTTCGTGGAAGGGGCGGAGGACGCGCTGCGACCGAGCGACCTGATCGGGCGCATCGGCGGGGAGGAGTTCGCGGTGCTGCTCGCGGGGACGGGACCGGACGATGCGCGGCGCGTCGCCGACCGCATCCGCGTCGCGTTCGCGGGCCAGAAGGTCGAGGTGCGCGGCGAGGTCGCCGCGACGACGGTGAGCGCGGGGGTTGCGAGCGCGCGCCGGCGGGAGACGCTCGACCGGCTGTTCGTGCAGGCGGACGCCGCGCTCTATGCGGCCAAGAATGCGGGCCGCAACCGCGTCGAGGTGGCGCGCGAGGAGGAGTCGGTGCTGCGTCCGATCGCGGGCGGCCGCGGCCGGCGCGGCAGCAGCGCGGCCTGAAGCGGGGAGGGACCCGCGCCCATTGCGCCGGGTTGCTGCGCTCGCGATATCTGGGCTAGACCGTTCCCGGTCATTCCGCGCCCTTCAAAACCAACCCAAGGACTTCCATGACCACCATCGGCTCTGGCGGCCGCCCACCCCGGATTCGGGACTGGCGGCTCGACGACGAGGAAGAGGAGGAGGGCGAGAAGGCGATCCGCCCGCTCGCGCCCCAGGTCGACAAGCACCTGTTCGAGTCGCGGACCGTCCTCATCACCGGGCAGATCAGCCAGGAGCTGGCGCGCGACGTCACCTCGCGCCTGCTGGCGCTGAGCAAGGCGTCGAGCGAGCCGATCACCGTGATCGTGTCCTCGCCGGGCGGCCACGTCGAATCCGGCGACATGATCCACGACATGATCCGCTTCGTCTCGGCCCCGGTGAACATCGTCGGCACCGGTTGGGTGGCGAGCGCGGGGGCGCTGATCTACGTCTCGGTGCCGCGCGAGCGCCGCTTCTGCACCCCCAACACGCGCTTCCTGCTGCACCAGCCCTCGGGCGGGGCCGGCGGCGTCGCCACGGACATCGAGATC
>Ga0182738_1004688_pt1 | contig 14994 bp, 10 predicted proteins | sample eDN5th30CBELigMG_FD_128876 | JGI IMG/M metagenome (GOLD analysis project Ga0182738, IMG submission 128876) | Enriched Miracle-Growth compost microbial communities from Emeryville, California, USA - eDNA 5th pass 30_C BE-Lig MG (version 2)... ... | reverse complement strand
TCCGCAACGATCAGCACAAGGCAGGAACGGAGGCCAAGGCCGCCGACCCGGCCCAGGGTTGAGCCCGGGTGCGCGACTGGGCGCGCAGCCTGTGCCGAGGCACGCCGGTCCGGCCGGCGGGCTGCCGGGCTCCCCGCCGGTCCTGCTTCCGGGTTGCCTGACTACCGGACGCCCGGCCGCCGTACTTCCGAGCTTCCGGGGTTCTTCCGGAGTGACGGACTGACGTGCTTCGGAGCGCTGGACTACCGGCCCGCCGTGTCCCACAAACGGTGACTGCACGGGCGCGTGAGTCGCCACGAGCGGGACATCAATGGGGCCCGTGTCCCACAAATGGCAACCTCAACCACCCGGATGTCGCAACAAGTGGGACGCGCCTCGCACTGCGCCGCCTCTGCCGGTCGACCGGCCCACCGGTCCATCGGCCCGCCGGGCCGCCGGTCTGCCGGGCCGCAGGTCCGGCCACGGGCCGCAGGTCCGGCCACGGTCCACGGGTCCGGCCGCGGGCCACCCGCCCGCCGTGTCCCACAAACGGCGACCCCACGGGTGCGCGAGTCGCCACGAGCGGGACACCCATCCGGCCCGTGTCCCACAAATGGCGACCTCAACCGCCCGGAAGTACCCACAAGTGGGACACGCCCCGCGATACCCCGGCCTCAACCGGCCGGAAGTACCCACAAGTGGGACACGCCCCCGCGGTGCCCGCGCTCAGCCGCCCCGCACATGCCCGATGGCGGCGACGGACAGCGCGAGCACGACGAGGAGCCCCGCCGCCAACATGGCGCACCCCGCGCTGCCCACACTGCAGTGCGGCGCGCACCGGCGACGCGCACCGGCGGCCCCCGCCCGAGCCGCTAGACGAGGCTCTTGGTGTGCCAGACGGTCTTGGTCTCGGTGAAGGCCGTGATCCGCTGCAGGCTCGGCGCCGCGGCATCCGGCCCCTGCTCGGGACGCAGCACCCGGGTGAGGGTCTGCGCCGCGGCGATCTCCAGGTCGATCCACTCCAGCTCGCCCGCGCCGACGAGATCCAGCGCGTGCACCTCGGGGTGCGAAGCCAGCCACGGCGCGATCTCGGCGGGAGAGCCGGTGAGGATGTTGACGACGCCGCCCGGGACGTCCGACGTCGCGAGCACTTCGGCGAGGCTGATGGCCGACAGCGGATAGCGCTCCGAGGCCACGACCACGACCGCGTTGCCGCCGACGAGCGCGGGCGCGATCGCGGAGACGAGACCGAGCAGCGCGGAGTCCTGCGGCGCGATGATCGCCACGACTCCGGTCGGCTCCGGGACGGAGATGTCGAAGTAGGGACCCGCGACCGGGTTGAGCGACCCCGACACCTGCGTGTACTTGTCGCACCAGCCGGCGTACCAGACCCAGCGGTCGATCGCCTCGTCGACCTCGGCGCCCGCCGCGGCGGCGGACACGCCGGTCTGCGCGACGATCTCGTCGATGAACTGCGCGCGGCGCCCCTCGAGGACCTCGGCCACGCGGTAGAGCACCTGCCCGCGGTTGTACGCCGTCGCCCCGGCCCACTTGGCGCCCGCGCCCAGGGCCGCCTTGACGGCATCCCGCGCGTCCTTGCGGGATCCCTGCGCGGCGTTGGCGAGGAACGCGCCCTTGGGCGAGAAGACCTCGTACGTGCGGCCGGATTCGCTGCGCGGGAAGGCGCCGCCGATGAACAGCTTGTAGGTCTTGGGCACGGTCAGTCGCTTGCTCACTTGGCGCCTCCCTTGAGGTACGCGAGCAGCCCGTGACGGCCGCCCTCCCGGCCGTAGCCGGACTCCTTGTAGCCGCCGAAGGGGCTGGACGGGTCGAAGCGGTTGAAGGTGTTGGCCCACACCACGCCCGCGCGGAGGCGGTCGGCCACGGCGAGGATCTTCGAGCCCTTGTCGCTCCAGATGCCGGCGGACAGGCCGTACGGCGTGTTGTTCGCCTTCGCGATCGCCTCGGCGGGGGTGCGGAAGGTGAGGACCGAGAGCACCGGCCCGAAGATCTCCTCGCGCGCGATGCGGTGGCTGGACTGCACGTTCGTGAAGATCGTGGGGGCGAACCAGAACCCGTTGTCGGGGATGACGCAGTCCGGACTCCACCGCTCGGCGCCCTCCTCCTCGCCGATGTCGCTGAGCTCGCGGATGCGGTCGAGCTGCTCGCGCGAGTTGATGGCGCCGATGTCGGTGTTCTTGTCCAGGGGGTCGCCCAGGCGCAGCGTCGACAGACGCGCCTTGAGACGGTCGACGACCTCATCGTGCACGTTCTCCTGCACGAGCAGGCGGCTGCCCGCGCAGCACACGTGCCCCTGGTTGAAGAAGATGCCGTTGACGATGCCCTCGATCGCCTGGTCGATGGGGGCGTCGTCGAAGACGATGTTGGCCGCCTTGCCGCCCAGCTCGAGGGTCACCTTCTTGTGCGTGCCCGCGACCGCCTTGGCGATCTCGCGCCCCACGGCCGTGGATCCCGTGAAGGCGATCTTGTCGACATCCGGATGCCGGACGAGGGTGGCGCCGGTGGCTCCCGCGCCGGTGACGATGTTGACCACGCCCGGCGGCAGGTCGGCCTGCTGCAGGATCTCCGCGAACAGGAGCGCGGTCAGCGGCGTGGTCTCGGCCGGCTTGAGGACGACGGTGTTGCCGGCGGCCAGCGCCGGGGCGATCTTCCACGCGAGCATCAGCAGCGGGAAGTTCCACGGGATGATCTGCCCGGCGACGCCCAGCGCCTTGGGGTCGGCCCCGAGGCCCGCGTAGTCGAGCTTGTCGGCCCAGCCCGCGTAGTAGAAGAACCACGCGGCCACGAGCGGGACGTCGACGTCGCGGCTCTCCTTGATCGGCTTGCCGTTGTCCAGGCTCTCGGCCACGGCGAGCTCGCGGGCCCGCTCCTGCACGAGGCGGGCGATGCGGAACAGGTACTTGCCGCGGTCGCGCCCGCTCATCTTCGACCACGTGCGCTCGTACGCGCGGCGCGCGGCCGCGACGGCACGGTCGATGTCGGCGTCGGAGGCCGACGCGATCGTCGCGATCCGCTTCTCGTCGGCGGGCGAGATGGTCGTGAACGGCGTCCCGCCGCCCTCGACGAACTCGCCGTCGATGAACAGGCCGTACTCGTCGCGGAGGTTGAGGATGGCGCGCGATTCCGGCGCCGGAGCGTATTCGAGGAAGCTCATGGGAAGTCCTAGTCGATCGTGACGTAGTCGGCGCCGGAGTAGTGACCCGAGGCCAGCTTCTGGCGCTGCAGGAGCACGTCGTTGAGGAGGCTCGAGGCCCCGAACCGGAAGAGATGGGGCTGGAGCCACTCCTCCCCCACGGTCTCGGCCACGGTCACGACGTACTTGATCGCGTCCTTGGACGAGCGGATGCCGCCGGCCGGCTTCACCCCGATGCGCTCGCCGGTCGCGCGGTACCAGTCGCGCACGACCTCGAGCATGAGGAGGGTGACAGGGAGCGTCGCGGCGGGCTGCACCTTGCCCGTCGAGGTCTTGATGAAGTCCGCGCCCGCGAGGATCGCCAGCCACGACGCCCGGCGCACGTTATCGTACGTGTTGAGCTCGCCGGTCTCGAGGATCACCTTGAGGGACGCCGAGGTGCCGTCCCCGCGGCGGCAGGCCGCCTTGACCTGCGCGATCTGGTCGAAGACGAGTCCGTAGCGGCCGGCCAGGAACGCGCCCCGGTCGATGACCATGTCGATCTCGTCGGCGCCGTCGGCGACCGCCTCGGCGGTGTCGCGCAGCTTGACGTCGAGGGACGCGCGTCCGCTCGGGAACGCGGTCGCGACGGCCGCGACGCCGATGAGGCCGTCGTCGGGGTCGCCGTGCGCGCCGCCGAGCGCCTCGACGGCGTACGGGACCATGTCGCCGTACACGCACACCGCCGCGACGCGCGGGCAGGTCGGGTCGGAGGCATCCGGCCGCAGCGCCTTGGCGACGAGCGAGCGCACCTTGCCCGGGGTGTCGGCGCCCTCGAGCGTCGTGAGGTCGGTGAGCTGGATGATGCGGTCCAGCGCCCACGCCTTGGAGGTGGTCTTGATGGAGCGGGTGCCGAGACCGGCGGCCCGCTGCTCGAGACCGACGGCGTCGACACCGGGAAGCCCGTGCAGATAGCGGCTCAGCGTCGCGTCATCGGGGTCACCGCCCAGCAGCTGCAGCGCGCGGGGCGACGGAGCGACCTCGTGCGCGGGAACAGAGGAAAGCGTCATGAGAGTCCAGCGCCCTTCGAATCGGCAGACACGACCATCCTAGTCTGCGCCCCTTCTGCGCCCCCGGCCTCCCGGAGGCTGTCGCGGAGCGCCGCGCACACGGCATCGACGGTGATCCCGGCGCGCTCCAGAAGGATGTCTCCGGCGCCGCTCGTGCCGTAGCCGTGGACGGCCACGGCACGCCCGTCGAGGCCGATGTAGCGGTGCCAGCCGGTGTCGGTGCCGGCCTCGACGCTGACCCGGCACCGCACGTGCGCGGGAAGCACGTGGGCGCGGTAATCGGCGTCCTGCTGCTCGAACCACTCGAGGCACGGCGCGGACACCACGCGGATGCCGATGCCCTCGGCGTCCAGCAGCTCGGCGGCGCCGAGGGCGACCGCGACCTCGGATCCGGTCGCGATGACGATGGCGTCGACCGCACCGTCGGGGTCGCGGAGGATGTAGGCGCCGCGGGTCGCTCCCTCCTCGGGGCGGATGTCCTGCGCGACGACAGGCAGCTTCTGCCTGCTGAGGACGAGCGCGGTGGGTCCGGACGGATCGGCGAGGACCCGCCGCCACGCGTCGACCGTCTCGACCCAGTCCGCCGGACGGACGACCGCGAGGCCGGGGATGGCGCGATAGCTCCACAGATGCTCGAGCGGCTGGTGCGTCGGGCCGTCCTCGCCCACGGCGATCGAGTCATGGCTCCAGACGTAGACGACCGGGAGCGACATGAGCGCGGCGAGCCGAACCGCGGGCCGCATGTAGTCGGAGAAGACGAAGAAGGTCGCGCCGAACGGACGGCTCACGCCACCGAGGGCGATGCCGTTGAGGATCGCGCCCATCGCGTGCTCGCGGATCCCGAAGTGGACGAGCTGCCCGCCGTGACCGCCGGGCCACTGCTCGCTCACCGCATCCATGGGCAGGAAGCTGTCGACGGTGGAGATGCGCGTGCCGTTCGACTCGGCGAGGTCCGCCGAGCCGCCCCAGAGCTCCGGGAGCAACGGCGCGATGCGCTCCAGCACGGCGGCTCCCGCGGCACGTGTCGCGGCCGGCTGTGCCTGGTCGCGAAGCTCGTCGAGCGCCGCGAGCGCCTCGGACACGTCGCGCTGCCGCATGCGATCGAGCAGCGCCGCGGCATCCGGATCCTCGCTGCGCCACCGCTCCTCACGGACGCGCCACTCGGCGTGGGCGTGCGCGCCCCGGTCCGCGACCGCGCGCGCGTGGGCGAGCAGGTGCTCGGGCATGTAGAGCTCCCGCTCGGGGTCGAGCCCCAGCAGCTCCTTGGTCGCACGGACCTCGTCGGCGCCGGGAGCGCCGGAATGCGCGCCCGCCGTGCCGCCGACGGTGGGCATCGGATGCCCGATGCGGGTTCGAAGTCGCACGAGCACCGGCCCGTGCAGCGAGAGCTCATGCGCACGCGTGAAGGCGTCGCGCAGCGCGGCGGGGTCCTCGCCGTCGGCGATCTCGAGCGTGTGCCACCCGTACGCGCGATAGCGGGCCTCGACATCCTCGCCGAAGGCGATCGACGTGTCGCCCTCGATGGAGATGCCGTTGTCATCCCACACCACGATGAGCTTCTGCAGTCCGAGGGTGCCCGCGAGCGAGGACGCCTCGTGGGAGATGCCCTCCTCCATGTCGCCGTCCGATGCGAAGCACCACACACGCGGTGAGTAGAGGTCCGTGCCCAGGAGGCGCTCCAGGCGGGCGCCCTCCATCGCGATGCCGACGGCGTTGGCGACGCCCTGGCCGAGCGGTCCGGTCGTCGTCTCGACACCGGGCGTGTGCCCGCGCTCGGGATGCCCGGGAGTGCGGGAGTCGATGGTACGCGCGCGGCGCAGGTCGTCCAGCTCGAGGCCGTACCCGCACAGCCACAGCTGGAGGTACAGCGCGAGGCTCGCGTGGCCGCACGAGAGGACGAACCGATCGCGCCCCGCCCATTCGGGTGCCGCGGGGTCGTGCCGGAGGAACCCCTGGAACAGCACGTAGAGGGCGGGAGTGAGGCTCGACGCCGTTCCGGCGTGTCCTGCGCCCTTGGCCTGCACGATCTCCAGCGGAAGGACCCGCGCGTGCCGCACCACGGCTTCGTCGAGGTCCGAGGGCCATCCGGTCTTGTTCAGCACTGCTCTCCCTGCGGAATGTGTCGGATCGAGGACGGCGTCCTCTGGGTGCGGATCGCGCGCCCGCGCGCGCGTCCGCACATGACCGTGGGGCGGGAGAGCTCCCCGCCCCACGGCTGCGGCTTACTGGCAGCTCTCGATGTAGAAGTACTTCGAGATCTCCGGGTCGTCCGCGTTCTCGGTGGTGGCGATGATGTTCGGCAGCACCTTGGGCGTGTCGATCGACTTCTCGTCACCCGTGAGCACCGCGTAGGCGTACTCGACGCCCAGGCGACCCTCCTGGATGAAGTCCTGCACCACGAGGATGTTGATGTTGCCGGCGCGCAGCTGCTCGACGGTGCCGGGCTCGGCGTCGTAGCCGGCCACGATGATCTCACCGGCACGACCGGCCTTGACGACGGCGTTCGCAGCGCCCGTGGCCGAGTTGCCGTTGACGCCGAAGACACCGGTCAGGTCGGGGTGCGCGAGCATGAGCGCCTGGACCTGGCTCTCCGCCGTCGCGACGACCGAGCGCGAGTACTCGGGCTCGAGGACCTTGACGTCGGGGTACTTCTCGGCCATCACCTTGCGGAAGCCCTCCACGCGGTCGACGTCCGTCGTGGCGCCGGGGACACCCGAGATGATGGCGACGGTGCCCTTGCCGCCGATCGCCTCGCCGAGGGCCTCGGCGGCCGCGCCGCCGCCCTGGACGTTGTCGGAGCTGATGACCGCGGACAGGCCCTTCGTGTCCTCGAGGCCGGTGTCGATCGTCATGACCGGGATGTCGGCGGCGAGGAACTGGTCCACCGCCGGCCGCAGGGCGGACGAGTCGGACGGCACGAGCAGGAGCGCGTCGGGCGACGTCGCGAGGACTGCCTGGACGACGGGGAGCTGCTGCGCGGGGTCCCACGCGTTGGCGCCCTGGAAGTCGACCTTGACGCCCAGCTCCTCGGCGGCCTCGAGGGCGCCGCAGTACATGGTCTGGTAGGCCGAGTGGGTCGTCATGCCCGGGACGAGGGCGATCGTGTACTCCTCGCCGCCCTTGCCGCCGCCGCCCTGAGTGGGGTCGGCGCTCGGCGAGGAGGAGCATCCGGCGAGGACGAGGGCGCCGGCCGCTGCGGCGGCGAAGGCGACCTTCTTGAGGGTGTGGCGCTGTGTCATGTCATTCCTTTCCGGGGCTTCATCGCCCCTTTCCCCGAAGTGGGGGCCTTGTTACGGGCGTTCTCCCGCGAACTTGATGCGCAGCTGATCGCCGAAGACGGCCGCGACGGTGATGATGCCGATCGCGATCGTCTGCCAGAACGACTGCACACCGGCGATGATGAGGCCGATCTGCAGCGACGACATGATCAGCGCACCGATGATCGTGCCCAGCACCGAGCCACGGCCGCCGGAGAGGCTGGCGCCGCCGATGACGGCCGCCGCGATCGAGAGAAGCTCCATGCCCTGAGCCGCCATCGGGCTCGCGCTCACGAAGCGGGTCGTGAGGAGGAAGCCGGCGATTCCCGCGAAGAGCCCGGACAGCATGTAGATCCGGATGAGGTGCCGGTCCACGTTGATGCCGGCCCGTCGGGCCGCGCCGGAGTTGCTGCCGATCGCGAACGAGCGGAGTCCGAATCGTGTGCGGGTCAGCACGATCGCCGCGACGACGGCCAGGACGATCGTCACGATCACCGGAACCGTGAGCCATCCTCCGATCACCTGGTTGCCGATCGTGCCGAGGACGGGCGGCAGACCGACCACCTCGGCGCCGCCGCTGATGAGGTTCATGGCCCCGGTCGCGACCGAGAGCATGCCCAGCGTGACGATGAAGGGCGTGATCTTGAGCTTCGTGATCACGAGCCCGTTGACCAACCCCGCGACGAGGCCGACGACGAGCATCGTGGCGAGGCCGGCGAGCACGGTGATCGTCATGTCGGATCCGGAGGCGTACATGCCTCTCATCACGACCGCGCCCACGACGGCGGAGCACGCCATGACGGCGCCGACCGACAGGTCGATCCCTCCCGTGACGATGACGAAGGTCTGCCCGAGCGCGAGCAGGGCGACCAGGGTCGTGGTCTGCGACAGAGCGAGCCAGCTCGCCATGCTCAGGAAGCTGGGCGCCACGATGCCGATCACGACGACGATGACGAGCAGGATGAGGATGCGGGCGACGTCGCCGTCCCACTTGCCGAGGATCGATCCGATGCGCCCGAGGATGCTGCGCCCGCCCTCGCGGGGAGCGTCGGGCGTGTCGATCGACGTCGTCTCCTGCGGCTGCAGCGAGGGCTGCCGTGTCGCGCTCATAGCTGTCCTTCCAATGCCGAGCCGGTGATCCAGCCGATGATCGTCTCGACGCTCTCGACCTTCGGGTCGAGGTCGGCGACGATGCGCCCCCGATACATCACGAGGACGCGGTCGCAGAGTTCCCGCACCTGGGGCAGGTTGTGGCTGATCAGCAGGACGGGCACGTTGCGCTCGGCGACGCTCTGGACGAGCTCGCCGACGCGGTGCTGCTGCTCGACGCCGAGCGCGGCCGTCGGCTCGTCCATGAGGACGAACCGGGAGCCGCGCGAGACGGCGCGCGCGACCGCGATCGCCTGACGCTGTCCGCCCGACAGGGCGCTCGTGCGGGCGCGCACCGAGCCGATGCGGATGCGCGTCGTCTTCAGCTCCTCCTCCGCCTCACGGATCATGCCGCGACGGTCGAGGAAGCCGAGCAGGCCCCACAGCCCCCGCGCACGACGCTCGCGCCCGAGGAAGAGGTTCGCCCAGATCGGGATGTCGAGCGCCAGCGCGAGGTCCTGGTAGACGGTCTCGATCCCGAGGTCGCGCGCGTGCGAGGGATCGGAGAGCGAGACATCCTCCCCCTCGAACGTGATGCGTCCCGCCGTGGGCGCGGCGGCGCCGGACAGCACCGACACGAGGGTGGACTTGCCTGCGCCGTTGTCGCCGACGAGACCGACGACCTCGCCCGCACGGATCTCGAAGTCGACGCCCCGCAGGGCCTGCACATGGCCGTAGTGCTTCGTCACACCCTCGACCTTCAACACGACTCGGTCTGGATCACTCATCCGACCCTCCTTTCGGCTTTCGCGCGTCCTCGGACGCGCCGGCGCGCAGCCGCGCGAGACGCTGCGTCGATGCAGCATCCGGCTCGACGACGGCGAGCACCCGTTCGGGTGCGTGGAACTCGATCGGCGTGCCCTCTGCGGCGGCACCGGACAGCGCCGCGCCGAGGGCCGCGTGCTCCAGATCGGAGCTGATGACGACGGGCACGCCGGTCGCGTCGGCGACCGCCTGCCGCCACACGGCGAACCGGGATCCGCCGCCCGACAGGACGATGGTGGTCGACGCGTCGATGCGTCCGCCGGAGACCGCGGCGAGCGAGTCGGCGAGCGACACCGCGGTGCCCTCGACGAGCGCCCGCATGAGGTGCTCCGCCCCGTGGTGGAACCCGACGCCGGAGAAGGCCCCCTGCGCACGCGTGCTCACGACGGGGGTGCGCGTCCCGCCGAGGTGCGGTGTCGCGGCGAGCGTGTCGTCCATCTCGGCCGTAGCGGCCGCCTCCAGGAGATCCTTCTCGGGGCGGCCGACGAGACGTGCGAGCCAGTCCGTGGCGAGCCCCGCGGCCAGCACCACGCCCATCGCGATGGTCCGGCCTGCCTGTGCCGCGGCGAGGCGGTGGTATCCCGCCGGCACGGAGGACGCGACCGGGACCAGCACGGTTCCCCCGGAGCTGAGCGTGACGGCCGCGCGCGAGGGGTCCTCGAGCCCGAGGGCGAGCGCCGTCATGGCCTGGTCGCTTCCGCCGGCCGCGACGATCGTCCCCGCGGGGACGCCCGTCTCCTCGGCAGCGGTGGGCCGGACGGTGCCGGCGACGCCGAGCGTCGGCCGCAGCGGCGGAAGCATCTCGGGGGTGATGCCGGCGACCTCGAGCAGCCGTGCCGACGGGCGCTGCGCCTCGAGGTCGAAGAGCAGGGAGCCGCCGGCGTCGCACATCTCGAGAGCGGCCTCGCCGGTCAGGCGCAGCCGCACGTAGTCCTTCGGCTGCATCACGTGCGCGGCGGCCGCGAGCGCATCCGGCTCGTGGCGTCGCAGCCACGTGAGGCTGGGACCGGCGAAGCCGTGTGCGCTGCGGAATCCGGTCACCGCCTCGAGCTCATCGTCGCCGATCTCGTCGCGCCACAGGGCGACCTCGTCCCCCGAGCGCGCGTCCGACCAGATGATGGCGGGGCGCACAGGCCGGGCGTGCGCGTCGACGAGCACGACGCCGTGCATCTGGCCGGACAGGCCGATGCTCTTGATCTCCGTGCCCGCGGGGAGGGCCTGCGTCACCGCGCGCAGCGTCGCGACCGTCGCGGACCACCAGCGCTCGGGGTCCTGCTCGGCCCAGCCGGGGTGCGGGCGGTCTACGCCGTACCGCTCCTGCGCCGTCGCGACGAGTGCGCCGTGCGCGTCGATCGCGACGCACTTCGCACTCGACGTGCCGAGATCGATCCCGAGCCAGACGGACATTGAGCTGCTCCCGAACCCGACGGGCACCCGTTGCCCGACGTGGTCCCATCCTTTCGGGACCAGTGCTCACATGTCAAATTGGCGCTCATATGAGCGCGTCGGCCGCCCTCGCGTCCGTCACCAGCGTGGTCACCGCGCCGGAGCGCAGAGCCGCCGCGATCGCCTTGACCCGGCTCACGCCGCCCGCGAGCGCGATGAGCTCAGGCGCGCGACGCAGCTCCTCGAGCCGGATGCCCACGATGCGCCCGGCCGCGGCCGCGCGGACCTCGCGCCCCTGAGCGTCGATCGGGATGCCGCACATGTCGGCGACGACACCGGCGGCGCGCAGCTCCTGCCGCGCGTCCGGGGGAAGCTCGTCGAGCAGAGCGGATTGCGGCGGGTCCCACGACCCGACGCCGAAGACGCCCACGGTGAGGCGACCGAAGCGTCCGCGCGCCTCCGCGAGCGCGGGGTCGGCCAGCAGCTCCTGCGACATCTCGACCGACCCGACCACGAGGGGCGCGTGCATCGGGAACGCATCCCCGCCGGTGCGCTCGGCGACCCGCCGCACGAGCTCGACCCCGCTCACGGTGGGACCGGCAGCGCGCAGGCCGCCGACGAGCTGGACGGCATCCGCGCCGGTCCGGCCCTGGAGCGAGTCCGCCATCGCCGTGAGGCTCCGTCCCCACGCGAGACCCAGCACATCGTCCTCGGTGAGCAGGCCCGCCAGATAGTCGGCGCCGGCCTGCCCGACGCCCGCGGCGATGGCCTCCTCGTCGTCGGACCCGACGTTCACCACGATCGCGCGACGCAGGCCGTACGCGGCGGCGAGCCGCTCGCCGAGATCGAGGTCGACATCCGTCGGCACCTTGATGCTGATCTCGACGATCCCGGCGGCACGCGCCTCATCAAGCAGACGCGCGACCTTGAAGCGGGAGATCCCGAGCTCCTGCGCGATCTCGCTCTTCTGCTTGCCGTCGAGGTAGTACCGACGCGCGATCAGCGCGGCGTCGAGCAACGACGCGGAGCCCGTCGCGGCCTGTCTGGTGGTGGCCAACACTTTCCTCCGGGAGTCGAACGCCGCTGTCAGATCGTCAGTCTAGCCACGGCGCGGGAAGCCGCCGTCAGCCGAGCGCCGCGGCTGACGCGGACGGATCCGCGAGCTGTTCGAACCGCTCCACCGCCGCGCGGGTGTGCTCGTCGTCGAAGAACGCGTCCCACACGGCAGGTCCGATCGTGACGGCCGACACGCCCTCGGCCGCGAGCTCGAGGATCTGATCAGGCGTGCGCAGGCTGCCGGCCATGACCCTGGTGTCGGAGCCGGACGCCGTGAGCGACCGCTGGGCGAGAACCGCCTCGGAGATGCCGGATCGACCCGTCGCGTCGATGCGGGAGACGAACAGGGCGGTGTACGCCGCACCCGTCGCTGCGACCGCCGTGGCCTGGGAGGCGCGGTGGAGCGCGGTCACGAGGACGTCACCCCCCTCTGAGAGGGCCCGCGCCGCCGCGAGTCCGTGCGGCGCGTACGGCACCTTCACGACGACGCGCGGTGACAGCGCCCGCAGCGTCTGCCCGCGCTCGACCAGCGCACGCGCCGTCGGCCCCCACGTCTGCACGAAGATGCGCCGCGCCCCGGCGTCCTCCGCCCATGCGACGAAGTCGGGCAGGTCCGCACTGCCGAGCCCGGACCTCTCCAGGATCGCGGGGTTCGTCGTGACGCCGGCGAACAGCCCCGTGGAGAGCATCTCGGTGACACGTGGGCGATCGGCGCTGTCGATGAAGAACTCGACCATCAGATGCCTCGGGCGGATTCCTCGAGGGTCCCGTCTGCGCCCGGTCCGGGCTGCACGGTGTGCCCCGGCAGCGGAAGGATGCGCGTGTGGACCGCGTCGAGGATGTCGCCGGGTGTGACGAAGTACTCCCACTCCAGCTCGGCGGGCGGTGCGATCCAATTCCGTGCGCCCAGCACCACCACGGGTGCGTCGAGATCGTCGAACGCCTCCTCGCCGACCTTGGCGGCCACCGTGTTGAGCCAGCTGCCGCGCAGGCTGGCATCCGACACGCACACGAGCCGCCCGGTCTTGGCGACCGACTGCAGCAGGAGGTCGTACTCGAACGGCACGAGCGAGCGAGCGTCGATGACCTCGGCCCGCAGGCCGTGCCGCTCCGCCAGGATGTCGGCGGCCTCGAGGGCGCGATAGAGGGCGGCGCCGACCGTGAGGATCGTCAGGTCGTCGCCCGTGCGGACGACCTGCGGGACGCCGATGGGCGTCGTGTAGTCCTCCTCCGGGACACCCTCCGGGTGCACGGTCTCTGGCATGTCGTAGAGCCGCTGGCTCTCGAAGAAGACGACAGGGTCGTTGCCCCGCAGAGCGCTCGTGAGCAGCCCCTTGGCGTCGCGAGCCGTGGCGGGGAAGACCACCTTCAGCCCGGGGACGCCCGCGACCATCGAGCTCCAGTCCTGGGAGTGCTGCGCGCCGTACTTGGCGCCGACCGACACGCGCAGCACCATGGGCACGCTCACCAGCCCGCCCGACATGGGCTGCCACTTGGCCATCTGGTTGAAGATCTCGTCGCCCGCCCGGCCGATGAAGTCGGCGTACATGAGCTCGACGAGCGGGCGGCCGCCGCTGAGCGCGAAGCCCACGCCGGAGCCGACGATGACCGCCTCCGAGATGGGGGCGTTGAACAGGCGGTGCCGCGGCAGGAACTCCGTGAGGCCCTTGTAGACGCCGAAGGAGCCGCCCCAGTCGCGGTTCTCCTCGCCCCACAGCGTGATGCGGTCGTCGGCGGCGGTGGCCGACACGATCGCCTCGAACAGCGCGTCGCGGAACGTCACCGCCTTCGCGCCGCTGAGCGTCTTGCCGTCGACGACGCCCACGCGGGACTTCTTCGCGATGGCGAGCTTCTGCGGCAGCTCGTCCAGCGGAACCGACGTCTCGCCGACGGGGGCCGTGCCGGGCTCCTCGACCCGGTCGTTGAAGGTCAGGGAGGCCATGACGTCCGCGTCGTCGCGCAGGCGCAGCCGCGGCGACACCTCGGGGTCGATCGCGACCTCGAGTGCGGCGCGCACGGTCTGCTGAGCCCACTCCTTGTAACGGTCGTGCAGATCCGCCGACGCGATCCCGCCGTCGACGAGTCGCTGGAAGTAGGCGGGGATGGGATCCGCGGCGGTCCACCGCTCGAGCTCTTCCTTCGTCCGGTAGGACGAGGCGTCGCTGGGCGAGTGGCCCGAGAGCCGGTAGGTCTGGCAGTCGATGAGGACCGGCCCCTCCCCCGCCTCGAGGATCTGCCGGGCGGTGGTCATCGCGTCGATGACCGCGAGCGGGTCGTTGCCGTCGATGGTGCGCGCGTGCATGTTGTCCGCGTTGATGCCCGCACCGATGCGGGCGAGTCGGTCGAACGCCATCGTCTCGCCGATGGGCTGTCCGCCCATGCCGTAGAAGTTGTTGACGATGAAGAAGACGACCGGCAGCCCACCGCGGTGCTCCTCGTCCATGAGGCCCTTGAGCTGGGCCATGGACGCGAAGTTGAACGACTCCCATACCGGCCCCGTGCCCGTCGACGCGTCCCCGATGCTCGCGACCACGATGCCGGGTCGGCGCCGGAGGCGGTTGTGCAGCGCGGCGCCGGTGGCCAATGGCGCGGAGCCGCCGACGATCGCGTTGTTGGGGTAGATGCCCAGCGGCGGGAAGAACGCGTGCATGCTTCCGCCCAGGCCGCGGTTGAACCCGGTGCGGCGCCCGAAGGTCTCCGCAGACATCCCGTACATGAGGTAGTTGATCGCCTGCTGCTCAGGGTCGTCGGATGCCAGGCGCCGCTGGACGACATCCCATGTCGCGCCTTCCGACCACGCCTTCAGGTCGGCCTCGAGCTCGGCCGTATCCGATGAGGCGATCGCCGAGAGTCCCTTCGCGACGACCTCGCCGTGGCTGCGGTGGCTGCCGAACACCTTGTCGATCGCGCCGAGCGTGAAGGCCTGCCCGACCGCGGCCGCCTCCTGTCCGATCGAGAGGTGCGCCGGACCGGCGTGCGTATAGGAGACGCCCAGGTAGGAGCCTTCGCGCTTGATGGAGTTGAGCATGAGCTCGAACTCGCGCACGAGCAGCATGTCCCGGCCGATGCGCCGCAAGGCGTCCTCGCCGTGCAGCGCGGATTCCCGCGCGATGTCCGGCTGGTAGGCGTTGACCTCGATGGGGGTGAAGCGGATGCTGTCTGCTCGCCGGACCTCGACCGGGTCGATGAGTAGCTCCTT
>Ga0182738_1004687_pt1 | contig 14994 bp, 10 predicted proteins | sample eDN5th30CBELigMG_FD_128876 | JGI IMG/M metagenome (GOLD analysis project Ga0182738, IMG submission 128876) | Enriched Miracle-Growth compost microbial communities from Emeryville, California, USA - eDNA 5th pass 30_C BE-Lig MG (version 2)... ... | reverse complement strand
TAACATCAAGACCAAGGTTGTCCGAAGAAACGCGAAATTTACAATTTGAATTTTGATTTGGAGGAAATGAAACTTGCCAGTTTTTCATAATAATATTAATCAAAATTTTTTATCTAAACAGAATATTGACGGGAATAATTGTTTCTCAATCCCAGAAATTTGAAAATTTAAGAAATCGTAAGGTCGCATACATGCATTTCTTCATTCCAACAAAAGTTCTCAAAGTCCTCATAGTTCAATGTAATAATCAAAGATAAAGTTCTCAAATAAATTTTCCCTTTTCTATTTTCTGAACCTTTTGAAACTTAATCAAGACAAAGGCCAAGGAGTGTCTCAAGATAAACAAATGCTAAAAATCTCTCTGAGTCAGGTTTTTCACCTTTCAAGCAAAAATTGAAAGGGCTTCAAAGATTATTCTATTTTATCATCAGATTGAGAAATGAATCAATGATGATTCGATTTGAAATTCTTGGATGACTCTTAAGCATTAGTATAATAGTTAGGTTGCTCAAGAAGATAGAATTCCCCGAGTTCGCAAGGATCTCAGATTTGTTTTTTCGTTTAAAAGTTTCAAAATTTTAGATCTTTTTTGAGTGCGAAAATTTATTCGATTCGATTTGAAGTTCAAAAGGAAGAAAAGTTAAATTTAAAAGAACAAGCAAAACTTGAATTAAACAAAATTATATTTTCACCAGCTCAGAGTCTTTTGAAAAAGTTCCTTTTGAAAGTTTTCAGATCGATTCAAGGCTCTTCTCTCAACCCAAACAGACCTTGCTTCCTATCCCAAATTTTCTTTTTTATCCCTATAAAAATTACCTTCTCTGCTTTCCCGCTAGTCAAGCTATTAATAAAAACGTGGACATTTATTACAAACTAAAGAATTTAAATCAGCTTGCAGGGCACATAATTCTAATCTAATTTTGACTTTTAAATTCTCAATTTAAATAAAACAAAAAAATGTCCCAACCTTTACCCCAACCTGGCGAGGCTCCTCCTCTCAATGCCAACAAAATCAGCATTATTACCAAGTCTGATATCAGATATGAGGGTATCTTGTACCACATCAACCCTCAAGATCAAAACATCACTTTGTGCAATGTTAGATCTTTCGGAACAGAAGGCAGAAGACCTGGTGATGAAATCGCCCCTTCCCTTCAAATCACCCCTTACATCTGCTTCAGAGGTACCGATATAAAGGACTTGAAGGTTCTCGAATCCCCTCAACAAGGCCAAGGTGAAACTACCGCTAATGAAGCTAAACCCACACAAAGCCAACCTGTTGACACTACTCAAGCCAATGTCAAGCAACCAACTGGACAACAAGACACCCAAGCCCCCAAGGAAGAACAAAAGGAATTCGATTTCCAATCCATGAAAGCTAAATTCGAACAATTCACTTCTGAACACAAGTCCAACATTAATGTCAAAAACTACGAACAAAAGGACTTCTTTGACAACCTTTCCACTTCCACTGCTGAAAAAGCTAGAGACATTCCTTTCGATAGAGTCGCCCAAAAGAACCTCGACAAGGAAACCTTCGGATCTGAATACGTCGATACTGCTACACACAGAGGCGGCCGTGGGCATAGAAGAGGTGGTCGTGGAGGCAACTACAGAGGCGGCGGCAACTATAGAGGTGGCCACAGAGGAGGCCATCGTAACTATGGTGGAAACCAAGGCAACTACGGCGGTAACCAAGGTAACTATGGCGGAAACCAAGGCGGTAACTACGGTGGAAGCCAAGGAGGTAACTACGGTGGAAACCAAGGTGGCTACGGAGGCCAAAGAAGATATGGCGGTGGTCAAGGTAACTATGGTGGCCATAGAAACGAAGGAGGACAAGGAGGCTATGGTGGACATAGAAATGAAGGAGGAAACTACGGTGGTCACAGAAATGAAGGTGGATACCGTCAAGGTGGCCATGGAGGTGATCACGGAGGACAAGGTGGATATAACCAAGGCCAAAGATACTATAAGACCTACCAATCCATTGGAGGTCAACAAGGTGAAGAAGGAAGAGGTGAGCAAAGAAGATATGGAAACCAAAACCAGAACCAAAACCAAAATCAAAACCAACAAAGAGATTTTTAAACAAGAAACTTTCCCACTAAGACTTCGACACAAAAAAAAATGAGAGAAAAAAATATTATATATTAATTTAGATAATCATAACAAGGCTAATTTTATTATATATTTCTTCGTATAAAAATTGTAGCCTCGTCTAGAATTGCAAGAACGAACGTTAAAGAAATCTGATATATACTATAGTAGGCTTTGAACTAAATAGAGTCATCAATAGCTTCAATCAAAAATCACAATTACCAATCAATAGACTTATTTTTTTTGAAAGAGAAAAATCACTTATGGAATCATATCTTAAAAAATATCATATTAGAGATCGTGTTTCTCATTATATATCAAACGAAGTATTGATCATTCATACAAAAAGAAAAAAAAATCTAACAAAGTAAAAATTCATATTTATCTCATTTCCTCTCCTGGTTCAGCGATCTTAATGAATCTGATTTCATAGACTTGCTTGTAGTTTACAATCAATTTAGGATTTGCTGGTTCAAGTTCTCTTGCCTTATCAAAATCTTCAGCAGCATGGTAAAAGTCTTTCAGAGCCTTATGAGTAAATGCTCTACCAAAATAAGCATGGGAATTATTTGGCTGGTATTTAATAACTTGAGTATAATCCTTCAGTGCCAACTCAAATTCACCTTTTAAATGGATTTAGTAACGAGAGAATTTCTTAGACAAAAATTACCAGTCAATAAATAAGCCTTTGCTCTTTCATGCATGTAAACTGCTTCGTACGGACATAGTTTAATTGCTCTTGAGAGGGGTTCAATAGCATCTTCAAAGCTTTCCAAATTGGAATAGGCGATACCAACGTGATAATGAAGATCTGGTTCATAACTTTCATGAGCACCATGCTTTAAAGAGTCCTTGAAATCTTGAATAGCATTCTTGTATTTCTTTGAGAAATAATATGAAAGCCCTCTCTTGTAGAAGACCATAGCATCTTCTGGAGTAATATCCAAGGCTTGAGTTAAATCAACAATTGATTGCTCGTATTTCTTGATCTCCACATACAAGTCGCTTCTTCTAATATAAAAAACTGCATCCTTGCTATCCTTCTTTAATGCCATATCCATATAGTATAAGCCTTTATCAGTATCACCGAGACGTTGGTAAGCGAGACCTTTCATGCTGAAAATAGCTGGTGTAGTTGAACCAAGTTCCAGAGCTCTATTGAGAAATTTAAAACTAATTTTCCCCCAAAAACCCTTACTTATTGTAATCCTCAATAGCATCTTCAAATTGATGGAGTTCGACTTTGGAGTTTCCTCTGTAGAAATAAACTTCAGAATAATTTTCATCTTTCTTCACAGCAGAGTCAAAATCTCTCACAGCTTGGTGATGGTCTCCCATATCTTGATATACTAAACCTCTACTTTCGTATACCAAGCAATCTTCACCCATGATTTGCAAAACAGTAGTGAAGGACTGGAGAGCTTCTTGATTTCTGTGAGTTTTCTTAAACATGACACCCAAGTGATAAATTGAAGGAGTATGATCACTTTGAATTGAAAGAGCTTTTTCAAAGTTCTCAATTGCTTCTTCATATCTGCTCTCTTCCTGATAGGCAAGACCTTTAGCATGGAAGAATTTGCAATTCTTTGAATCCAGGGAAATGGCTGTGTCAAAATTACTATGAGCTTCTTCAAATTCACCAAGAGCCATAAGTGTGTTTCCCTTATTGTAATAAGATCTAGCATCATTGGGATCTAATTCAAGAGCCTTGTCAAGATGCTCAATTGCAGTGCGTAATTCTCCCAAATGATAAAATGTGAGTGCCACATTGTTTTCATAAGGAGCACTGTTGGGATCAATCTTGATTGCTTGATTGAATTCATCCAAGGCATGTTCGAAATTGGAGTCTTCGAAATATGCCAAACCAAGGTTATTATGAGCTGAGGCATTGTCCTTTTCTCTTTCAACGGCCTTGGTTAAATTTTCAATGGATTTCTTGTAATCACCAATTGTTCTATAACAGTTACCCAAATTGAAGTAAGCCTAAATAAAGGATTATGATTTCTTCTCTCTCTCATAATAGTTACCTTGAAGATCAGAGCTCTTTCTTTGATCTCACTTAAATGCTCAAGTGCTTTGTTGTAATCCTTGATTGCCGCCTAAAACAGTTTTTTTATTTATATTCATTCCTTCTTTCATACCTGATAATCTCCTTTCTTGCCATAAATCAAGGCTCTATTGAGATAGAAAGTTCCGTTATCTTCCTTCAAGTTGATGGCTTCAGTATATGCGTTTAATGCATCTTCTAGCTGATCCAACTGTTGGAAACAATTACCCTTGTTTGCTATTCAACTGTTAGACTGGGAAAAGTCAACATCAAAATAATACAGTGGTAGAAAGGATTTCTGGGTTCAAATCTGATGGCAGTTGAGAAATCGAAATAGGCTCTTTGGTATTGACCCAAGAGCATCAAGGCATTTCCTCTTGCTGAGTGATATTTGGCATAAAGCTTGTCAGACTGATTGACGCTTTGACTAAAAAGGTTTATAGATGGGGAGATCCCAAATATCTTACAGTAATGTGATGGCCTCAGTAAATAATTGAGCGGCTTTTTCGAGATCAGCATTGGTTCTATTGTATTCTTTATTCAAGTATTTTTCACCTTCCTTAAATTTATCGCTTGCCTAGGGACGGATCTTAAGAAAATGAAAACAACTTCGACAGAGTACGTCTTTCTGTTTTTGGACGGCATCTTTGGGATCATTGACTTTTTTATCTTTACGGTTAACTTTCGACATTTGCAAGGATTTAGTATTAAAAATTATTTATAAATAAAGCATGTAAGTTTCGTAAATATAAATATATAGAAAATCATACGTAATAAATTAATCCCATACTTCTTGAAGGATAACGTTAAAATTTCCAACCTAAACCTCTTCTAATTTTGTTTTTGCTTCACTTCCTCTTTTTTCACTGCTGAGGGCACAATAATTCTCCACAATATTGACCTTTGTGGGAGTCTGGTTTTTCTTTCTGATGTACTCCATTCTCAAAATTTCAGCTTTGTTCAATCGGATTGGAATTCCAGATTCGGTCAACCAACTTTGGTCGCTAATTTTCTTCTCGCTGCTCCTTTCTCCGTGATGTTGCTCAACCTTGAAATTTTCGCTCGTCTTTCCCTTACAAGGGCAAGCTTTCTCTGCGCTTGGTTGCAACTCCAAAAACTCTTTCAATGGCAAGGGAGTCATTTTTGCTGACGTTTTACTTGCAGAGCATAAGCTTGATTTTTGGCAAGAAGGCTTTGGGAAATAATTTTGTGAGTCTCCCAAATTTTCTTTTGAAGTCTCTGACGATAAAACAGGAGCTTCTCCTCTTTTAAAAGACCAGCTTTGTTTTCCAACAGAATTCAAGTCAAGTCTCATCAAAGGTTCACCAGACAATGAAATTGGTGTTGATTTTGCGGAATTAGTTCTTGCTTCTTGCATCTTTGAAATTGAATTCTTGGTCACACTCAACTTTTCATTCAAATTTCGAACTCTCTTTTGAATGCCCTGACTCATCTCTATGAAGAGGTTTTAGAAAAAAACTTTTGAAGTTTTTGTTACCGTCGAGCCTTTTGGCAGATTCTATATAAGGATTGATAAGAGGCTGTGACTTGCTAAGCTTTTGAACTGAGCTAGTTTCTTCATCAATCATTTGTTTCTCAGATGATGAGGGTCTCTCCACTGTAATCCTATCTAAAGTTTCATTCAGATTAATGCTGACAACTCTCTCAAGTTCAGGTTCTGGTTCAACTGAAGACAGAGCAAGAGGTTTTTCTTCAATAATTCTTGAAGACTCAGGATCCTTTTTGAGATTTACAATATTAGGGACCTCTATTTCTTCTGATAAGGGAATCTCCATAATATTTCGAAGCTCTAAAGGGAGCTCGTTGGCCCTTACCACTTGGGATTCAGCAAGTTCTACACTTGTTATGTTTGCAAGCCTTCTGATTTTTGGAGAATTGAAGAATGGAGCTTTCATCATAAATATTCTCTCAGGAAGCTGATTTTCCTTTAGCTTGCTTCCAGATTTCTCGAGATTCATCTTGTAAAGAGGCTGGCTCTTCATTGCCTCAATCAATTTTTCCCTATCCAACACTTTTTGCCATTTATAATATTTGCCCATTCCTTTATTGCTTTTCTGGGAGTTCAACCCATGATACTTGTCAAAGTTTCGAAAACTGTCTTGAAGGGTTTCTTTCTTGTGGACTTTGATCTTTAATCTAGAAAATAAGCAGAGTTCAGAATGAGCCTTACCTCATAGTTCGGAATTTGCAAATTGAAGTGATTTTATATTTTTCGACTCCTAACGAATAACTTTCGGCAAAGAATTTAATTAATCGGCTATTCAAAATCAAATCAAAATTCAAATCAAACCTTCCACAGCCAGAAAATCCTTAAATCACCAACAGTCAATCTCAAATTCTTATTTTTCAATGAAAAAATTGCTCATTTATTTTATTACCTCTCAAAACAGAAAAACTAAATTTCGTCAAGGAAGATTTCATCAAATCTACCTTTTATTATTTGATAATAATCATAATAAATACAATTTTATATCATAATTCCAATCTTATTCACTGTCATTATTACATTTATTGAAAGAAAGGGTAAACATATATAAATAGATCAAGATAAAAGTACAAAATTTTGTTCGAGATTAAAAGTCATCTTCAGTTGCTTCAACCAGACTTGGAAGACTATGTCTGCAATAAGGGCACTCAAGTTTACTTTCCATCCATCTCTTGAGGCAATGCTCATGGAATTCATGCTTGCACGGAGTTCGGATCATTGTCGCCATCCTTCTTGCTTCATTTAACAATGATTCTGATTTATCATCTAATCCACTCTCTAAATCGACAAAATGCTCAAGACAGATCGCACAAACATTCTACAAAGTTGATAAATAACTAAACATTTTGGCAGGGAAAAATACTTGATAAGGTTTTGTGCTATCAACCTCAAATATCAGATATGAGGATGGAGGTTCCAAGCCAAATCTTGGCCATTGTGTTTGTATCAGCAATGTAATCGCCTTTTTGAAAGGTAAAATTTTTTGAGGATAATAAAAAGAAAATACCTGAACAAGGATTATTACAATAACACCAATGAATAGGCTTAATTTAGGAGAATATCTGAAAATATTATTTGGATCGAGTCTCAAATATCCCTATCAAAATTCAGTTAAACCAATCATCTCGGGTTTTACAAGCATGATTAATTTTGGTATGATAATTCCTGCAATAAGCCAAGGTTTTGTTCGATATTTTTGTGAGTCCTTTGCGTTTTTGATAATTTGTGGCATCAGGAATAAGGCCATCAGGTAAAATACAAAATCATCAAACAGGAAAAATGCAATGAACGTTGGAACTATCAGCATAATATATGTCCCTAAATTAGTTAATAAACAATCAAATTTTCATCATTACATATGTACATCTTGCAAATATGACCATCTCTTGCCTATCAAATGAGAATGAATTAATCATTGAAAGTCATATTTCTATTACCCTCATTTCTAAATCTTGAATTTGAGTGTCAACTAAAGTCCATATCACTCTCTGCATATTCAAGCAAAGTATCAAATAAGGGAGTGACATCACTGTGTAATAAGTCAATGGATCCTATTTTGATAAATTTATCATCAATTCTTTTGATTACTGGGAAACTTGACATATTGAATATAATCAAGTAGAAATCAAAAGCTGTCAAAATCAAAAATGTCCATGCTGAGGTCTTTTAAACATTATTTTTCCCATTCAAGATATAACAAATTACTTTTTTTGCACCGAGAGGTTTTTCCACCAACACATTGTGGAAGAAATATATCAGGACGCACTGTCCAATAATAAAGAACAGTGTCACTGCTGCATATGCTGGATATTGAGATTCAACCAGCTTATCAAATAATTAAATTTTCATCCCAAACATTCCCCAACCTGGTCTTTATTTGATAAAAGTGTTGTTTTCAATCTAAAGGGACAATATTCGCTGTTGATTCGAATCTGAATCCCAATATTATTTGAATTAATATCAGCATCAAGATTGGGAATTAAAGGCTGATTAGACTCCAAATCCTCAAAGTAAAAGCTCAAATTTGTCAAACAGACTAAAATTTATTACTCAGAAAATCAACTTATTCCTTACAGCCGCTTGTTGGAAACAGTCTTGGACCGTCTCTTAGAATTGTTTGTGCCCACAAGTTCTCATATGTCAAAGTACTATAGCTCATGAGATTGGTATAAAAGAGTCAGCAGCTTACCTAGTAGTTTCATTCAATGCTGGCGAACTTGATGAATATTCAAGATCCATCACAACTAATTTCTGATCGACGTACATCCCATCGTAAATTGTGAGCTGATAGTTTGCAGTTTCGTGGGCGATGTAATTCAGCATCACAAAGCCTTCCTGATGAACAAATCCTGGAGCGGCTTTTATTCCATCAGCCACCCAGTTTCCGTAGAAATATGAGGATTTTATTAAAGAATTGTAATAGGCAATGTGTCGTGTTCTCAAATCGAGTCCTTTATTCTTGTAGATAAACTCATCTGGGTCTTGATCTGCATTGTTACCCATAAAATCCTAATCAATAAGACCAGATATTCAGAACTGATCATTTACAATAGATTCATAGCAATTAGCAGTTAAAAACGTGAGGAGGGTTATGAACGAGGCAACGAGCCTCATTTTGTCTTGCATTAGCAGATAGCTAAAGTTGATCTTAATGTAAAAGAATCAATTATTAAAAGGTCTGCAGAAATTTCAATTCAGCTAAATTCGCTAATTTAGACAGTTTGTAACGATATAATTTCTCAACGACTCTTTCTAAAAAAATAAGTTAGACTGACTGTTTTACCGATGAAAACGAATCTCAAGACAATTTGGGGCAAACTGAAGTTGTCGTTCCACAATGAAAAAATAATGAATTTTTTTTGAAAATATTCAAAGGACCTCGAGATTTTCCTCAACTTAAAAAAATTATTTAGTCTTCTTATTTACTCATTAAGAACCCAATAGGAGAAGCCTTTTTATTTATTCCGCTTTGATGAGATTTTCTCTTAGTTCTTTAGATATTGCATCCTCCTATATATTGTTTCTTTCAACCATTAGTTTTTCTGAAAACTCCTTTCAAATATGACAAATTCTAAACTCTAATGAACCTTAATTCAAGCGAATCCTTGAGTTAAATTAGCCTCCTTGCAAACAGACCGATTTTTTTCTGGTTTGGTTTGGAAATAACCTCCCATTGTTTTTATTTTAATCTCAGGAAAATAATTTTTTATAAACTCATTGAATTACGGACTTCACCAATCTGATTACTAAATTTCTCAATCTGTTTCATCACCTCACTTTCTTATCATATTTTCACATCAGAAAAAAATTTATAAATTGAGCTTGAAAACCGTCAGAATTCATCCCTTCATCAGAATATAAACAATTTATTCCCACTCTCTCAAAAATACTATTTTTCTTTCTGAAGCATTACAATCAGACATTTTAATCCCAGAAAAATTTAGAAAAACTCTATTTCGCTAAATAAGTGTTTGTTTGGTTTTTTTAATTTGTTTCTTGTCCCAAATTAAACCTTTCTCGCATTTAAAGAATACTTTTCTCTATGAATCTCTAAATATTTCAGCTTTGCTGAAAACGAGCTAATTCTATGACTTGACATTCTCAAAGATTAAGAATCAAAGAATCTGTTCAGCAAGCAACCAATCTGATGACAGTTGTTTACTCGTCCTATCCTTTAAATTTCTCGAATCAATCAAAACGAATTCGAGTTATTCATACTAATTAATAAAATTCACTCAATAAATAATCAGTTAAAAACAACTTCAGGATTAAGCACTTGTTAAAATTTATCTCTACCGAGATTTTTGATTCTGAAAAAAATAAAACCACAACGAATGAATACCACCTCCTTCGTTGAAGAAATCTTTTTTTAAGTTCTCACTCATGTCTTAAAAGAAGTATGAGAGCACAAACCCAATTTTTTCATTCTCAAAACCAAAATAAAATTTTGTCTGTTTTTCCTTCAATCAGATTGATCTTTAAAATTTTAATAAAATCTGATGACAGAATGAAACTCGGACAAACTCTGTCAACGAAGATAAAACTGTCCTTTCCCTTGGATCCTATGATTTTGACTTCAACAGAAACGCTGAGGGAAATAAAGAGAATTACTATTTTTATGTGTGAATTGAAATCAGGTGCATCCATGGACATAAGTTTTTAATTAATTTTTTTTTGCAAAGAAAACCAAAGGAGAGCAGAAAATCCGAGGTTTGGGAAAAGAAGAAAAATTTGACAGATTTTATTAGAAACTTTTAAAGCTATATTAAAAGAAACCTTGATATTTTCAGACTTCTTGCCTGAAACTGAGAATCACATTTCAAAAATCTCTTACTTTCGATTTTCTTTTGATTGAAGGATTTTTTAATTTCAAATTAAATTAACTGAGCAAAATTTTAATATTAAAAATCTAACCTCGCAGATTCCTTTTCCCGATTTACAAATTGATACAATAAATATCTCCCCAATCAGTTTCCGTCTTCTTTCTTATCGGCTTTTCCTTTATGAAAAACAATTTTGCTCCTTCTATGTAGCCTTTTTAGAGAGTTTTTTCTTCAGGAACACCTCTATCATTAAAGGAATCTGCTTTAAATAATTAAAAGTGCCACTTCCAAGAAATTCTGAAATTCAAGTTTTCTATTCATCCTGGGTCGCCTGAACTTGAAATTTACTCAAGTCAGTTTCACTATTCCTAGTTTGATCAAGACTCTGCCTCTTATGAAGGCATTCCCCAAAAACAATGCAGACAATGCTATCTTTATGGGGAATTCACGTTTTCTCAGTACAATCAATGTTAATGGGTCATTTGGCCGCAATAAGCCACCTTTGTGATAAAGAAAACATACTGAGAACATTGTTCCCCGATGATTCATATTTTCATTCTAAGTTTTGACTAGAATTGTTTCTTAAAATTAAAGTTTTGGGCAATGCTTCAATCACCATTCTAATGAGATCAATTTGAATGCCGCCACAATTCTAATTTTTAAAAAAGATTTGCGGAAGTGAAGACTCAGCACAACGAGCAAAAAGAGAATCATCTCTGATGCTAACGATCAAAATTGAGTTTTAAACGAGGATTAATATTTTAGAAAATTCGTCCGTCAATTGGGTTTTTTCTCGAATGAAAGAATCTTCCAAGGCTCGAAAACTTTTGAGCAAAGCCTTACAAAACACAAGCAAACCAAAATTATTGAGCCCAAAGAGCTTCCGAAACAATAATTATCTAGGCAAGAAGTAATTAGAGTCTGTCAAATGGTGAATCTGTTGTTGAAAGAAATTAGTGGGTCACGCAAGTAATAAATTTTCAACAAATTTCGCACACAACTATATTCTGCCCTTTTGACAAAGCAAACAAAAACCAACTTCAAGGCATCGAAGCGCTTCCAAACCTTTGGGATAATAAAGATTTTAGCAGGTTCAAAGAGAAAAATTTTGACTCCCCCTCATAAAATTTTTTCCCTCAATTTTTCAAAAATTTGTTTTCCCTTCAGAAAAATACACTTCAATCATCATTTTTCTCACTCTCAAACCTCTTTGACTCGAAGCAAACAAGAATTGAGTTAAAGAGTTTCAGAATCAACGTTTCCCCAGCTAATTTAATACTCCACTCCAATATTCATAAAATTATCCAAGAGAGCCCTCAAAACTCAAAGAAGAAGGCTGACAAAACAGTCCGACATCTCTTGTCTCAGACTTATCGGGACTTTTAATTTCAAAACGGAAGAATTTTCGCGGCCTAAATTGTCACAACATTTTTGACATACGTGGATATTTCTTCTGCCCCATCCGCATCAAATTTTTCGTTCCTTCTGCAAAGTCTGAACTTCTGCTTGTGCTCTTTGCAAAGATCCTTGTGAATTTTGAAAGGAATCCCCCAGTTGAGAAAGAAAATTGTTCAAGCAGGATTTTTAAATCCATCATCTGTATAAATTTAATGAGATTAATCTCTTTTAAGTTGTGAAGTTAAAATTTATACCTAAAAATAGGAAGATTAGGCTTTTAATATTTTAGTGGAAAATTGTACTTTTGCCCAAACAGATTCAGGTCCCAGCGAAAACACCTAGCACAATATCGAAAATCGCTCTTCCTGACCAAATGATGGCAAACCTAGTTCTCCGAAATTTTCAAAGAGGATTGTAATTCGAGCAAAATCGAGAAAAGCTGTTATAATTCCCTAGGTTCAAATTTTTACTAAAAAGCATAACTTCCCTGCCTCCTCGAGGAATTTCAGTGTTATGAGTGAGCTTAAACCAAATGAGGAAACACCTCGGGACCCTACTTTGTTCAATTTACTACACCACAAAAAGTTCTTGAATCAACGCTCCTTCTTGAGAGGCCGCTTCATTTCTTGTTCTTGTTTTCACCTGAGGATGCGGATGCTATTGGGGGAATATTTTCTCACCAAAATCTGTTATCATGTTTTTCATCATAAACAAGGTAGAAAGAGATGATACACTAAAAATATTGACGCTCAAATTAATAATGCATTACTACTTAATGAAATCTGGGCCTTAGAATTTCACATAGAGCTTTAAAGGTACATAATAAAAAAGATAAGGTAAATCTAATTTTTACGTCATGAGGAAATTTTATGCGTAATAAAATATAAAAATAAACAGACCACGTCACATTGCAAGACGCAGAATTTAAATTTCCAATTAAAAATCTCACCTGTATAAATCTTTCCTCGAAATTCATATTTATTAATTATTTTTATTTCTCAGCTCCGCATAAAAGTACAAGTCCTCCCCGAAGTAACCCCGACCTAGATGTCAAAATGGTTAACCAATGATTCTGAAATGATGTTTGACTCCTTCCTTCAACCTCCAGCAGAGTTGTCAACAGAAACTGAAGCAGATTCTGTCCAACTTTATACGACAGTGAAGGATGGTAAAAAGAAAAATTTTGTTTGCACTGCAGCCGACTGTCTCAAAGTTTTCCGCTTCAAATCGGAAATCGAAAGACACATCTTCACCCATTCTCAATCACGACCTTTCCTGTGTCCTTTTGAAGGTTGTGCCAGAGCATTCAAAAGAACAAATGCTTTACAGAATCATGTTCGAAGCCAGCATACCGGAGAAGCTTCTTTGAGCTGCCCTTACCCTGACTGCAACCTCTCCTTTACTACTACTGCTAAGCTTAGATATCACAAGGCCTTACACCTTAGTGAAAAGCCATACAAATGTAGTTTCGAGGGCTGCGGAAGGTCCTTTGTTACCTTCTCCCAACTCAAGCAACACGAGAAGTCTCCTTCTGTTCACATCAAAAAGGAACAATTCGCTGAGAACAAACCCATCTATCAACGTGATGCACCTTGCCAATCCTCATTGCCCATCAAAAAGATCAAGGCTGAGGCTCATCCTGGAAGATACTCACAGCCACCCCACATTGCACCCGCTGAGAACGAAGCCCCAAGCTATCTTTACATGCAAGACCCCTACCCCATGCAAGAACCCATAACTATCAAGAGAAATGAAGAAGAATCTGGAAGCGTCGAAGGCGAAACTCACAGACTTGAGAACGTCTTGACTGAAAACCAAATTCTCAGAAAAGAACTCGAAAGCAGCGAAAGCCTCATCAATAGAATCAAAGGAGGCCTGGGCCAAGCTGCACTTGCTATGTTTGATGAAATCCAAAAAATGGTCACTAACAAATACAACTCCAATTTTATGAGAAGCAACGATTATCAAGAAGAAGAACCCAGTGAAACCACAGTTAAGGATGTTGACTCCTACTTTTTCGAAAACGATGGCCAAAACTTAGGCTATCTTTACGAAGACCATCCATTTTCAGCCTCTTGTGAAGAAACTTCTGTCCATAGCGAACAAGATATGTTTGGAAACTATACTTGTGAAAACCTTTCTACTCTGCTTTTTGGCAAGCACGATAGACTCTAAAAGGGACGTTCAGACCAAGTTAGAACGAAGGGAGTCACCAGGCTATATGTTTGTTGTATGTTTTACAACTCTATAGATCGGCAGTTCTCTCTTCTATCTCGCAAATATTGTTTTTTAAACATTGTAGTCGATAATTGTTATTTCAGTAGCATATTCCATTTATTCTAAAGAAAGGAAAAACAAGACTTATCCCTTCGTATCTGATTAATTTATTATTGTGCCCTTGCTTCTATAGAGGTAAAGTTTATTCATATTAAACGTTTACATTTATATGTAATTAACCTGAGTAAGTTCCTTAACTTATTAATGACTGTCTTTCATCAGATTCATATTACCCTTCACTTCTCTCATTTGAGACTTCCCTTCCTTCCCTATCACTAATATTTATATTTATCTATATTTTTTTTGTTGTGTCCTTTTTTTTATCGATATATGATCTATTGTTTATCAAGAGAAGAGTTCTTCTCAGTATCACTTCCTTCCTCAAAATCCCCTCAATAAATTTTCGAATCTCAATCACCGCCTGTTTAAAAAAAAATAAAAATATCTCATTAGTACGTAATATCAACAAAAATTGCATACTCATGAAAAGTTTGGTGAATAAAAATTTTAATGAACCCTCACCACACCTCAATCTCTCCTCCTCTTTAATTTAAAATTTCCTTCGGCGGAACAATCATTGACATAAATCCTTCCTTCTTGCTTGCTTTTCACAAACCGCCTGCAAATCTTCCAACTTTCTGAGTTCTTGAATCACATGAAAAATAGATTAGTTCTTTTAGAAAACATAATATGTTTATAAAAATAAAGTTTGGCATAAAACTCGTTTTTAACTCTTGATCCTTATGTATCACAGAGCTCCATCAATATCAAAGGAAGTAGGAACTTCAAAATTTTTCAGAGGGAAAATTTTACATTGCATTTATAATTTCATATTCTTTCTG
>Ga0182738_1004686_pt1 | contig 14997 bp, 10 predicted proteins | sample eDN5th30CBELigMG_FD_128876 | JGI IMG/M metagenome (GOLD analysis project Ga0182738, IMG submission 128876) | Enriched Miracle-Growth compost microbial communities from Emeryville, California, USA - eDNA 5th pass 30_C BE-Lig MG (version 2)... ... | reverse complement strand
TTTTTTTTCTCTCTCTCTCTCTCTCTCTCTCTCTCTCTCTCTCTCTCTCTCTCTCTCTCTCTCTCTCTCTCTGTCTCTTTTGAAGAGAATTAGGGATGATAAAAAACGCAATCTTTCTATCGCTCTGAAAGAAAGAGAGAAGAAAGGTTTTTGTTGAAAGGAGTTTTTAAGATTTAATCGAGTTTTTTTTTTACCAACTCGTTTTGGAAATCTCGAGATGAATGGTTTAAGATGTTGAAACTTACTGAGGTTATCTGTTTTGGAGGGAAATGCAACTCTTTGTTTCTAAAATATTATTAGCACCCTTTGATTTTTCTCTCTTAAATTTTCCAAAAATTAAAAGCAGTTAAATAAATAAATGTCGTTGGCTGTTTCCCTAATTGTATTGTTTCTATCAATTATCTACCTTTCCCCTCTGCTTGATGCGTACAGACTCCCAAATGGCAAAATCAACGTAAGCGGAAGTTTTCACTCAATCTAACTTATTGTAGAACTCAAATCGACAAGCTCAGGACCAAATTTTAACTGTCAATAACAAGTTGGCTTCCGGAAAATCACCTCTCTACAGCGAAGACTCTTATATTTTGAAGCAAAGCCTGTTTTATTTGAACAAATTGCTCAGTGAGCAAAGTTTGTATGGAATATGGAACGGTCCTCAAGAAGACAAAGAGGCTAATTTTGGAACAAATGAAGGGTTTGTGAGTTTAACCTATGCTGCCGGATACCAAAATGATGAAGAAACCTTTGATATGACTCTTTGTTTGTACAATGGGCTGTTCACAAACACAAATTATTCGTGCTTGACATTTTCTGAATATATTCCAATGATTTCAGTCGATGCTTTCAATGAAAAAAACTCGTAAGATTTTGCATATATTCTTATCTAAGCAATGGCTAGAACAATAAGTTTCAGCGAGGGATCAGTTTACCTTGCCGAAGGAGCAACAAACAAAATAAATGGTCTTGGAAAAGAATGTGTTGCTAACACCAAACTTTACTTTATTGATACTCATCAAAATACACCTCTTCGGCCTTCTTATGATAAAGCTAAAGATCGAGAGAATTTTGGCATACAAATCAAAATTGAAAGCAGTGAATGCAACTTGGATTTCATCACGACCATTCTGACTCACAAAGAAGATTTAATTCATGGACAGTCAATGAATTATTCGGTTCTGATGTCTGTTGCTGCAGTTTTCCAATGTGTCCTTTGTTATGGTTTAAATATGATAATCCAAAAGCACAAAAATTTCGCTCAAAAAATCTCACAAGGCACATTAAGAATTATCCAATGTTTTGATTTGTTCATTTGCCTTCAAAGCCTCATTCTTTTTGTAAAGAATAATTTTGAGTTTTTGAATTTATTTTCACTTAGACCAGCAATCTTATAGTTGGATTTATGTTGGTGCCTTATGGTATTCTCTCATTCTACTTTGAGAACAAAACCGTCAGAACCATCAGACAAGCTCAAGGCAGCCTTAAAGAAAGAGTATTCCTTGAAAGTAAATCTCATCCTCATGTATTAGGGACATTTTTGGATTCATCGTGTCAACTTCCTCAGTTTTATTATTTGTGGCTTCCTTGCGGTAGCAAGCGCTATTTTCAGACTTCCAGAATGCATGTTGATCGTTCTTTCCTTATATCCACTTCCCCAAATCCTCCAAAACTTTAGTATGGAAAGGAAACAAAGAAAGAGCTCAAATATAGTTTTGGCTTTTGTCTTACCAAAAATCGCATATATGGTAAAATTTTTTAATTTTCTTCGTTCCTTGACGACAAGTCCTTTGTAGATCTATACTCTTGCTTTCCCTCGAAATCTCTTTAGATACAATCCAAGCCCAATTTTACTGGTCTCATTATTCATTATTTTGGGTGTACAAGTGAGAATTTCAAATTTACTTGTTGATATTTACCTGATTTCTGGTGTAGTGTGGTTTATTGGCATATCAACAAAGATTCCCAACATTTTGTTTGAAGAGAAAATGTGTATATCAATTTTACACATTATCAAAGAAAAAAATCCAGGTCCAAGAAGTAAATTTTTTTTCTTAAATTAGAGAAAATAAACAATTAAAAAAGGAGATTTGTTCCATTTGTTTGGAAAACCTTGAAACATCAACAACCGAAAATGGCGATAACTTGTTGCCAAAGAAAACAGAAGATAAACCAATGGTGCTTACTCCTTGCCAACATCAATTCCATGAATGTTGCTTGAGGGACTGGGCCCAACTTAAATCAGTGTGTCCTTATTGTAGATATCCACTCCCACCTTTACCAGAGAGTGATGATTAATAAAGTTTTCTATCAGCCAGTCAGAAAAATATCTCTGACAAATCCCTGGTTACTACTTATTGATGGATGAGTTTTTTTTAAGATAAAATTTAGATTTTATCCCAATTCATATTATTTGCGGGTTTGGAGTTATAATAATAATAATAATTCTAAATAACTTGAGCGTATTATTGAATATTGAATATTGGATTTTTTTTTAAACCTTGAATTGTTCCTTAAATTATTCTCATAAGATTTGTCTTGAGAGATTAATGTGATTTTTTAAATCATTTAAGAGATAAATTTTTATTTTGTTTACTCGTTCCTTTTGATCTATAAAAAATGAGTTATCAAAAAGTAAATACAACAGTCCCAACAGATTCGGAACCTGATGTGTAAATTTCAAAATCTTCTTTAAAATGATTTTGTTGGTTTTAGGAAAAAACCAATTGGAGGCTTTAAAAAGAATGTGATTGGACTACTAGTTCTGACTTCATTATATATGATTCAGGTTTGTAAAATCTAAAGTGTAATTTAATAACTCTGTATAGGGAATTCCATTAGGCTTTTTTAAATTTGCTATTCCATCAATTCTTGTTGAGAAAGGGGTTCATTATAAAGACCTTGGGATGCTTTCGCTGATTTCACTTCCATACTCTTTAAAGTTTTTCTTTGCTCCAATCTTAGACGCAGTAAACTCTTGTACTATTGATGATTTTACATAACAATACACAGTTTTACATCAAAAAGTTAGGACAGAGAAAATCTTACATTGTCCCTATTCAATATATTGTAATAATATTTGGAGACAGTGAATAATTAAATAGTATGCAATAATAAGCTTTATGCTGTCTTGCTATGTCCAGACTTACATTAATGAATTTAAAATCAAAGGATTGTTTGGCTTTGGACTGACTTGCATTATTTTGATCGCAGTGCAAGTGAATATCCCTTTTTCTTATTGAAAAACCAATTATTAAAAAGGATGTTGCAGTTGATGGCTGGGTGTTAACAATATTGACAGAAGACTACATTTCATTTGGCCCTGCAACACAGACAGTTGGTTTAATGCTTGGAAGTCTCGTTTCTTATAATTTATTCATACCTCTAAATTCAACATACTTTTGCAACAAATACCTTTTTTCCATCCCAAGAAATGTACTTCTTGAGATTTTAAAGTTGGTCGAAACCTTTAGGAACCAATACTGACAGTGGAAACCTTTTGGTATTTGAATGCTTTGCTTGTGCTTGGAATCACCATATTTATTCATTTCTTTGTGAAAGAGAAAGAATTGAAATCTGAAGAAAGCGCTTCATTCAAAGAAGTTGTTGGTGTGGTAAAAACTGTTGAAATTATTGCAAAGATATAATTTTTCCCAAATTAGGTGAAATTATTCTACAAAAATCCCAACCTGAAAAAGCTCTCAATTGTTTGTTTGACGCAATTTATCAGCTCAATGCCATTAATTGCTTTCTTTGATAGTGTTCTTATTAAAAATGTATCGAATAAGTGGGATACTTCTCTAACGAATTCTCAGGGATTTCATAAAGAGACATTTGCCAACATCAGCTCAGTGTTATTTCCAATTGAGATTATCGTTTCGATTGTTATAGTTTCTCTTGATTGAAACAACAAATTTTGAATTAATTTAGGGGAAAATATGTAAAAAGAACAAAGAGCTGAGAGTTTGCATGTTTGGAAGTACATTTGGACTTGCAAGAGTAAAAGAAAATTTCGTGGTATTTATGAAAATAACAAAATAAATTTAGACATTCTATCAGTTATTTGTTCTTTGGTACTTCTTTAATGTCGGAGGTTATTACACTGTTTTGATTCTGGTGGTAGTTGCTCACGTTGCAACAAGCATTTATCGACAAGTTTCAATGATAGCCATTACCTCGTTTAGTAACAAAATCTCAATCGAAGTAATTGTTCTGAAATTCCAAATACTTATTATCAAGGCAGCAGGAACGACATTTTTATCAACAAGAGCAGCTTTGGGGAATTTTGGAGGAATGTGGGTGAGATCAACTGCTTTGTTTCTGGGTGAGTACATCACATGGTACTATATATGCATTGGAGGTGCTATTTTCGGGATATTTTACCAGTTCTGGTATCTGAAGACAATGAGAGAACTTGAAACTAAAAAGAAAGAAGAGTAAAAAATTTTCTTGATTTTTAAGATGAAAAAATTACTAAATTTAGATTCTATACAATCAAGAAAGACGAATAAGTATGATATATATATTATTGAATAATGTCATAATTGAAACAAATAAAGAGTCAGTAAATCCTCTATTAAAAAAACCTCTTTGTGATTCACTTCTAAAAATATATGTAACTACTGAACTCTACAGTATCATAAGATCTAAGTTTGGAATTCAATGTCATTGGGAAAGATGGCTTTAAAGGAATTTTTTTTTTGAGGATTGAATGATTTTAAGTTTTTATCTAATTTTAGATTTCAAAAATATGTCTACAGTCAAGAAAAATACCGATCCTCAGCAATTGAAGGCAAAGGATGAAAAACTAAACTCGTAAGCAATCTTCCTCGGGGTCCTTTTGGTTGAGATGTTTAAATAGGGAAGAGGAAAAAGGAGGTTTTCGAAGAAATATTATTGGATTGAGCGTTTTAACACTGCTCTATGTTATCCAGGCAAGGTTGATTGACGGTTAGGTGTTAACAAACCTTGATAGGGAATGGCTTTAAGCTTTTTCAAGATGTCGATTCCGGCCATATTTGCCGAAAAGCGAGCAAGTTATAAAGATCTTGCAATCCTTTCAACTCTATCAATCCCCTATTCTCTAAAGTTTATATTTGCTCCCATCCTAGACTCGGTATTATTCGATCACTGAAAGAGATTATTCTCATAACCCTTTTAGTTCTACTTTCGAAAGTTTGGTCAACGCAAGTCTTACATTGTTCCACTTCAATACTTGGTAATTTGTCCAAGAAAAAAAATTAATGTGATTTTCTTGTAGTATGCAGTGATAAGCCTGCTTTTGGCATATCACCTTCAAGATTATGTAAATGAAGGTGATATCAAGTCGATTTTCTTTTTTGGGCTGATGTGCATTCTGATTGCATCTATTCAGGATATTGCTGTTGATGGATGGATGTTAACAATTTTGACACCTGACTATATCCCATTTGGTTCATCAGCTGAATCACTTGGTTTAATGGTTGGGGGCTTTATTGCTTACAACGTATTTATTCCTCTGAACTCCACCTATTTCTGCAACAAATATTTATTTTCTACACCTCGCGTTGTAAGAGATTTTCTTTTTAAGAAGTGAATAACACGAAACAGGAGCCAATCATTACAATTGGACATTTTTGGCTGATTAATGCCATGTTTGTATTTGCAATAACCTTTTATGTCCACTTTTTTGTGAAAGAAAAAAGACTGAAAAAAGAAGAATGTGCATCTTTCAGAGATGTTGTTGAATCAGTACGTTAGGAGAATTATTCATCTCATCAAAACTTCTTAGATCAAGCTGTTTTATAAGAATCCAAATTTGTCGAAAATTTCTTTGATCAGCCTGACTCAATTTATTGGCTCAACCCCAACTGCAGCATTCTTTGATAATCTTCTCATAAAAAATGTACAACTCTTTAGTTTTATCAACTCATTAAACTATTCAAGGGTTTCCATAAAGAGACATTTGCTAATATGAATACAGTTATCGTACCCCTTGAATTCTTTGTTTCTATCGCTGTCGTAATTGAAAAATTTTTCACCGTTTCACACTTTTGAAGGCTAAATTTTGCAAGAAAAATCAAGAACTCAGAATCAGTGTGTTTGGCAGCATATTTGGGTTGATTAGAGTATCGAAATATTTGGAAAAAACGGGTTAAATTTTTTAGACATGCTTCCAGCTCTTTGTGTTGTGGTACTTCTTCTCAGGAGGCAATCATTACATTGTTATTGTTCTGGCAATTATTGCTCAGATTGCCACTGGGGTTCATAGACAAGTTTCGATTATTGCAATCTCTTCTTTCTTCAATAGAATTTCCAAGCAAGTAAAAAATTTTTTCATTCGAATTTTTTCAAAGCTACTCAAGGCTGTTGGGTCTACTTTTATATCAACTCGTGCGGCACTTGGAAATCTCGGAGGATTATGGGTGAGATCAGGGGCTCTATTCCTCGGAGATTATCTACCTTGGTACACTGTCTGTGGCGGAGCATTTGGATTTGGCATACTTTATCTCTTCTGGTATTCCAAAGTGATGAAAGAATTACAATCAAAGAAAAAAGAAGAGTAAAGAATGTGATAAATTCTTAAAATAACTTTATCTCTAGGTTTTACACTCTGAAGAAAGATTAGAAAAATATTTTTTTATGAGAAAGTTTACTAATTAAATTTAGCAAAATACAACTAAAAAAATTATGAAAAAAGAATCCCATTTTTGTTGAAAGTTTATCTCAAGAAATGACTGTATGTTTTACAAAAACATTTTTGTTGAAATTTAAGATGAAGTTAGAATCCTCTAAAAATTTTTCTTGATTGGAGGCTTTTTTAAGAAATTTCCTGGAAGAGAAATTTCAATGACGAAGAAAAGAAAAATCTTCAAGCAATGCATATTATGAAAATAATCCTATGAAACGATTTTTCGCCTTGATTACTATATTAAATAACTTTTCCAAGATTAATTAAGGTGAATACAATGACCAGCCAAATCACTCCTGAACAAAAAGCAGAATATGAGGAAGCTTTTTGCTACTTTGACAGAGATCACGATGGGGCTATTGCTACAAGCGAACTTGGAGCAGTTCTCAAGTGTTTAGGACAAAATCCTACTGAGGCTGAATTACAAAGTATGAGCAAAGAGGCAGATAAAGGTGGAAAAGGCAAAATTCGCCTCGAAGACTTCATGACCTTGATGAGCAAAATGAATAAATCATCCACATCGCTTGATGACTTGGTGAATGCTTTTAAATTCTTTGATCCCACTGGTTCTGGTTTAATGTTGGCAAGTGATTTAAAACATGCTATGAAAAGTATCGGAGAAAAATTAAATGAAGTCGAGGTTCAAGAGTTATTGAAAGGAGTTCCTATTGACACTCAAGGAAAAATAAATTACAAAAACTTTTTGAAGTCAATGATCGCATAGATTTAAATTTCTTGTTCAGATTTTCTGAGCCTCTGGGAAATATTAACAAGTTTCTATTAGAGTCCTTCTTGATAAATATTTTTCTGTTGTGTGTTTGGTGGTGAAAAGAGTATTCGAGAATATATATAATTTCGTGGTAGATCTGTTGGTTTTCAACATCAAAAAAATTTTATCAAGATATATTTTAAGGTCCGATTATCGGATTCATGTGAAGAAAGAAATTTTTTTAAAAGAAAATAATGAAGATTGAGAAAATTATCAAATAAAATTTTTGTGAAGATCTTTCTCAGAAAAAATACAAATCTCAGGGATTACCATAAGGAGAAAAAAACCTTGAAGGGGAAAAATTCTCAGAATAATCTCAGATCAGATCGAACTTTAAAAGCTATATTCTTTTCGAGGGAACGAGGAAGAAAAAGTGCCCTTCTCATAAAAAAAAAAATTGAGTAATTTGAATTTAGAAAAGAAATTTTCTAGAAGCAAAAATAAAAATTTTGTTTGACTATTTTTCTTTTATTTACTAACTATGTAAATCTAAAAATGAGTTAATTTAGGAAAAATGCTTTTCTGAAACAATTTTTTTGCCAAAGAAGCTTTCTGAAGAGGATTTCTCGCCTTCTTGAACCGAGACAGAGAAAGATATTGTTTTCTCAGTATTTTGCTCCTCTTCATGATCTTAATGTTTGGGAACTCAAATTTTTTATTTTACTGTTGTTCTATATCTTTTGCAGAGGCAGAGCCAATTTGAATTCGAATGAAAATCTAGATAGAGATGGAATATTTGAGGTGTTTTCTAGAGACATTTATTTTGCCCCAGAAAATCAAAGAACAGGAAACAAACATCTATGAATCTTGAATTTCTATTGGAGAGATGGGTTGATTTGCATTTTCTTTGAGAGATCAACATCCGATATCTTATTCTCTTGAACTCAACTCTTCTTTCCTTCTCGTTTGTCTTTGAAACCAAAATACTTGTATTTGTCGCATGTTATGAAAAAATAGTGCTTAAATTTTGCTTTCTATTCTTGATAAGAAGACTTCGGAAGGTTCCGAATTCGTACCCGAAGGAAAACATAGGAGAGATTAAATTAAGGTTCATCGCAACGATAGTTCCTTGTCAGATCAAAGAGGATGACTTTATTAACGATTTAGTTGAAAAAAATAAAGTTTCGGCAAGTTGAAATAAGATATACATAAAGAACTCCTCACTGTGGTCTGAAAAAGTTCTAGAAAAAGAAACTCATCTAATATCGCTTTCATGCCAATCTGTCTCACTCACAAAAATTACTAAATGAATGAATGGTTTTTAGATTTTTAATATTTCGACTGTAAGTTGTGAATCAGTCAATAGCAAAGTGTTCATATTCTTGTCTGACAGCCAGTTTTTCGTTGAAATGAGATTCTGATATCTCAAGAGAGACAGGCGTTTTACCAGATATGATATTTTGTTGAATGAGAGGAGATCTCAGGTGGTGAGGGTTAAAAAACGCGCTATTAATATCGCAATGAATCTTGCTAATATTCGAGATTAAGCGGTATAAATTAATGAAATTATTTTTATTAAATCATCGCTTGATGAAAATTTCCCACGTAATCTTAATAGTCATTATATAAAGATAGAAGCGACTGATAAGCAGTGGCATTCATCATCAGGAACCTGGGAAGTTGCAGTGGTCAGGTTTAAATATTAGACAATGAGATTTGAATATTTATTGTCTAAAATTATGAATTGATTTGTAAAACTACAAAAGAACATAATTATATAATTCTAATGTCGTAATTAGCGCGGCGCGTATTTATTTCTTGATAAAATCCAGAAATTATAAAATTAAATTCAAAATAAATGAAAAAACAATTTCGCTCTCTCTTGTTGTTGGGCATTTGTCTTGCCCTGATATCTCTCCCTTTCAGTTGTGCTCAGACTCAGGTTTCGCTCCCTTATTCAGAAGATGTCGATATCACTGGAAGCAATAATAAATACTTTACAGTGGATGTTTCTAATGTGCCTGAGAATGTGGATGTTGCCATTTCTTCCATTGCGAAAGGTGGTAATTCACCCAAGCTCTTTGTGAGCAAGAGCAACAAGAACCAACCATCCCAAAATTCAAATGATTATCAATCCACAGCTAGAGAGGGAAATACCATTGTCATTCCCAGGAAAGATCTTAACGGTCTAAACACGATCTATGTCGGTGTTGTCTGTGGTACCAACAGATGTAAATCAAGCCTTAGTTTTGAATATATCAGAGAATTCTCTATTGAGGCTGATGGCGAAAGAAGAATTGAGACAGTCGCCTCTTTGGAAGGAGCTAGTGCTGCTGTCGTCAGAGTCAATGTCCCAAAGAACGAAAAGGCTGAAAGAATTGTGTTCCACCTCGATGCTATCCCAAGCAAAGAAGACGAAGTTCCAGAATTGACTGTTTACATTAACCAAGGAAACGATATTCCTTACACCAACAAAGGAGAAAATATTCCAAGAACTTCTTGGTTCGAAGGAAGAACAATTGTTATCTACAAGGATACCAATGTCTTTTGTACTGGCTGCCAGTATACTCTCAGTTTGAAGTTCAATCAATTCTCCTCAATCAGCATGGAAGCTCATGTGTTTGAGACTTTGACTGACCTTGGAGGCTACTCAATGCTCGATGGTGCCAAAAAGGACAAGTTCAACTCCTACAGACTGAAGGTCCAAGACGAGAGAAAAGACGAAGATCTTTTGATCGAAGTCAACCCTCAAGAAGGTACCCCTATGGTTTACATTAACTGTGACACCCAACCCTCTAATGTGCAATCCTACTATTGGAGATACCGCATTGACAAGACCCAAGATATCGTCATGACTGCTCGTGAACACTCTAAGTGCTCAACCAACACCTACTATATTGCAGTCTACGGAGAAACCTCGACTGTGTACAGCATTAGAGCCATCTCCAAGCAGGCCAGTAAATTGTTCATCGGAAGAGATGATCCAGTTGTGGGTGATATTTTCCCCGACGAAAAGATCAGTTATGAAATCTTTATGCCTCTTTTCACTGCTGAAAAAATCGTGATTAAGCTCGACGCCAAGTCTGACCTCGGAGTTAATATTATCAACTGTAGATTCCCAACCGACTGCCCAGGATTGTTGCCCGGAGATCTCGAAGCTCGTTTCAAGGATCAGAGTGGCACTACTGGAAATTACGAGCCTGGCGATTTTGAATACAAGTCTGAATCCACCTCAACAGGAAGAAAAATCGTCATCGATCCTCACTCTAGCGGCTGCTACCCAATTCTTATCGAAGACCCCGTCTATATGGAGGATGCCATGCCTGTTTGTGCCTACAAGATCACTTTGACTTCAACCCAAGTGAGCCCTGTCGAGTACACGCTTAGTGCTGACTCAGAAGGTCATCAATGGTTGTTCGCAGGCATTCCTAAATCAAGCAGTGTTGTTGAGGATGAAAAGAAGTATTTCCTTGTGCACGTTCCCCAAAAAGACGCTACTTCCGTCAATTTCCAACTTACTGAATTTTCAGGAGATGTTATTATTTACATTTCCAAGAAGGATAAGTATCCCAGCAAAGAAAATGATGTGACCAAGTTTGCCCACGAAGGTATGATTGTCTTTAACGAAGGTGATGATCTCAGTGGAACCTATTACATTGGTGTTCACGGTATCACTGCAAGCTCTTTTGCCATTTCATCAACTATTATCACCAAGGGCGGTAAGACTGAAAACTACGCCTTGACTCTCGAAGAAGGAACTCCTCAAAAGGGTGTTTTGTTGCCCAGCCATGAGCATCCTGCAGCATTCTACAAGTTTAAGGTGAATGTGGCCGAGGATTGGAAGGGATCCATCAAGATTTCTGTGAGCACTTTGAGAGGCAATGTTTTGGTCGCAGTGACTAATGGAGAATTGATGCCTTTGCCCAACATGCATCAATGGAAATCAAGCGGTGGAGTTTTGGAAATCAACTCTGCTGATGAAAACTTCAAGCGTGATGCCACCTATTATATTGGTGTCTTTGTTGACTGGAAGGTTATCCAAGTTGACGATATCGTCTTTACTATTTCCTACTCCGTCAAGAGCTCTGCAATCAGCGGTGGTGATTTCCCCGTTGGTCCTATTCAGCATCAATTCCTTTCACCATTGACACCTTTCTACGGTACCCTTAAGAAAGGTGAGACTGAATACTTCGAAGCCTTTATTCTCCCCAGAGACAACAAGATCACCATTTACAAGCAAGCTGATGCTGGAGATGTTGACATTTATTTGTCATTGAATCCTGAAAAAGAGTACCCCGACGCCAAAGAGTATGATTACACCACAAAATACACTTTCAAGAATTACCTCGAGTTGGACTCCGAAGACTTGGCTAAAGCTTGTCCCCCAGACTCTGGCATTTGCAGTTTCTATTTCTCTGTGGTCCCCACCGGCTTCCAAGAAGAAACTTCCTATTCTTTGACAATGAAGAGAGACTACAAGCAAGCAGCTGATACTGTGAACTTGATCCCTCTCGAAGATGGTCGCCAACAACAATTGGAAGTTCCCCAAGGAAACGCTCCCACCTATTTCTATTTCTATGCTGTTCCCAGCCAAGCTTCAGTGATTACCGTCGCAGCTCCTGGCCAAGCCATCACTATCTATGCCAGCAAGACCACTCAAACAATTGGTACCGCCAAGAAGTCCGATTTGAAGCCCCCTACACCTGCTAATGCTCAATTCAACTCTTTGGAAGAAGGGTCAACCGTTGGCTTGGCTTACGTGAGTATTCCCGCTGACGAGAAGGCCGACTCCAAGACCACAACAATCATCACTGTCGCCGTTTACTTTAGCGCTGTTGAAGCTGATGACGATACTGATGTCGACTTGGTTCCTCAATTCTACATTTTGGCAAGCTCTCAGATGACTCACATTTACACTGGTAAGCCATACTACGGAGCAGTTGAGGAAGGTGGCTACATGTACTTCTACTTGGATGTCTACAAGCCAGATTGCACTTTGTTGATTTCCATGACAACTTTGAACGACGGAGACCCAGATCTCGTTGTATCCACTTCAATTGATACCAAGCCAACTATTGATGTTCACTCGTTTGCCTCTATTTCCAAGCAAAGAACTGAACTTCTCGAGATTGATTCTCTTGATATTTACCCAAAGAAGAGCATGGAAGGCACTTGGGTTATTGGTGTTTACGGAAGAGCAGCAAGCACCTTTACTTTGACTGTGACCTACGAAGACCAAAAGATGGTGAACCTCAGATCAGGACAGCCTTTCGAAATGTACCTCAGAGAAGATGCAACTATGTACTTCCAGTACTACAAAGAGAGAGCAGGTGATATTGAAATCAAGGTTGACAGGCTTTCAGGAGACCTCACAGGATACGTTTCTACCTTGCAGGGTGAAAAGGACCTCGTTTCAAACCTTCCAACTGCAGACAACGCCGTTTGGACTATCAGACCCGACTCCGGAAGCGTGCTCAAGATTGCTTCTAGTGATAGCAAGACCTGCGAAAACTGCATGATCTTGGTTGCTTTGTATGCTAGAACTGCAAGCAAGCTTTCCATCACCATTACTGAAGGAAATAAATTTGTCCAGGTGCAGAATGGTCTTCCTTATAGCGGTGTTTTGGCTAGAGAATCTTCCAGAACTTATATGTTTACATCTTCCAATGATATCACTTTGAATGTCGGTATGGTTGGTTCTAGATTGGAGGTGTATGTGTCTCACAACCCCGCTGTGAGCGATAAGGACTTTATCTGGAAGATGGAGTTGACCCCAAGCTCTTCTTCTCAAGCTAAAGTTTTAACCAACGCAGAGTACGAAAAGGCCAACAAGCCCGCAACTGTTTCTGACGGAAAGAAGGAGTACAAGGATGAGAAGGGCAATTACTATTTGTTCTTCAAGAATCCCTTCTATAACAACATTAACTACACATTCACCGTCACTGGTAAGGATTCCAATGCTGTTTTAATGCATGGTAACAGACACCCCTTGACCATCCCCGCTCAAAGCTCTACTACTCTCTTGTTCTACTCTTCCGAAGGAGATGATGAGAGCATCTCAATTCAAATCGAATTCACCGTTGAACAAGACCTCAACAGAGACTCTGACACTGAATTCGAAAGAAATCTCAGAAGAGGATTGCCTTTGACCGTGAATTACTGGGGAGAAAAGGTGACTGCCGGAGTTGGACAACAAGCCATTATTTTCAAAGAGTACGTCACAGTTGACAGTTTTGAAGAAAAAGAGTCAGTAAAGAGATACCGTCTCAGAGAAGCTTTCACTTTGGTGAGCAAGAGAGGAAAGTTCAGTTTTGAAATCGAGAATCCCTTCCCCAGTTTGGTCGACGTGATTGTGATGGCATACAGCACCGAGTTTGGAACTTTGAATCTCGACCAAAACTCCCAATTCAGTTCCACCTTAAGTGATGGAGACCAAGAAACCTTCCAGGTTTACTTGGATCAAGCGGGAGCCTGGTATTTGTGGGCATATTCATGCAATGGTGCTATTGATGTCAGTGTTGACGAAAATCCTGAAAAGCTTGCCAGTGGATCTGAAAACACTGACACTCTCCAAGGCGGACAAGACACCATGAAGTCAAAAGCCCTCACCGCTGAGAAGACACTTTTCGTGAGAGTTGGAAAGAGTGCTGAAGGCCCTAAAGAAGACTCTCAATTCCTCTTGAGTTCTAGCTTCTTTGCTCAGGAAAAGCAATTTGACTACGGACTCAAGTCTTCTCCATCAAGAATCAAGACGAAATACACCTACAACTCCTTTGCCAGTTCAATTGACTTTACCATTGATCCCATCAATGTGAATGACGCCCATAGTGATGACGTCATCAATTATCACGTGAGAGCATGTCCTTATAGAGATTCTGATCCTTCAGCTAAAGACAATATTTGCAAGATCAACGAAGATTGCAAAACCTTTGAAAAGACCTTCAACATAAAGAAGCAATCATCTTTCGATGGAGCCTTTGGAAGATTATTGCCTGGAAAATACTTTGTCCAAGCAACTGCTGATATCATGCATAACGGTAAGATTGTCAAGTTTATTCCTTTTGAATCTGAATCCGTCGACATTGTCGAAGGTTTCGGAGATAAAGCTTCCAACTTCATCGGCACAATCACCTTGGCCGTGGCTATCCTCTTTATCGCTATTTTCATCTGCTGGAGATGTTACGGTAAAGTCAAGAAGATCACTGAAGAAAGAGGATTCGAACTCCCCAACTTTGCTGGTAGAAGAAAAGAATATGGTTTCCTTGGTGACGATCTTTAAATAAGTGTATGTACTGACTGATTGATGAAAACAAAAAATAAAGACTAGAAATAATTTGTAGAATTCATAATTTAACTTTGGTAGAAAATGTTAAATATTGTTTTCTTTTGAGAGTTATCTATCTTTTATATACATAATTCGAAAATAAATTTTAGAAACAACTTTTAAAATCATGAGATAACTATAGGATAACAATGAGATAAATATCTAATGAAGCTCTAATTAAAAAGATTCGTGAAAAGACGTGATTAAAAATAAATAGATTTTCTCTTAGTCAAGGATAATGCTTTTTTTGGTACCTTCAAGGACTTTAACAACATCGATACCTGGGAAGAGGGCAACTTT
>Ga0182738_1004684_pt1 | contig 15004 bp, 12 predicted proteins | sample eDN5th30CBELigMG_FD_128876 | JGI IMG/M metagenome (GOLD analysis project Ga0182738, IMG submission 128876) | Enriched Miracle-Growth compost microbial communities from Emeryville, California, USA - eDNA 5th pass 30_C BE-Lig MG (version 2)... ... | reverse complement strand
CTTTCCGACAAGCTTGTGAGCCAGGAGCAGAGACAGCCCCAGCACTGCACCCACCGCGGCGGAAAGAAACAGGATCCAGATGCAGCTGGTGATACCCATCCAGGCGCCGAGGAAGGCAAACAGTTTGACATCGCCAAAGCCCATGGCCTCTTTGCGAAACAGGAGCTTGCCAAACCAGCCGAGCCCCCACAGCAGCAGAAAACCAAACCCGGCGCTGGCAGCGCTGTAAAGCACCGGAACATACCAGGGGAATTTGCGCGGCAGTGGCGGCATGCCCCAGTCGAAGCTCAATTGTCTCCAGAGGGCTACGGCCTGCCGATATTCCTCCATGATAAAGGAATGGTTGCCCAGTAACGACGTGGCAATAAAGGCAAACGCCAGGCCGCCGAGAGTGATGCGATCCGGAATAATAAAATGATCGATATCGGTAAACGTCCCGATGATCAGCAGACTGATAAATACCATGTGGAACGGTGTCTGGAGCTGTAAGCCAAAGCTAAGATAGGCGCCCAAAAAGAGCAGGCCCGTGAGCAGCTCTACAAAAAAATACCGCGGAGAAAAATGGCTGCCACAATGGCGGCAGTTGCCGCCCAGCAGGAGATAACTGACCAGAGGGATGTTATCATACCAGCGAACTGGTGAGCCACACGCGTAACAGTGGGAGCCCGGGAACGAGACGCTTTTTTTGGCTGGGATGCGGTAAATACAAACATTAAAGAAACTGCCCCACACCAGGCCCCAGAGAAATGACAGGAGCGCCGTGGGCCAGTAAATTACGTTTTGGATCTCTGCATCAATCACAGAGGAAACGTGGCCCGTGCCGCGCATCGCGGTAAAGAGAATTCTCTGCTGGCCCGATGATTTCGGGCGAGTGACTCCTGTTTGCAGGGAAATCTTCACGCGCGGCGTCCGGCTGGCCCGAAAATGGAAAGCGATTCCGCAAGCAATCGGCATGGCTTTGCAGAATAATCCATTCTCCTGCAAAATAGGCCTTGCCGTATCGTTGACAGCGAATGGATAAACAACCGCGGTTATGCTGCAAATCTTCACATTGGGACTGGCTCTGGGCCTTTACGCGGCAGCGATGCCGGGGCCAATCAACCTGGAAGTTATCCGGCGCTCGATATCGCGTGGGCCGAAGATCGGCCTGACCTTCGGTCTGGGTGCTTCGCTCGCCGACGTAACCTTCGTACTGCTTAGCTCGCTCGGAGCGCTGGCGCTTGTAAATTCCATGCCGCTGTGGGGCAAGGCCATCATGTGGCTGACTGGTGCGGCCATTCTCTTCTGGCTGGGAATTCGCGGTTTGCGGGCGAGAATGCCGGTGCCGGTGGGACCAGACGGAACACCGGCAACTGATTCGACCGGCACAACCGGCCCCATCCCCACTCTGATGGTGCCGGCAAAGGTCACGGTTGTTGACATGGTGCAGAGCTTTTTAATTGGTCTGGCGCTGACGCTGTCCAGCCCACCCACGATCATGTTCTGGATTTTTAACAGCCTGATGATTGCGAGCACACACCTGACCGGGAAAGATGAGCAGAACCGCAGCGTACCGTACCTGCTTGCGGCCGGGGTGGGGATTGCCTGCTGCACGTGGGTTGTGGGGGCGGTGCTTGTGACAAGCAGGTTCCATCGGAATTTGCGGCCGCGCACTTATGTGTGGGTCGAGCGCATTGCCGGCGGCGCGCTCTGTGGCTTTGCGACCTACGCCGTTTATGAAGCTGTGAAAATTTTGGCCGAGAGGGGATTTGGTCACTAGGAATCAGCAGGTGCTGGTGTCGATGCTGATTTTTTTGAGAAATCCGTGTAGTCTCTATTGAAAAATGCTTGCGCGAGCCGCGCCGCAGGCCAATTAGGTTCATCGGCCATAATGGCTAACACTAAATATGTCGTTGTAGAAATCAGGAGAATCGAATGCCGTTAACCCAGCAGTCCCTTACCGAACTCATACTCGATGCGAAAAAGAAAGCCTATGAGGAAATCGGGCAAGTGGATGCGCCCCAGCCGCCGAAGCAGGTGGACTGGCCGGTGACCTGCGAGGTCAAGCCGGGTCTGGAGGGCGCTGTCGCCGCAGGGACAGAAGTGGGATTTGTTGACGGCGTGCGCGGCGCACTTGTTTACCGCGGATACGATATCTTTGATCTTTGTGCCCATTCCACTTTTGAAGAGGTCAGCTATCTCCTGATAAACGGCCAGCTGCCCACTCAGGCTGAACTGGAAAAGTTTACCGGAGAACTGCGTTCGCGCATGGCGATTCTGCAGCCGACCCGGCAGATGTTTGACGTGTTACCCGTGAAGGCGCTGCACCCCATGAAAATGCTCGAAGCGGCCATGATTGGTGCGCACGCGGAAGATGCCACCGATGGCAATGGCGGCGAAATCGAATGGGACGATGCAGCATGGCGGGTGATTGCCCAGATGATGACGGCAACCGGCATGGTGGCGCGTATGCGGGCCGGTCAGCCGCTTGTGGAACCGGATCCTGAATTGAGCCATGCAGCGAACCTGCTTTACACCATGACTGGCGAGCGGCCCGATGAAATTGCAACACGCCTGATGGACATCGCCCTGATTTTGCATGCAGACCACGGCATGAATGCATCGACGTTTACCTCCATGGTCGTCACATCCACCCTGTCTGATCTTTATTTTGCAATGAGCGGTGGCCTGGGCAGCCTTAAAGGCCCCCTGCATGGAGGCGCTAATGAGGCGGTTCTCTATGATCTGCAGGAGATTGGCTCCGCGGATAACGTGGAACCCTGGTTTGAAGAAGCACGCAGGAACAAGCGCAAAATTATGGGGATGGGTCACCGCGTCTACAAGGCGTATGACCCGCGCGCTCGCGTGCTAAAGCCCCTCGCTGAAGCTTACAGTCGCGATAATGCAAAGGTTAGCGGGCTGCTGGAAACAGCGGAAAAGCTGGAAAAAGTCGCGCTGGAAGCCATGGGCCGTGAGAAAAAGATCTTCCCCAATGTGGATTTCTACAGCGGTCTGCTTTATAAGGCCATGGGAATCGAAACAGCCATGTTTACGCCAATTTTTGCCGTGTCGCGAGTAAGCGGATGGGTGGCTCGCTGCCAGGAATATCGCGAAAATAACCGGATCTTCCGCCCACGAGGCATTTATACAGGCAAAATAGATTTGCAGTATAAGCCCATAGGGGAGCGGTAAAACCGCCGCAGATAAAGCGTGTAGCAGTTACCCGGCCCTGCCTGGAGCACGAGCGTGCTTATCCGGCAGGGCCGGTTCTGTTTTGAGCTATCGCGATGCTTTCCAGACAGCTTTGGTACTGGTGCCTGTCCAGCTTTGCTGGTTGTAAAGAAAGGAGCGCTTGTGCGCGCTAGTCTGTTTCTGCGCTGGCCAGGGCAGAATGGGTTGCTGCATGGCGACAAATCCCGCGGACTGACCCATCAATAAACGTCACCAGGCGCTCTACAGCGGGGGAAGTCGCCGCTGTATCCCTTAATAGCTCCATAGCCTGCGGCACATTAAGTCCGGTGCGGTAAAGCGTGCGGTAAGCCTGTTTAACTTTGTTGCGTTCTTCCAGGCTGAAGCCGGCGCGGCGCAACCCGACAGAGTTTATCCCGCGCACCTCCGAATTCCCTTCAACCATCATATACGGCGGCACATCTTTGCTGACGCGCGCCAGGCCCCCGATCATTGCCATGCTACCAATGCGCACGAACTGATGCACGGCTACGTTGCCGCTGATATTTGCGCCATCATCCACCCACGCATGTCCCGCCAGAAGGGCCCCATTGGCTAGAACGATGCCGTTGCCCACGCGACAATCATGGGCAATATGGCTGAAGCCCATGAGGAAATTTTCATCGCCCACGACCGTCTGTTCTCCGGGCTGATAGGCGCGGTGAATGGTGACGTATTCGCGGATGATGTTACCACGTCCGATCTGCAGCCCAGTTTCGCCATTCTTGAAGCTCTTGTGTTGAGGCAGATGGCCTATCACACATCCCATATGAATCTCGTTGTCTGGCCCGATTGTGGTTTTCCCGGAGATATGCACATGACTCAAAATGCGCGTGTTGGCACCTATGGCAACAGGGCCATCAATGATTGAAAATGGACCAACAGTAACACTGCTATCCAGCTGGGCTTCGGGTGAAACAATGGCGGTGGGGTGGATATTGGACAAAAGGCTTTGCTCGGCAAGTGATATAGGCCCGCAGGGGACCATGGAAAATTAGCTGTTGAACCGTAAAAAATTGCTAAAAAAACGCCCGCGAGCAGAAAGCTCACGGGCGCACTGGATAATCTTTATGCCGACCAGGGTCAGCTTTTCTGGCTTGGCGCGTTCGTGATATCGTCGTCCGTGCCCTCTTTTTTATCAGGTCCTTTTGAAATCAGGTCGAAATCGGCGTTTACCTCACCCGGCGAGCGGTAGATAAAATCTTCGCCGAAGGAATCCTTTGGCCATTCTTTCAGGTACGGGCCATCCCATTCGTCGTCATTCAGATCGCCCGGCTTTTCCAGAAGGGCCTGCAAACCTTCATCCGTAGTTGGATAGCGGCCAGCATGCATTTCAAACATGCCCAGGACGGTTTTAAGCGATTCAATGGAAGATTTTGTGGCTTTGATCTTGGCAGTGTTGGTTTTTCCAGACAGCCGCGGCCCAATCACGGCTGCCAGGATGCCGATGATAACCACCACCAGCATAATTTCGATAAGTGTGAAGCCCTTTTTCCCACGAGCTTGCAACGGTTTACGCATTTCCCAATTTCCTCTCCAGATTCTAACACTTGTTAAATCAGTGCTCGCCGACATGGAAGCAATGATCAGGCCAGCTGTCGAGCCTTCAGCGCGTAGCGTTTCCCGGCGCCTGTTTGACTTTGCGTGTGAGATAGCCAACGAGGTTGCGAAGGTTCTCATCAGTGTTCAATGCATCGTCGATCTTGCGAACGGCGTGAAGGATCGATGTATGATCGCGTCCGCCAAACTTCTGCGCAATTTCCGGGTAGGAAAGCGTCGTGTGTTTCCGCGCCAGGTATTGAGCGATGTGGCGTGGACCACTGAATTTCTTGAGCCTGCTGCTCCCCAGTAAATCTGTTCGTTTAATCTCGAAATAGGAACAAACCACCTCAATGACGTCTTCGATATCCGTGGGGCGGTTGGCATCCATCTCCAGCAGGTGCCCCAGAACGTCCTTGGCCAGTTGCAGGCTGATGGGCTGCGTCTGGAGGACAGAGTAAGCGCGCAGGCGCACGAGAATGCCTTCCAGCTCGCGAATGTTCGACTGCACACGCTCGGCAATATACATAACAACGTCGCTCGGCAGCTCAACCTGTTCTTCCAGTGCCTTCTTTTTGAGAATGGCTATGCGGGTTTCGAGATCCGGCGGCATCACGTCGACAACGAGGCCCCAGGAGAACCGGTTGCGAAGGCGGTCCTCCAGTGTGGTGAGCTCCTTGGGGGGACGATCACTGGAAATCACGATCTTTTTCCCGGCGTCGTACAAAGCGTTAAACGTATGAAAAAACTCGGTTTGCGTCCGTTCTTTTCCACTAAAGAATTGCACATCATCGATCATGAGAAGATCGACGCTGCGGTAATTTTCCCGAAATTCAGCCTGCTTGCCCTGGCCAATGCCCTCGATAAAGGAATTCATGAACTGCTCGCTGCTAACATAAAGAACACGAGCGTTTGGGTTGCTGTCTTTCAGTTGATGGCCGATGGCGTGCATGAGGTGTGTTTTACCCAGACCCACGCCGCCGTAGAGAAACAGTGGGTTAAAAGACTTGGACATGGGCTCGGAAACCTGGCGGCACGCCGCATGGGCAAAGCGGTTGCTTTCGCCAACAACAAAGCGGTCAAACTTGTACTTGGGATTGAGATAGCTGGACTTAAGCACTTCCATTGAAAGTTGATTCTGCTGCGCCGGCGCGTGCGGTGTCGCGGCACCTTCATGGCTCGTCTCCGCCTCTGGCCGCGCTTCGACTAAAAAGGTCAGGCTGTAATCCTGGTCCGTAACTTCACGCAGTGCAGCGATGATCTTTTCCCGGTAATTGGAAGCCAGCCAGTTCTTATAAAAAGCGCTGGGGACGCCGAGGGTGATGCTGCCGTCGGTTATATCGCGCAACTGCGTTGGCTTCAGCCAGGTGGAGAATGTCTCATCATCCATGCTCTGTTCGAGGCGTTGGAGAGTTTTTTCCCAGACTTGGTGATCAACGGGCATGGGCAATTGCACGAGTGGTCCTAACTTTCATAACAAATATTCGAAGAAATCAATAAAGCTCTGCGGTCAGTCAGAGAATACGCATCAAGCCTGCGGGCTCGCCTGATTGCAAGGCAAATTTTCGGAAATTTTCAACGGTGCTTTGTCAGTGATTGATGAAGCGAAGAATCGTATCTCCAACTTTTTCAAGGCTTTGCGTTGAGCAGTTTTCCGGTAAATCCTGCGTAGTGTGCCAGGGTGGATATTGAAGGTCAATAACGTCTACATATTTTTTTCCGGTGTCCAGAAAGGGCATGTGGTCGTCATAAATAGCGGGTCCGCGGTCCATTGTCCAGGCATCCGGGTGAAAGGTGGTTCCAACTTTCCAGAGGTCATAGGTCAGCTGCGGTGCCTTGCCCACGGAGTTTCCTTCCATGGCGAGCTTGATGTTGGGAGTGGCAACCATGTCGAGATTTATGCCCTGTTGAAATTGCTGGATTTGCGCAGGAAGATTGGAAGCAAAATATCGTGATCCAAGGCAAAAGCCGTTTTCATCGGCCGGCGTGCCGTGGTCTTCCAGATCAAAAAAGACAAATCCCACGGACCTGGTTGTGCCAGCCTGGGGGAGGATGCGACCCAGCTCCAGCAAGACGGCCACGCCACTCCCCGCGTCATTAGCCCCGGGGACAGGATCTTCGCGCCGGGCCGGATCCGGATCTCGATCCGCGAAGGGGCGTGTGTCGTAATGCGCTGAAATGATTAATGTTGGCGTTGTTTGCTTCGGGTAAATTGCGAAGATATTCTGGCCGGGTACCTCTGCAGCCAGCATGGGGGAGTACGCCCGAAAATCCTGCGTTTCCACCTGCCAGCCAGCGGTCGACAGCGTTTCGGTAATCAAATGCCTGGTGGAACGTATTCCCGGTGATTCGGGTAAACGAGGGCCAAATTCCACCTGTTTAACCAGGTCATTCATTGCCCGTTCGGCATTAAATCGAACAGCAACTGCCGGGGCAGAGGTTGTATCGGTAACCGCTTGAGCCGTAATTTCGCGATTGGCCAAAAGCAGGAATACGGTCAGCATGACTTGCGGGCGGATTCGGTTGATCATAATCAGAATGGACAACCGCCGGAAAAATCCCATTCAGGGCGGTAGAGGGAAATTTCGAGGGCCATGAGTTCGGGTTGACAAATTCGCCCGGTGCGGATTCGATTTGTCTGAAATCGAGCTGTTGTGCTTCCCAAGAAAAATGCTTTTCCTTATGCAGGAGTTTTTATATGTTCGTTCGTGGAAAAATCCAATTAGGGTCTGTACTGCCCGCGCTGGTGGCCATAGTGCTGGGGGGAATGGGCTCTCGCACCGCTGCTCAGCCCGTAGATGCTGGCCGGGAAGTATCCGCAGATCGGCCAAACCTGATCCTCATTTATACAGATGACCTGGGATTTGGCGATGTGAGTTGTTACGGCGCCACGCAAGTCCAGACGCCGAATGTGGACCGGATCGCGCAGCAGGGCCTGCGGTTCTCAAACGGGCGCTGTACAGCGGCGACGTGCACACCGTCCCGATTTTCCATACTGACCGGCCAGTATGCCTGGCGGAAAAAGGGAACCGGGATTTTACCGGGAGACGAGGCGCTGATCATTCCCACAAACCGGACGACGCTGGGGAAAGTCTTTCAGCGGGCGGGGTATCGCACGGCGGCAGTGGGCAAGTGGCACCTTGGGCTCGGGCCAGCGGGAGGGCCAGACTGGAACAAGCCGATTAAGCCAGGGCCAGCGGAAGTGGGGTTTGATGAGAGCTTCATTTTTCCCGCGACGGCCGACCGGGTTCCGACGGTTTTTGTGAGAAACGGAACTGTCGTAGCCTTTGATCCAAACGATCCCATCGAGACAAATTACAAACAAAAGGTCGGCAGTGATCCCACTGGAAAAGAAAATCCGGAACTGCTGAAAATGACTACGACGCGGGGCCATGACGGGACAATCGTTAACGGCGTGGGCCGGATTGGCTGGATGACCGGAGGCAGGCGCGCCCGGTGGAATGATGAAGCGCTTGGACTGGTGTTTGTTGATGAGGCGATCAACTTTATCGAGCGTAACAAGTCGCGGCCGTTTTTTCTATATTATGCAATGCACGATATCCACGTGCCGCGGGTGCCTGACACGCGGTACAAAGGCAAAAGTGCGATGGGCCCGCGGGGCGATATGATTCTCGAAATGGACGCCCTCGTGGGGAAGGTGCTGGCGAAACTGGATGAAGAGCGGCTGACGTCTAACACGATTATCATTTTCTCCAGCGACAACGGCCCGGTTCTGGACGACGGCTATATTGATGGCGCCGTCGCAAAATTGAACGGCCATAAGCCTGCAGGTCCTATGCGGGGCGGCAAATACAGCATCCTGGAAGGAGGCACGCGGGTGCCGTTTCTCGTATCCTGGCCGGGAGTGATTAAGCCCGGTGTTTCGGACGCCCTCGTGAGCCAGGTGGACCTGGTGCGGTCGTTTGCGACAATGACGGGCCAGAAGCTGAACCCCAAAGACGCGCCGGACAGCGAGAATGTTCTGGATGCGCTGCTGGGCAAATCGGAGCGGGGGCGCGACAGCGTGGTTGTGGCGGCGCGCAACCGTGCACTTGTCAAGGGTGACTGGAAGTATATAGAGCCGCAAAACGGTCCGGCGATTATGAAAGGCGCGGACGTGGCTACAGGCTACAGCCCGGAGCCGCAGTTATATAATCTGAAGGACGATATCGCCGAGGAGCATAATCTTGCGAGCCAAATGCCGGAGAAACTAAAAGAACTGCAGGCGGAACTCCAGGCGATCGAAGCCAAAGGCGGCGTGTGGAAATGAAGGCGAATCAGACGAACGGCTTGCGCCGGGTGCGGCGGATTATACTGGCCCTTGCGGTATGCTTAGCCGGGATTGCGTCAGTAACCAGCACCTTTGCGGCTCCTGCTCCAAATTTCATTGTTGTATTGGCGGATGACCTCGGCTATAATGACATTGGGTGCTACGGCAGCCCGCTGATCAAAACGCCGCATATAGACCAGATGGCGCACGAGGGGGTGCGGTTTACCAGCTTTTACGTGGGAGCACCCGTGTGCAGTCCAAGCCGTGCCGCACTTCTAACCGGTTGTTATCCGCCCCGGGTGGGAATGGGTGATGAACTGTGCAACCAGATTTGTTATGGCGGAGTGGTCGAAAAATCGTATGTGAAGGTGGTTCATTCGGGATCGACACTTGGGCTGAACCCGGACGAGGTGATTATTCCGGAGGTGCTAAAGCCAGCGGGCTATTATTCCGGAATTATCGGGAAATGGCACCTCGGCGACGCACCTGAATTCAACCCGGTTCGACAAGGTTTTGATTCCTTTTTCGGTGTGCCTTACAGCAATGACATGAAGCCGTTTTACTTTATTGAGCAGACGGAGCGGCTGGACGCGGCACCCGTTATGGATGAGTTAACTTCGACCTACACTGCTCATGCGTTACGGTTTATTGAAGATCACAAGGACAAACCATTTTTCCTGTACCTGGCGCACAATATGCCGCACACGCCGCTGACACCCGGCAAACGTTTTGCGGGGAAATCTCCGCGCGGGCTCTATGGCGATGCGGTCGAAGAGATCGACTGGAGCATCGGCGAGATTATCAAGAAGCTGAAAGAGACGGGCCTCGACCAACGGACGCTGGTAATTTTTCTTTCGGATAATGGGCCGTGGCTGGTGAAGGGAGAAAATGGCGGATCGGCGACGCCACTGCGCAATGGAAAAACTTCCAGCTACGAAGGAGGCTTTCGCGTGCCCTGTGTGATGTGGGGTCCGGGGATCGTGAAAAACGGAGGCCGAGTCTGTGATGAGGTTGTGACAGCGATGGATTTTCTGCCAACCTTTGCGGCACTGGCAGGAGTCGAGCTAAATCCCACGCGGAAAATTGACGGCAAAAATGTGGCTGATGTGGTCACTGGCAAGCCAGGGGCCGCAAGTCCGTGGGACCATTTCTTTTATTACTTTGGCACTGAACTGCACGCGGTACGACGGGGGGACTGGAAGCTGCGAGCGCAGAACATTCTGTTTAATGAGGACATCTATCGGCGGGATGAGTTCACATCGGCTCCGATTCCGGCGGCTCTTTACAACCTGGCACTAGATCCCGGTGAGCAAAAATCTGTTCTGAAGCAGCATGGAAAAATCCAGGCGCAGCTTGAAGGGCTGCTGGACAGAGAGCGACGCGAACTTGGCGACACATTGACCGGCGTTTCGGGCTCGGAAAATCGCGGCCCAGGCCATTCAGACAACCCGGTAAACGCGGCAGACGAAAAGGTAGTAAAAGGGAAGAAGCGGAAATCGCAAAAATGATTGCGTTGCCGTTTCTGAGCATGATGGTTGGCAGCGTATCCAATAGAGGAGTGCAAAGTGATGGCTGAGGTTCGGCTGGAAAACGTCTGCAAGATTTACCCTGGTAATGTCCGGGCGGTTGATAATGTAAACCTGGATATTGCGGACAAGGAATTCCTGGTGCTTGTAGGGCCTTCCGGGTGTGGAAAATCAACCACGCTGCGGATGATTGCAGGGCTGGAGGAAATCAGCTCGGGAAGCATCTATATTGGCGATCGTCTGGTTAATGACGTGGCACCGAAAGACCGCGACATCGCCATGGTGTTCCAGAACTATGCGCTTTATCCTCACATGACCGTTAAAGAGAATCTGGAGTTTGGGCTGAAGTTGCGCAAGGTGCCCCGTGAAGAGCGGGACAGGCGGGTGGCGGAGGCCGCGCGCATGCTGGATATTACGCACCTGCTGGAGAGAAAGCCGAAGGCGCTATCTGGCGGACAGCGGCAGCGCGTGGCGGTGGGGCGCGCAATCGTGCGTCAGCCGAAGGTTTTCCTTTTCGATGAACCGCTTTCAAACCTCGACGCAAAGCTGCGCGTCCAGATGCGCACCGAAATCTCCAAGCTGCACCTTCGCCTGCAGGCGACGATGATCTATGTAACCCATGATCAGATTGAGGCCATGACGATGGGCGATCGGATTGTGGTGATGAAAGATGGCATTGTGCAGCAGGTGGCGCCACCGCTGGAACTTTACGAACACCCGGTGAACAAGTTTGTGGCCGGCTTTATCGGAAGCCCGCCCATGAACTTCATGGAGGGCACAATCGAGCAGGCTGGTGGCGGCGGGCTGGTGTTTAATGAGGGTACCGTGCAGCTGCAGATCCCGACGAGTTACGCACCGCACCTGCGGGATCACGTGGGCAAGGCGGTGACCTTTGGGATTCGCCCTGAGGACATCCATGATCCGCTTGCGTTCCCGCCAGATGGTCAGCACCGCCAGGAGATAGCCGCGACAGTTGAGGTGATCGAGCCCATGGGCAGCGGAATATACCTCTATATGACAACCGGCAAAAATCCCTTTATCGCCAATGTTGTCCCTGAAGCCAAAGCGCAGATCGAAGAGCAGAAGCGGCTGATCATCAATATGGAAAAGGCCCACTTCTTTGACGCGGAAACTGAGCGAAACCTGAGCCTGGCTGCGGAACTGGAAAAAGCCGGCGCTTAGGGAATTTTGGCAGTGGCTGTCGCCGTTGTTTCCGGGGCGACAATCACCGGGGTGGCACCGCCTGGCTGGGGCGGATACTCCAGTCCGCTGGTTTTCAGATATTTCAGGCTGTTGCTGATGCTGTCAAAAGCCGAAGCGTCGGGATGATCGCGCTCCACGATCAGCCATTTAACTCCGGCTTCGTGTGCTGCTTTGTAAACGGCGTTCCATTGAATGACACCGGTGCCCACATCAGCATCGCGGCCTGGAGGTCCGGGGTTGAGGTCTTTCACGTGGAGCAGCCGAACGCGGTTCTTAAGGCGACGAAGCTCATTGACGGGGTCATGCTTTCCGTTAGCGACCCAGCAAATGTCCATCTCTGCGACTGGAGAGTTGGCCGGATCTTCATGAAACATAATGTCATACGCGGGTTTGCCATCCACTGTGTTTTCGAATTCGAATGAGTGGTTATGATAGCCCAGCTTGATCCCGGCTTCGCGGCATTGCCGGGTCATTGCGCGCATATCTTCACAGAACTTGCGCCAGGTTTTGCCGCCATCATCGAACTTTCGAGGGCCGCTTGGCACAATGACGTAATCGCAGCCGAGCGTCGTCACGTAGTCTGTCTGGATTTGATCAAAATTTTTCTGCAGATCTGGCAAACCTACGTGACAGCCGGTAGCGCGAAGCTTCGCTTCATTCAGGACTTGCCGAATCTCCTCGGCGGAGTGGCCGTAGAGACCGGCAAATTCGACTGCGCCGAAACCCAGGCTGGCAACTTTTCGCAGTGTCCCGGGGAAGTCTTTTTCGCAATCTTTGCGAAGGGTGTATAGCTGAACGGAAATAGGGTTGCCGGTAAAGTTCATTATCTGGTCCACCTGGAAGATCTGGTGTGTTGCTGACCGGGTAAGCGGCTCAGATCAAGGGGAAAGTTACGGCGTCTGACTGTCGACGCTCTGTCCTGGCCGCTAGACTTCGCCCTCGGCGATATCGCCGTGGAGGCCCTGGTGGAGCATCGCCTGCATTTGGATTCGGAGAAGCTTTTGTCGCTGGGCCACGTTGGGTTCCGCCAGCAGACTCTGTCTGTCATAGGGATCGTTCACAACCAGGCTGGCCATGATATCAGTCAGGGCCCCCGGGCTGATCTCTCCGGCATCGGGCCCCGTGTAAACCCGGACATCCGCGGGAAGAGCGTCTGTCAGCTTTTTTAAAATCTCCAGCAGAATGACGTGCACGTCGCTGACTTCGCGGGCTTCGTCGGCGGAAATATGATCCTGGATGATCTCCACTTCGGCCTCGCGCCAGGTATCGCGCGGGATCTCCTGCACGAGCTGGGCGCGGTACAGACCGGACACCAGAACATCGTATCGGCCGTCGGGCCAACGCTCGGATTCGACGATTCGACCCAGGCCGAAAACCTTGTAGATGGGCGGCGCTCCGAAATACTCCGTATCCCATCCGGGGCGCAGCTGCACGATGCCAAGTATTTTGTCGCTGGCCAGGACATCCTCAATCATGGCCTTGTAGCGGGGTTCGAAAACGTGCAGTGGGAGGAGCGTATGCGGAAAAAATACCGTATCAGGCAGAGGGAAAAGTGGAACTGTGATTGTCTGGCTGGCCATGATTCAATTTCCTCCTGCACTCGAATATATCAGGCGGTGGTTCCGGCAGATTTCCTGGCCGGAACCGCCGATGCGATTTCCGTGTAACGCGAAATGTTCATGAGGATCCCGATGGCAACGCAATTTATCACGAGAGAGCTGCCGCCATAACTGATCAGCGGCAGTGTCAGACCCTTGGTTGGCAGCAGCCCGACGACGATATACATGTTCACAAATGCCTGGAATCCGATCATGATACTGATACCCGTAGCGATAAGTGAGCCGTACATGTCTGGGGCTTTGGTCGCCACGCGGATTCCCTGGATCATAAACACTGCATAGACAAGTAATATGGCGATGGCGCCGGCCATGCCAAACTCTTCGCATATTCCCGCGTAGATAAAGTCGGTATGGCCTTCAGAAAGGAACTGATACTTTTGTGGACCTTTGCCGAGGCCCAGCCCGGTAAGACCTCCCGTGCCCACCGAAATTAACGATTGGGAAAGCTGCCAGCCGGAGCTTTTGATATAATCTGCATCGAATGGCTTGCGAAACGCGACAATACGCTGAATGCGGTATGGCTCCGCAAGGATTGCAATGATCACAGCAGGAATGAATGCAAGGCCGAGGCTTAGCAGGTGAGTCACCCGCATTCCGCTGATATACCACATGATATAAACAATCGCGGCCATCATAACCGCAGCACCCAGATCCGGCTCCAAAACGATAACGCCCAGGAATGCAGCAAGAATAGCAAAAGAGGGCAGAAAGCCACGGATGAAACTCTTCAGTTCGTTCCGTCGTTCCGTCAATTTTTTTGCCATATAGAGGATCATGGCCAGTTTTGCGAGCTCGCTGACCTGTATGCTGGCGACGCCGAGGTTCAGCCAGCGCTTTGCGCCCTTCGCACTATCGCCGATGGGCGGCGGCAGGTAAACCATAAGGAGCATGACAAAAGCGACGGCCAGCAGGGGAGATGCGTATTTCTTATAACGTTCGTAATCGACGTTATAAGTGATGAGCAGCGCGATAATGCCCAGCATTGCAAAAACAGCCTGCCGCTCAAGATACTTCATGCTGTGGGTGGACATCTGAAGGATAGCTGTTGTGTCTGTGGCGTCGAAATTTTCCATAGCCTTGCGGGTGATCCCGCGTGCGGCCGAGGCAGCGCTGCTGCTGTAGACCATGACGACACCGGTCATAATCAGAGTTAATGTGGTCAGAAAAATCAACCACGTGGTTTTGAATCGCATGGGAAAAGCCTCGGGGAACAGGAACAGTGAGTAATGGAAATATGCGCGCGCCCGGTTAGATAATCAACCGAAATTGCGTTGGGGCAGAATAGCTCTTGACTTTTTCCACGATTTAATAAAGTCGCATAGTAACCTGTTACAAAGGAAGGTTTCATGAGGAAAATCTTTGGCTGTCTGTCGGCTCTTGTCCTGATATTTCCAGGAAGTGTGCTGGCTCAGACGTACACTGTCAGTAAAACCAGTTCTGCCGATTTTTCCAGTATTTCCGGAGCGCTTGCGGCCTTGACGCCAGACCCCGATCCAAATGTTCCGAATGTCGTACGGGTGCTGGATTCCTCAGTATACGAGGAGACGGTCACGATTACCGTTCCTGTGGTGCTGGAAAGCGCCGGTGCCGCAAAAGCCACAATAGCTGTGCTCGGAAATCCAAGTGCGATAAGCGGCAAT
>Ga0182738_1004683_pt1 | contig 15005 bp, 12 predicted proteins | sample eDN5th30CBELigMG_FD_128876 | JGI IMG/M metagenome (GOLD analysis project Ga0182738, IMG submission 128876) | Enriched Miracle-Growth compost microbial communities from Emeryville, California, USA - eDNA 5th pass 30_C BE-Lig MG (version 2)... ... | reverse complement strand
CCGACATCCTTGTGATGGACCGTCCGTTCATGCGTGACGGAGAACAGGTCAACATCAAAGCACTTGCCTTCGACTCGATCGAAACTACTGGCATGATCATCTGGATACCATATGCCTATGAAGGCACCCGTGGCATCATAAGTTCCTGCCCGAAATGTGAGCAGAAGAAGCAGCAAGGATCAGCCCCTACTGTTACAGCATGAATTTGAACCGGGAGACCCGACTTCTGTTCGCAGATCCTGTTACCTATATATGCATGAAAGCCTTGTAGGCCGGTCATTGACCCGCGCTGACCAACTCACACTCTGCTAACCCGACCTGCGCCTGAGCGTCTGGTTTTCGATAATTCGACGGGCAGCAAAGGGTCGAAAGCAGACACTTTCCGCGAATGTTATTTCTTGTCGTTGCAGTCATCTCTCGCAGGCCCGTCGTAGTTGTCCAGACATGTTATGCATGAGTCGCGCGTTAGATACGAAAACGCGGCACACCCCTCGGCATCTCAGTCGCAACCATAACGTCGTGTGCTTAGCAGAGTGAGTATTCGTCAACGATCGCATGCCGCCGCCGCTGTCTATGAGGTACTCGAGTGACGCATTAACCGAGACTCTTTGCAGATTGCCCCAGGCTCAAACCAGCTATCGATATAACCCACCGACATAACTCCATTTAAAGTGGTGCCGGCTTATGCGCCGTCCCATCCCCATTTCAGCCTGTCATATAGTGCCACTATCTTCTTGAAGTACGAAGCGTAGTTGTTATTTTCGAGCCTGTCTTCGTGCCGAATTAAGAACTCGCGGAGTAATTCGAGATCGATTTTCTCTTTTTGCAAAAAAGGAATGAGAGCCGCGGCATTCTCAGGGGTTGACCCGTCGATTAGCTCCTGCATGCTTTCGTGTCGACGCTTTCGAAAAGCTGGTGCGTAGATTTTTAGCCGGAATTTCTTTTCCTCGTATTTGGCCCACTTGTCGAGGTCCAAACCGCTTTTGCGATAAGCATCCTCGCTATCAATGCCGCTCTCCCGGAGGTACTTGTATACAGGCACGTAGGGCGTATTTCGGCCCGCGCGTCGAATTGTGAACTCTAGGATTTTCCTTGCATCATAGTTACGCCCACCGTGCAAGACGTCAGCGAGCAGATCTCGCACTTCGATAGCCTCGTAGCCAACAGCACCGATGTCCGATGCCTCAGTCGACGCAACCCCTACGCCCACTAGGAATTCGACATCCTCCTTGTTCTCAATTTCGTCAATATCGATAACACACAGTTTTTTCTCGGGCTCTAGCGATTTTACCAATTCATAGAGCTGCTCCTTGCAGTATCGAAGCACCCGAGCCGGGATTTTTCTACGGATAGCGGCGAGAGCCCTGTATATCTCGGAAAAATCATTCGTTTTGACTAACACAAGAGGTATCTGAACTCCATCAATCGCCAAGTAGGTGTCCGAAATGCCGGGTTCGTCGCTCTTGCTTGGTCTTTGTACGAATATTAGATTCTGCCTAAGCTGTTCAATCTGGTCGCGGCCAATGCACAAGGAGATTGCGCGTAGCAAATTTCCGATATTTGGGTCTGACAGGGAATATCCAAGGAAAACTACCGGGTGCTCTACGAAAACTGTAATTAGCTTTGCTGCCAGATACGCATTTCGATCATTAAATTCGGCGTAATCATCTGAAGTCAAAACCAGCGAATTTGGCTTAGAGGCACATCCGTGAATTTTGTAAATTTCGCCGATTTCCTGCGGGTCGGAAAAAAGCAACTCATTTTGCCCTATGTATTTTTTATAGTCAGGGAACAGGTGTTCGAGGAATAGATCCCAGTTTGTCGTGATAATTCCATCGACATTTAAGCTGGAAAGCAACTCTATTTCTTCGCTGTGGGCTCCCTTGACAGCGGCAACAGGGTCAAGCCCCACAAGATAGTTGGATATTTCAATACGAAGGGCGGGCGTCGAATTTGCGATTTTTCCTTTGTTGCTCTTTACGCTTGTCTCGTACTCCTTCGCTGTCCACCAATGCTGGTTGAAATCGTTTGCGAGCAGCTTCGCTGCTGCTGGAAGATCACCATCCGCAGTTGCGCGGTAGTAATCAAAGGGCTTCCCTACAACACAGAACCGTGAAAGCAGCGAAGCCCAGTCCTCAAGTCCAATATAGCGACGTGAGAAACCAGAGCCCACAAAGAGAAATGCTCCAGCGCTGCGCCGCCTAAGAATGTCTGTCAACGTGCGTTCAATTGTCATTGCGGCGGGGCCTTCCTCAACTTGAAATGTTGGCAGCAAACGAAGTCCATACAGTACAACACTAGAGGCGACCTTCGTATCTTACCGATTCGACGTAATGACCGCATCTGGCCGACAACGGCCGTTATGCTCGTCCGCAATCGCACGATCTTTCTCCTCTGGTATCTCTGAAGCACGCATAACCCATGCCCCCCACCGCCCTAATCATCAAATCCCCCGAAGCGGAAGCAGTCGTAGCCCCGCTACGCACCCGCTACGATCCCACCTCGCAACTAGGCGTCCCCGCCCACATAACCATCCTCTTTCCCTTCATCCCGTCAGACCAAATAACTCCCGCCATACTCACCCGCCTGCACACCGCCCTGAACACCGTCCCGGCGTTTTCATATTCTCTATCCTCCATCGGCAGTTTCGAAGCCACCACCTACCTGGCTCCTGACCCAGCCCAGCCCTTCATATCCCTGACGTCATCCGTCTTTCGTGAATTTCCAGACTTTCCGCCATATGGTGGGCAGCACGCCGGGAATATTCCTCACCTGACCGTAGCGCATGGCGACGCACAAGATGCCGCCATCGCCGCCCAAGAATTGGCGACGCGGCTGCGCACCCATCCTGTTATCCAGGCCCGTTGCCGCGCGGTAACCCTGCTGGAAAATTCCGCCGGCCGCTGGCAGGAACGCCACACGTTCGACCTGCGCAACTAGATTCTTCGCACGCCTTAGATATTCCCCACGGATTCCACCTGCGCGCCATCCAGCGGCGGCCGCGTGGTCCGGCCGGTTTTGGGGTCGTACAGCACAATGGCCGACGTGGTCGCGGTGACGACTCTGCCTTCAGCTACCGTACCCGCTCGCGTAATGCGCACGCACAGTGCGAAGTTCTCGTTGTCGTCGCGCGGTTTCGGCGAGTTCCAGGCCGCCAGCCATGCTTTCCGATCTAGCGGCACTTCGCAGCGCTCCGGGCCGACGACATAATCGTGGATGTAGTGCTGCCCCAGCGAATAGCCCGCCAGGGGCGCCCACAGCAATGCCACGAAAACGGCCAGCCATGCGCGCACGACCAGGGCGATCAGCCCCCAGCCCAGCCAGGGCAGGATCGCGGGTATTGCGTACGATGCCGCCACCTTGCCGGCCGTATCGTCGCGTTGCGGCAGGCCCGCCAGGGCTCTTCTGCGCCGCGCCGCTTGCCTGCCGAAAGCCACGCGCAGCTTAAGGCGCTTGTGCCATAAATGGGCGGCCAGTGCCCAGGCCAGGCATAGCACCATCGACCCGACCAGGGCCGGGCCTACCCAATACATGCTGGACGTATTGTCCAGGGGCATCTGGAACTTCATCAGCGCGAGCGGCACGACGTACTTTGCCAGGTCGATCAGGTCCAGGGCGCTGTTGAAGGCGATGGAGTTGGGTACGTGCAGCGTGCTATGAATTGCCAGCGAAACCCCATAACCCAGGCCGGCCGTGACGAAAGTCAGAATGGCCATTACCGATGCCACCGAAACCAGGCCCCGCCGGACCGGGGTTGCGACGTCGCGTTTGGTTCTGTTCTGGGTGGATGGGGTGGACACTGGGGCTCCTGTGGGTGGGGCGTTGCGATTTCGCCCGCTTTTCCGGGTAGCACGATAGTATCGAAAGGTCGAAGATGGCCAGTAGCGATGGCTACGATGGCCGGCGGGCCCAGCGGCGCTGTCCTGGCGCTACAGGCGCTTATGCGCAACGGTGTCAGGCACCTTCGGAGCCAGACACCTGAAACGATGTATTTTTTGCAGGTATCAGACACCGGCAGCAGGCTACCCCTTCGCCCCGCGCTTGCGCCACGCATAATTCAGCGCCAGCATCAGCCCCGCCGCCACCGAAAGCAGGTGCTTGATGGTATGGCCGCTAAGAAAGGCGATGTCGCCGAAAATCTGATGGTCGAGCAATTCGGCGGCCTTGGCCAGCACATACAGCCCGATTGCCGCGGCGAAATACAGGCGTTCGCGGGCCGGCGCGCGGTTCTGCCATTGCAGCAGCGGAATCAGCAGCAGCGGCATGAACTGCACATACAGGTAGGGGCGCAGATCGCCCGTCTGGTAGTGGTCGGTGTACCACCACCAGATCACGCTGACGACCGCAGCAACGGCCCACAGCCAGTCTACCCAGCGGCCGTCTCCCAGGGAATCGCGCCACACGGCCGACAAAATGCCCGCGCACGCAAGGGCGATGGGCAGGCGGTCCCAGATCAGGCGGGCGTTGTCCGGCAGCAGGTGATACCAGCCCGAACCGAAGGCCGTTAGCACCAGGGCGAAGAAAAACAAGGCATAGCCCGGGCGGATGGCATCCAGTTCGCGGTTGCCGCGGCTGTGCAGCACTAAAGACAAACCGTACCAGCCCACGACCGCGAACCCCAGGTTGGACAGCACGTCGGCGGCGTTGGGAATGCCCAGCCACGACCGGTGATCCGCAAAGTCGTGGTAGTGCTCGAGCTGCGCGATCGGCCCATACCAGGCCAGCCCCGCCGCCACTAGCACCACCACCGCCCAGGGCAGCACGCGGCGCGCGTCCATCCAGGTGCCGGCTCCCAGACGGGCTTTCTGTTGACCTGCTTGAATGTTCATGCAGCGTCCAGTCGTTGAGGGGATGATTTTTCTATTCTATGAGGAATTGACACCCACCCGCGATCCTCGCCGGGGCGGCCGCCGCCGCCCGCTTTTGGCAGGCCGGCCACGGGGCGGGCAGGGCGCCGGACGCGTTATGCTTGCGGGTTTCGCGGGTTTTTCCGGCCTCGCGGGCGCCTCGCCATTCAAAGGAATCACTATCTTGGCCCAAACCGAACCCCGCGCCGCCGCCGGGATGCCCAGCAAAGACGTCTCGGCCCCCGGCGGCCTGCGGCGCACCCTGGCCGCCCGCCACCTGTCCATGATCGCCGTGGGCGGCTCTATCGGCACCGGCTTGTTCGTGGCGTCGGGCAATACCATCGCGCAGGCCGGCCCGGGCGGCGCCCTGCTGGGCTATGCGCTGATCGGCCTGATGGTTTATTTCCTGATGACCAGCCTGGGCGAACTGGCGGCCGCCATGCCGGTGGCCGGCTCGTTTTCCACCTACGGCTCGCGCTACGTCGAGCCGGGCTTCGGTTTCGCCCTGGGCTGGAACTACTGGTACAACTGGGCGGTGACCGTGGCGGTGGACCTGGTGGCGGCGCAATTGGTCATGGCCTACTGGTTTCCCGACGTGCCCGGCGTCTACTGGAGCGCCTTGTTCCTGGCGCTGACCTTCGGGCTGAATGCCCTGTCGGCGCGCGGCTTCGGCGAAGCGGAATTCTGGTTCGCGTTGATCAAGGTGATCGCGGTGCTGGTGTTCATTGCCCTGGGCGTGCTGATGCTGCTGGGCATCATCCGCGGCGGCGAAACCGGCGGCTGGCAAAACTGGACGGTGGGCGATGCCCCCTTTGCCGGCGGCTTCGCGGCAATGATAGGCGTGGCCATGGTGGTGGGCTTTTCTTTCCAGGGCACCGAACTGATCGGCATCGCCGCCGGCGAATCCCAGGACCCGGCGCGCAACATTCCCCGCGCGGTGCGCCAGGTGTTCTGGCGCATCCTGCTGTTCTATGTGCTGGCCATCGCCGTGATCGGTCTGCTGATTCCGTATACCGATCCGCAACTGCTGCGCAACGACGTCGCCGACATCAGCGTCAGCCCCTTCGCGCTTATCTTCGACCGCGCCGGGCTGCTGGCGGCCGCGTCCATCATGAACGCCGTGGTGCTGACGTCGGTGCTGTCCGCCGGCAACTCCGGCATGTACGCCGCGACGCGCATGTTGTATGCCCTGGCGCGCGACGGCAAGGCGCCGGCCCTGTTCGGCCGGGTGTCGGCCAGCGGCGTGCCGGTGCTGGCGCTGCTGGCCACCACGGCCCTGGCCGCGCTGTGCTTCTTGTCTTTCGTGTTCAGCCCCAACCAGGTCTATATCTGGCTGCTGAATACGTCGGGCATGACGGGCTTCATCGCGTGGCTGGGCATCGCCATCAGCCATTATCGTTTCCGGCGCGGCTATCTGGCGCAGGGCGGCCGGCTGGCCGACCTGCCTTATGTATCGCCGTTCTTCCCGTTCGGGCCGATTTTCGCCTTCGTGCTGTGCCTGGTCATCACGCTGGGCCAGAACTACCAGGCCTTCCTGCAAGACCGCATCGACTGGGTGGGCGCCGCGGCCACTTATGTGGGCATTCCCGTGTTCTTGCTGATCTGGGCCGGCTATCGCCTGGCGCGCGGTTCGCGTTTCGTGCGCTATCCCGAGATGACGTTTCCGTTTCGCAACGACCAGCCGGCTCGTCCGTCCAGGCTGACCGCCACGTCGTGAAACGCATCCAGCGTGCCGCGATGCCCCACGCTGACGATCATGCAGTCCGGCAGTTGGGCCCGTATCAGGCGATACAGCGCGTGTTCCAGGCCTTCGTCGGTGGCCGAGGTGGCTTCGTCCATGAACACGATGGCCGGCCGGTTGTACAGCACGCGCGCGAAGGCCAGGCGCTGCTGCTCGCCCAGCGATAGTATCCGCGACCAGTCGCCCGCTTTATCCAGCGCGCCCGCCAGGTGCCCCAGCTGGGTCTGCTGTAGAACTTCTTGCAGGCGCGCGTCGTCGGCCGGCCGGGCCGCGGCGGGGTAGGCGATGGCGGTGCGCAGATCGCCCAGCGGCAGATAAGGCCGCTGCGACAGGAACAAGGCCTGGCCGCCCGCCGGCCGCCGCACCCGGCCCTGGGCATACGGCCACAGGCCGGCCAGCGCGCGCAGCAGCGTGGTCTTGCCGCTGCCCGACGGGCCCTTGATCAACAAGGCCTGTCCGCGCGTCAGTTGCAGTTGCAGGTCGCGCAGCAGCGGCTGGCCATCGGGCCGCTGCACGTTCATGCCGCGAATCTGCAGGCCGTCGTTCAGCGTATCGATGTCGGCCGCGGGCAGGTCGCGCGCCTGGCGGTTGGCGTCCTGGAATCCGTCCAGCCGCGTCAGCGTGGCGCGGTACTGCGCGAACGCGTCGTACGAGGTGCGAAAGAACGACAGCGAATCCTGCACCTGCCCGAAGGCCTGCGAGGTCTGCATCACGTCGCCCAGCTTGATGGCGCCACTGAAAAAACGCGGCGCCTGCAGCATGAAGGGAAACACCACCGCCACCTGGCTGACGGCCAGGTTCAGGCCATCGAACTTCAGGGTGCGGCGGATCAGTGCCCACAGGTTGGCGATGTAAGCGGCGAAGCGCGCGCCCAGCGTCTGCCGCTCGACATCCGCGCCCTGGTAAAAGGCTACGTTCTCGGCGTTTTCACGCAGCCGCACCAGCGCATAGCGAAAATTCGCGGTGAGTTGTTCGCGAAGGAAATTCAGGCGGATCAGCGGCCGGCCCACTTTGAAGGCCAGCAGCGTGGCCACGATGACGTAGACATAGACCAGCAGCACCATGGCGCGCGGTACTTCCACGGTGACGATCTGCAGCGGGCCCGACAGGTTCCACAAGATGGCCGTGAATTCCACCAGCGACACGATGGCGCTGACCGCGCCCAGCGCCAGGGTGCGCGACCCGGTCACGAAGGCCGCGATGTCCAGTTCGATGCGCTGGTCGGGGTTGTCGATGGGGTGGTCCAGGAACTGGCCGCGATAGTACGCGTTGCCGGCCAGCCAGTCGTTTGTCAGCCGCGCATTCAGCCAGGTGCGCCAGTCGATCTCGAACGCCTGGCCCACGTAGTAGTCGATTAGCGTGCGCGCCACGTGTATCGTGGCCAGCACGCCGAACACGCCCAGCATGGCCCAGAATGCGTCCAAGTCGAGCGCCTGCAGCGAGTTGTAGAAACCGTTGTACCAGTACGAAAAGAGTACGGTCATGCGCACCGCCGCCAGCGTCAGCAGCAGTTGCAGTGCCAGGCTGGCCAACGGGCGCCAGTCGCGCCGCGGCGACAGGTAAGCCCCCGCCAGGCGCCAGAACTGGCGGCCCCAGGCCGTGCCGCGCGCCAGGGCCCAGACCAGGGCCGCCGACGCGGCGCCCGCGATGGCAAAGCTGCCCAGCAGCCATAGCAGGCTGCCGCCAAGTTGCTGATGCCAGTTCGGGTCCATGAGGCGCGACGTGTGTTGTTCTTTGGAAAATTAGACGCCATGCGTAAAAATAGTTCCCGCCCGCCGCGCTAGCCGTCGTGCGCGGCCCGCGCCGCCTGCCAGAAGGCCTCGGCCGCAGGGGCCAGCGCGCCATCGGGGCGGAACAGGCGGATATCGGCGGCCAGGCGCCACGCCGCGTCGCCCGCTTCCACCAGGCGCTTGTCTTGCAGTTCGGCCTGCACCATGCTCAAGGGCAGCCAGGCCACGCCGCGCCCGTCCAGGGCCATGCTTTTCAGCACCGCGGCCAGGTGGGCGGTGAATACCGGCTCGGCCCGCGCCTGCCGCAAAGCCGGCTCCAGCAGGGCCCGCACCAGGCGGCCCAGGCCGGATTCGGGGCTGTACGCCAGCAGGGGCACGGCCTTGCGCGCCTGGGCCGATAAACCGTGGCGTGGCCGGCCCGCGCGGTCGGGCGCGCATACCGGCACCAGCGTATCGGTGCCGATTTTCAGGGAACGGTAAGCCGGCGTGTCCAGCCGCCCCGGCGCCTGCGCATGCGTATGGCACAGCAGGAACTGCACCCGGCCCTGCTGCATCCAGGCTTCGCATTGCTGCAGCATGTCGGACACTAGCTGGATCGGCCCGATGGGCGTGCGCGATTCCAGGCCGCGCAGCCATTGCGGCAGGAAGGTCAGCGACAGCGCGTGGGTAGCGGCAAAGCGCAGCGTGGCCGAGCCGGCGGCGGCCACGGCGCGCGCCTCGTCGGGCACGCGCGCCACGCGGCCCAGAATCTCTTGCGCGGTGGCGCGGAACCACACGCCGGTTTCCGTCAGCGATACGGGCTGGGTGGCGCGGTCGAACAGCGTCACGCCCAGCCAGTCTTCCAGCGCGCGGATGCGGCGGCTGAACGCCGGCTGCGTCATGTGGCGCTCTTGCGCGGCGCGCGAGAAATTGCCGCTGGCGGCCAGGGCCAGGAAGTCTTCCAGCCAGGACAGATTCATGGGCAATGCCTACAAAGCATGAATGCGGAAAAAAACGGCATTGGGCAAGCCCGCCGCGTGGCCCTGATAATACGCTGCATCACCCGCCGGCATGCCGGCGCCACCCGCCATTGCCGGAACCGCCCATCATGAAAATCGTCGACATCCGCGAATCGACCCGCCCGATCAAATCCAATATCCGCAACGCGTACATCGATTTTTCCAAAATGACGCTCAGCCTGGTCGCGGTGGTGACCGACGTGGTGCGCGACGGCAAGCCCGTGGTGGGCTACGGCTTCAATTCGAACGGCCGCTACGGCCAGGGCGGCCTGATCCGCGAGCGCTTCGCGCCGCGCATCCTGGAAGCCGACCCGGCCGCCCTGCGCGATGATGCTCGCGATAATCTCGATGCCCACAAGATCTGGGCCGCCATGATGACCAACGAAAAACCCGGCGGCCATGGCGAACGCTCGGTGGCCGTGGGCACCATCGACATGGCGGTGTGGGACGCGGTGGCCAAGATCGAAGGCAAGCCGCTGTACCAGCTGCTGGCCGAACGCTATGGCAACGGCCAGGCCAAACGCGATGTGTTCGTGTACGCGGCGGGCGGGTACTACTGGCCGGGGCAGGGGTTGGACGGCCTGCGGCGCGAAATGCAAAGCTACCTGGACCGCGGCTACTCGGTGGTGAAAAAGAAAATCGGCGGCGCCTCGCTGGCCGAAGACTGCCAGCGCATCGAGGCGGTCCTGAAACTGCTGGGCCCCGGCCAGCGCCTGGCGGTCGACGCCAATGGCCGCTTCGACCTGCCGACGGCCATCGAATACGCCAAGGCGTTGTCGCAGTACGACCTGTTCTGGTACGAGGAAGCCGGCGATCCGCTGGACTACGCCTTGCAGGCCGAACTGGCCAGGCATTACGACAAGCCGATGGCCACCGGCGAAAACCTGTTCTCGATGCAAGATGCCCGCAACCTGATCCGCTACGGCGGCATGCGCCCCGACCGCGACTGGCTGCAATTCGACTGCGCGCTCAGCTATGGCCTGGTGGAATACCTGCGCACCCTGGACATGCTGAAGGAACATGGCTGGTCGGCCTCGCGCTGCATTCCGCACGGCGGCCACCAGATGTCGCTGGCCATCGCCGCCGGCCTGGGCCTGGGCGGCAACGAGTCATACCCCGACCTGTTCCAGCCTTACGGCGGCTTCCCCGACGGCGTGCAAGTCAAAGACAGCATCGTCACCCTGCCCGAACTGCCCGGAATCGGCTTCGAAGGCAAGGCCGATCTGTACGCCGAAATGAAGGCCCTGGCCGTGTGATGGGATGATTCAAGGGATTCAAGGTGTCTGACTCCGCAGGTGTCAGACACCGATCTGCCCAGGTGTCCGACTCCCGTCAGAGTGTCAGACACCGATGTGCACCCCTGCCGTTTCCGCCACGCGGCAAAGCGTTCGATGGCGGCCATGGCAAAATCGCGGAAACCATAGCACAAGAGGTACAGCAGTGAACGACGCTCTCATGCCGGACACCGATTTTTCCGAAGACCGAAAGGTACAAGAGCCCAGGCTTTGGCGTGATGACGGCTGGACGGCTCGAATCATCAAGAACGAAGACGACGACGGCTGGGCCGTAGAAATGACCATGGACGGAGAAGCCGATCCGGCCCTGGTGGGCCCCTGGACCATGGGCCGCGACAAGAAAAACCCCAAGCCGCTCGATTCCGCCGCTTTTATCACCTTGGTCAAGACCGCCAACGAAGTCCTGCGCCGCCACGAACAGCAATTGCACGCAACGCTGCACAAGAGCGTGAAGATCGATGCCGCCGACGGCCGGCTGACCGTCAAGCTGGACATCGTTCCCGACGAAGACGAGCCGTATGCCCTGCTAAGCGCCTACGATGCCTCCGGCGAACAACTGGCCCAAGTGCAGGTTGCACCGACGTACAAACTAAGCGCACAACGCGCATCGGAATGGGCCGCCGGCGGTTTCGGAAGGCACGGCTGACAACGGCCAGGGCAAGCATCAGGTGTCTGACTCCCGCAGGGTGTCAGACACCGAAGCAGGCAGAAATCGCCGCAACATGGCGGTGTCTGACACCCTGCGGGAGTCAGACACCTGGCCTTCAACGCGGCAGCACCAGCAACCGCCCCGGCAGCGTGGGATGCGGCAAGACATCGGCTTCGATTTCGTAGACCGCGCGCAGGTTATCCGGCGTCAGCACCGCATCCGGCGCGCCGTTGGCCACGACCGTGCCGCCGCCCAGCATCACCAGCCGGTCGCACCAGCGCGCCGCCAGATTGACGTCGTGCAGGATCACCAGTACGCCCAATTGCTGTTCGCGGGCCAGCGTGGCCGTGGTGCGCAGCAACTCGGTCTGGTGCTTGGGGTCCAGGCTGGAAATCGGTTCGTCCAGCAGCAAGTAGCGCGGGGCGCCGGGCACGCGCCGCGCCTGGCATTGCACCAGCACGCGGGCGAACTGCACGCGCTGCTGTTCGCCGCCCGACAGTTCCGGGTAGCGCCGCGGCGCCAGGCCCGGCACGCCGGCCAGGTCCAGCGCCGCGCGGGCCAGCTCGTCGACTTCCACCGGGTCCAGTTCCGGAAACGGATAAGCGCCCATGGCCACCACCTCGTGTACGCCCAGGTCGAAGCTCAGCGACGGCTTTTGCGGCAGCACCGCGCGCTGGCGCGCCTGGTGGCGCAGCGGCAGGCGCGCCAGCGTGGCGCCGTCCAGTTCGATGGCGCCGCCGTCGGCCGGCAACTCGCCCGCCAAGGCGGCCAGCAGCGTCGATTTGCCGGCGCCGTTGGCGCCCAGCAGCCCCAGCACGTGGCCGGGCTCGACCGCCAGCGATACGCCGCTTAGAATGCGGGCGCCATTGCGCGACAGGCTCAGGTCGATGGTGCGCAGGCTCATCAGAAACGGCGTCCTCGCGCCAACAGCCACAAGAAAAACGGCCCGCCCACCAGGCTGGTCACCAGTCCGATGGGCAACTCGGCCGGAATGACCACGATGCGGGCCAGCCAGTCGGCCAGCGTCAGTGCCAGCGCGCCCGCCAGCATGGAAGCCGGCAGCAGCCAGCGATGGTCGGCGCCCAGCGTCATGCGCACCAGGTGCGGCACCACCAGCCCCACGAAGCCGATGCCGCCGGTGGCGGCCACCAGCGGCCCCACGATCAAGGCGGTGGCCACCACCAGCTTGTAGCGCACCGTCACCAATGCGAATCCCAGATGTTGCGCTTCGCGCTCGCCCAGCAGCAGGGCGTTCATGGCGCGCCACTGGCGCATCAGCCAGGCCGACCACAGCAGCGTCCACGGCGCCAGGAAGGCCAGCAACGGCCAGCTGGCGCCGGCCAGGCTGCCCATGCTCCAGAACGTCAGGTCGCGCAATTGCGCGTCGGAAGCCATGTAGGTCAGCAGCCCGATCAGGCTGCCCGCCACGGTGTTGATGGCGATGCCGGCCAGCAGCAGGCCGGCCACGCCGGCCACGCGCCGGCCCACGGCATAGGCCGCGCCGGTGGCCAGCAGGCTGCCGGCAAAGGCGGCCGGCGCCGTGGCGGCGAACCCGCCGGCGGTCAGCACGATGGCCGAGACCGCCCCCAGCGCGCCGCCCGCCGAAATGCCCACCAGGCCCGGTTCGGCCAGGGGGTTGCGGAACAGCGCCTGCATGGCGGCGCCGGCAATGGCCAGCGCCGCGCCGGCCACCGCGGCAAACAGCACGCGCGGCAGGCGGATATCCAGCAGCACATTGCGCCACAAGATGTCGTCGGGCTGCGTGGCGCCGGCGGCCAGTACGCGCAGCGCATCGGCCAGCGGGATGTGCACCGCGCCGCTCAGCGCGGCCAGCAGCGCCACCAGCACGGCGGCCACGCCCAATCCCGCCAGCACCGCGGGCGGCGCGGCGCGCCTACCCGGCCGGGCGAGGCGACTGGCCGGCGCGAGCGACACAATCGGTCTCCTTCAATGCGCGTATGGCTTGCGGCAGCCGCGGCCCGGTGCCCAGTGCCAGCAAGTCGTCCATGACCACGATGCAGTCATTGGCGGCGGCCGGCGTGGCCGCCACGCCCGGCAGGGCCAGCAATTTCTGCTTGCCGCCGGCCGCGTCCAGCGACAGGCGCGGCACCACGATCACCTGCGGCGCCCGCGCGCCCAGCGCTTCGGCCGACAAAGGTTTGTAGCCTTCCTGGTCGGCCAGTACATTGACCAGGCCCGACAGTTCCAGCACCAGCGACGCGGCCGTGCCGCCGCCCGCGCCCAGCGGCGTGCCGGTGCGGTTCATGATCAGCACCGAGCGCGCATGCGATTCCGGCAAGGCGCGTGCCGCGCTCAGCGCCGCGTCCACCGAGCGCGCCAGTTGTTCGCCGCGTTCGGGCACGTCCAGCGCCCGCGCAATTTGCCGGATACGGTCTTGCAGCGACCGCACAGAGGGCTGGTCGGACACCACCTGCACCCGCACGCCCACTTCCCGCAGGCGGGCCATGGCGTCGGGCGGCCCGGCCTGGTCGGAGGCCAGTATCAGGTCGGGCTTCAGGGCCAGCACGCCTTCAACCGGCACGGTCCGGTAATAGCCCACGCGCGGCAGCTTGGTGGCCGCTTCGGGGTACAGGCTGGACAAGTCGTTGCCCACCAGGCGGTCGCCCTGGCCCAGCGCGTACACAATCTCGGTCACCGTACCGCCCAGCGCCACCACGCGCCGGGCCGGCGCATCTTGCGCGGCATGGGCGGCGGCGGCCATGCAGGCCGCCGCCCACGCCGCCGCCACGATCTTCAACAGGCTTGCTGCCATGATGTTCCTTGAGTGCCGTCAGGCGGCCAACGGCTGCGCGCACAAGCCGCTCAGCAAGCGGCGCCATTCGGTCAGTTCCGGCTTGCCGGGCTTGCGCTCGCCGAAGAACTGCACGATCAGGTCGCCGCTGGCCGCATAGCATTCCAGCGATGTGACCCAGCCATCGCTGGTCGGCTTGCTGACGACCCAGGCCGTGTCGATGGCCTGCGTATTCAGGTGCAGGTTGAACCGCGAATCCAGCACATTGAACCACGGGCCCGTGCGCCGCAGATTGGCGATGGGCCCGGTGTGGATCTGGATCATGCCCCGGTTGCCCACAAAGCACATGATAGACAGCCCCGATCCGGCCGCGGCCTGCAGCATGCGTTCGGCCGTGTCGGCCGGCACGCGTTGGGCCAGGTCGATGCCCGCGGCATCCAGGGCGGCCAGCCGCGACACCTTGAACTTGCGCAGCATGGGAAAAAATTCGTGGGTGTCCTGCATGGCCTGCCAGGCGCTGCGCAGGGCTTGCGGGTCGCTGACCGTGTCCGCTTCGTCGTTGGCGGAATAGGGCTGGGTCCGGGGCCAGGCGGGTTCGCCCGCGTAGCGCGCCACCAGCGCATCGTAGGCGGCCGCATCGGTGGCGTCGGTGCGGTACACCTTGTGCACCGCCACCCCGGCGCGGTCGAAAAACTGCAGGCTGTGCCGGCCTTCCTGCTCGACCGCCCACGCCGTGTCCCAGCCGCTGAAGAACACGCGCAGGTCGATGTCGGGGCCCAGCACCAGGCCCACCGGCCCGTTGGCCTGGATCGATTCATAGCGGCCGTGGCGTTCGTGCACGCACCATTCGTTGCGCGTCAGCGCCATCACGTCGCCCAGCGTGCCCAACTCGCGGAAAACAGCCTGCGGCGAGGCGGCCCCGGTCAGGGCGGTGGCGCGCAGGCCATTGCATTGCGCGGCCACCCATTGCGCTTCGGACACGCCCAGCGCCTG
>Ga0182738_1004680_pt1 | contig 15007 bp, 14 predicted proteins | sample eDN5th30CBELigMG_FD_128876 | JGI IMG/M metagenome (GOLD analysis project Ga0182738, IMG submission 128876) | Enriched Miracle-Growth compost microbial communities from Emeryville, California, USA - eDNA 5th pass 30_C BE-Lig MG (version 2)... ... | reverse complement strand
GGATCTCCTCGGCCGTCTCCTCGTCGAAGCCCTCGATGGTGGCGATCTCCTCGGGCTCCACATAGGCGATCTCCTCGATCGCGGAGAAGCCCTCGGTCGCGAGCAGCTGGCCGACCATCTCGTCGACGTCGAGCGCGTTCATGAACAGGTCTGTGCGCTCGGCGAACTCCTTCTGCCGCCGCTCCGATTCTTCCTGCTCGGTGAGGATGTCGATGTCCCAGCCGGTGAGCTGGCTGGCGAGCCGCACGTTCTGGCCGCGGCGACCGATGGCGAGGCTGAGCTGCTCGTCCGGCACCACGACCTCGATGCGCTCGGCGTCCTCGTCGAGCACCACCTTCGTCACTTCCGCCGGCTGCAGCGCATTGACGATGAAGGTCGCGGCGTCCGGCGACCACGGAATGATGTCGATCTTCTCGCCTTGGAGTTCGCCGACGACGGCCTGCACGCGGCTACCGCGCATGCCGACGCAGGCGCCGACCGGGTCGATCGAGGAATCGCGCGAGACGACGGCGATCTTGGCGCGCGAGCCGGGATCGCGGGCAACGGACTTCACCGTGATGATGCCGTCGTAGATCTCCGGCACTTCCTGCGCGAACAGCTTCGACATGAAGAGCGGCGCCGAGCGCGACAGGAAAATCTGCGGCCCGCGCTGCTCGCGGCGCACGTCCTGGATCAGCGCCCGGATGCGGTCGCCGTAGCGGAAGGTCTCGCGCGGGATCATCTCGTCGCGGCGGACGATGCCCTCGCCGCGGCCGAGATCGACGATGACATTGCCGTACTCGACACGCTTGACGGTGCCGTTGACGATTTCGCCGACGCGATCCTTGAACTGGTCGAATTGCTGGTCGCGCTCGGCCTCGCGCACCTTCTGCACGATGACCTGCTTGGCGGACTGGGCGGCGATGCGGCCGAAATCCATCGGCGGCAGCGGCTCGGAGATGTAGTCGCCGAGCCGGGCGCCGGGATTGCGGTGCACGGCCTCTTCGAGATCGACCTCGGTCGCGGGGTTCTCGACGGCCTCGACGACATGCAGCAGGCGCTGCAGCCGGATCTCGCCGGTGCGCGGGTTGATCTCGGCCTTGACGTCCGTCTCCTGCCCGTAGCGCGACCGCGCCGCCTTCTGAATCGCGTCCTCCATGGCTTCGAGGACGATCTGGCGGTCGATCACCTTCTCGCGGGCGACGGCGTCGGCGATCTGCAGGAGTTCAAGTCTATTGGCGCTGACGGCCATGGGTGTTGTCTCCGTCCTGGGGCGATTAGCGCGAATGGCGAGTAGCGAATGGCGAATAGGGAAGTGTCCCCGACGCCAGGCCGCTCGATTTTCTGCTCTAATTCGCTACTCCCTATTCACTATTCGCTGTTTCGCCCTTCTTCGCCGCCCTCAGCGAAGCCTCCACGAGCGCGTCGGTGAGCACGAGCTTCGCCTCCCCGATCCTGTCGACCGGCAGCCAGGCGGTGTCCGGCGCCCCTTCAGGCACGCCTTCGAGCCTGAGGCCCACGCTGTCGCCATCGAGGCCGAGCAGGGAGCCGCGGAAGCGCTTGCGACCGTCGAGGGCCTGCGCGAGTTCCACCTTGGCGACATGGCCCGCCCAGCGCGCGAAGTCGGACTTCCGCACCAGCGGCCTGTCGATCCCCGGCGAGGAGACCTCCAGATAATAGGCCCTGTCGATCGGGTCCTCGACGTCGAGCGCGGGGGAGACGGCGCGGCTCACAGCCTCGCAATCCTCGACCGCCATGGTGCCGTCAGGCTTTTCGGCCATGATCTGCACGGTGCAGCCGTTCTGCGGCAGCACCTTCACCCGAACGAGCCGGTAGCCGAGATCGTTGAGGATCGGCTCGACGATCCGCGCCACGCGCGCGTCGAGCCCCTGTTCGGTGAGGAGCCGCGGCTCGGCGAGATTTTCCGTTTCGATCTGATCCACCCGTGCCTCATTCGCTGCGCGGAACAGGAGGAAGCGGAGGGGCGACCCGGCTTCAGGTCATAAAAAAGAGCGGGTCCCCGGGGGGCCCACTCTCCAATCCGCTTCCAAGAGCGCATCTGAGAACTGCACTTGAGCGCTGTATATAGAATGTCCCGGTGCTCATGCAAGAGGCAGCGGGAGCCGCGCCCGACGCGGTCTCAGCGCCGGCGGAACGTGAGATAGGCGGGGGTGCGGCCCTCGCGCAGCGCCTTGGCCTCGTAGCGCGTGCCGGGCCAGCCCGGCCAGGGCTCGCGCCAGTCGGCGGGCTCGCGCGCCGTCCAGGCGAAATCGGAATGCGCGCGGACGTGCTGCAGCGTCCAGTCGACATAGGTGTCGATGTCGGACGCGAAGCAGAACAGACCGCCCGGCTTCAGCACCCGCGCCAGCCGGTCGAGATTGTCGGGCCCGACGAAGCGCCGCTTCCAGTGCCGCTTTTTCGGCCAGGGATCGGGATAGAGCAGGTCCACCCGCGACAGCGCGGCGGGCGGCAGCCAGTCCAGCACCGCGACGGCGTCGGCCTGGCTGAGGCGGATATTCTCTGCGCCGGCGTGCTCGACGCGCGCGAGCGCCTTGGCCATGCCGTTGAGGAACGGCTCGACGCCGATGAAGCCGGTGCCGGGGAACTCGGCCGACCGGGCGAGGAGATGCTCACCGCCGCCGAAGCCGATCTCGAGCCGCGCCTCGCCCACCGGAACCGGGAACAGCGTGGCGAGGTCCGGCGGGGCGGGACGGGCGAGATCGAGCGCGAGGCGCGGCAGCAGGGTGGCGACGAGGTCCGCCTGCCCGGCCCGCAGCGCCTTGGTCTTGCGCCGGCCGTAGAAGGCCGCGGTCCGCGGCTGCGCGGACGCCTTGCCGGGGGAATCAGGGAACTCGCTCATGGATTCGGGCGGCGCGCTCGCTAGGCCGGCCATCGGGGCCGGCACGTTCACATTCACCAAAGGTCACCTCGGAAGTGCGTCCACGCCGTAGCAAGGACGATCCCCGCCGTCACGCCCGGGCTCCCTCGCGGCGGCGCACCATCTCGGCGATCCACACCGGCGCGTAGGGCGGCAGGCAGCCCGGCGAAGCCGGGTAGTCGATGTGCACGGCGAGCCGCTCGCCGATGGCGATGGCCCGCGGCCGCAGCCGCGCGTGATGGATGCCGATCTCGGCGAGGCAGTGATTCATCGCCCACTGCTTGCGCTCGGGCGCGTCCTTCATCTCCCGCTCGATCTGGTCGAGCAGCGCGTCGAGATCGAGACCCTCGGCAGTCTTCACCACTCTGTCCGTCGTCAGGCTCCAGCCGGCGCGCCCCACGAGGTCGTCGTCGTCCTTCCAGCGCCGCCGCAATTCCTCGGCGTGGCGGCCGGGCTTGACCACGTTGACGAGCAGCCAGTCGAGCAGCTTCGGGGCGCGGGTGTCGCGGATCATCGCGTCGAGCTCGTCCGCGGTGAAGATCCTGGGCCGGCAGATCAAGGTTGCGAGCAGCCGCGCCGCCGTATCCCCCGTGGCCCAGAGCGCAAGAGCCAGCTCGTGCTGCGTCTTCAGCTCTTTGGCGAGCGCGCGCAGCCGGGTGAGGTTCACGCCGTGGTCGTCGCCGTGGCGCGCGTTCGCGGCCCGCATCGCCGGGTCGTCGAGCGCGGCGAGCGCGCGCAAGACCTCGCTGACCGTCGCGATCGTCGCCATGACTCTCCTGCCCGCGTTCGGGTTGCTCGACGGCGCAGCATAGCCCAACGGCCATGCCGCGCGAATCTCGGGGCCGATGCGCGAAGGGCGCCGCCGTTGCCGGCGACGCCCTCCGGTTCTTCAATGAGCCTGCCCGCTCAGGCGAGGCGCTTCAGCTCGTCCACGAGATCGGTCTTCTCCCAGGAGAAGCCGCCGTCCGCGTCCGGTTCGCGGCCGAAATGGCCGTAGGCCGAGGTGCGGGCGTAGATCGGACGGTTGAGCTGCAGATGGGTCCGGATCCCGCGTGGGGAGAGATCCATGATCTCCATCAGCGCGTTCTCGAGCTTGCTCTCGTCCACCTGGCCGGTGCCGTGCAGGTCGACATAGATCGAGAGCGGCTTGGAGACGCCGATCGCGTAGCTGAGCTGGATCGTGCAGCGGTCGGCGAGGCCGGCGGCCACCACGTTCTTGGCGAGGTAGCGCGCGGCATAGGCGGCCGAGCGGTCGACCTTGGTGGGGTCCTTGCCCGAGAACGCGCCGCCGCCGTGCGGGGCCGCGCCGCCATAGGTGTCCACGATGATCTTGCGGCCGGTGAGGCCGGCGTCGCCGTCCGGGCCGCCGATGACGAACTTGCCCGTGGGGTTCACGTGCCACGCCGTCTCGCCGGTGATCCAGTCCTGCGGCATCACCTCGCGGACATAGGGCTCGACCATCTCGCGCACGTCGTCCGACGACATGTCCGGATCGAGATGCTGGGTCGAGATCACGATCGAGGTGGCGCGAACGGGCTTGCCGTTCTCGTACAGCACGGAGACCTGGCTCTTGGAGTCCGGCCCCAGGCGCGGCTCGGTGCCGTTCTTCCGCACCTCGGCGAGGCGGCGCAGGATCGAGTGCGCGTAGTGCAGCGGAGCCGGCATCAGCACGGGGGTCTCGCGGCAGGCATAGCCGAACATGATGCCCTGATCGCCCGCGCCCTCGTCCTTGTTGCCGGCGGCGTCGACGCCCTGGGCGATGTCGGCGGACTGCTGGTGCAGCAGGACGTCGATCTGGGCGTTCTTCCAGTGGAAGCCGTCCTGCTCGTACCCGATGTCGCGGATCGCGTCGCGCGCCAGCTGCTCGATCTGGTCCTTGGTGATCGTGTCGGGGCCGCGCATCTCGCCGGCGATGATGACGCGGTTCGTCGTGGTCAGCGTCTCGCAGCCGCTCCGCGCCTCCGGCATGTTGCGCAGATACAGATCGACCACCTCGTCCGAAATACGGTCGCTGACCTTGTCGGGATGACCTTCGCTGACCGACTCGCTCGTGAACAGGTAACGGCTACGCGCCATCGAGAACCCCTCCGCAGGTGTACAATGTTCTTGTCTGGCTGCCTCCCGAACGAAGGCGGCGCACAGTTCTGGCAAGTCGGAAGCGCGGAATCAAGCTCGGTGCCGGAGCCTCGCGGGCCGCAGGCCGCGGCAAGGGGCGGGCCACGGTGCCTCGCCGCGGGACCCGGACGCCGCGGCTCAGGGCTGCTCGGCCAGCGCCTGGGTGAGCTCGATCAGCTTGCGGCGCACGCGCGCGTCGCGAATCTGCAGGAAGGCGCGGTTGAGCGCGAGGCCCTCGTTGGTCGCCAGGAAGTCCACCACGAAGGAGTGGCTCTCTTCGGCGAAGCCTTCCTGGGGCTGGGCACCGCCCGGAGCGTCCTCGAAGAAGAATGAAACCGGAACAGCGAGGAGCCGCGCAATGTGCTGCAGCCGGCTCGCGCCGATCCTGTTCGTCCCCTTCTCGTATTTCTGGATCTGCTGGAACGTGATGCCGAGACCCTCGCCGAGCTTCTCCTGGCTCATCCCGAGCATCATGCGCCGCAGGCGGACCCGGCTTCCCACATGGACGTCGACGGGATTGGGAGACTTCTTTCCTGCCATCGGTTGTGCCTTTCCACCCCCTGCTGGCGTTGGCTGAACTCGGCGCCCCCTGTTTACCAGGGTTTTTTGGTCTCGGGAGAATCCCCTATATCTGCAAATTTTCGCCGCCACCATACGGTGTGGGGTACTTTCTCGCTCCTCACAACATTGCGCGTCTCCGCGCAACGCCAAGTCGTCCGGCAAGGTTAAGGATGAGTGCGATCCCGAGCATCGGGAGCATGGCGAGATCGCCCCATCGGGCGTAGGGCGTGGGCTCGATCGCCGCCGGAAGGTCGCCGTCAACCACACCCTCCGGGCCGAGCGCGAGGCTGGCGCGCACCCGCCCATAGGCGTCTACGATGCCCGAAATCCCGTTGTTCGCTGCCCGCACCACCGGTAGGCCCTCCTCGACGGCGCGCACCCGGGCCTGGGTGAAATGCTGGTGCGGTCCGGACGTGATGCCGAACCAGGCGTCGTTGGTGATGTTGACGATCCAGCCCGGGCGCTCGGTGCGGTCCACCACCGCGCCGGGGAAGATCACCTCGTAGCAGATCAGGGGCGAAAACGGCGGCGCGCCGGGCACATCGAGGGTTTCACGCCCGTGGCCGGCGGAAAACCCGCCGACCAGATCGGTGACGGCGTTGAGGCCGACCCGGTCGAGCAGGCCCTCGAACGGCAGGTATTCGCCGAATGGAACGAGATGTTCCTTGTCGTAGGCGTCGACCACACGGCCGAGATCGTCGATGACGTAGAGGCTGTTGAAGGCGCGGCGCACGCCGTCGATCGGCACCACGTCGAGCCGCGGCGCGCCGGTCACCAGCGCGCTGCCCGGCGGCAGCAGATTGGCAATTGCGGTCAGCGCCCCCGCGCTCTCGGTCAGGTAGAACGGCACCGCCGTCTCGGGCCACACCACCAGCGTCGCCCCGCCGAGCGGGGCGCCCGCATCCGCTCCGGTGCCGGGCATGGCCGACAGCGCAAGCAGATGGTCGAGAATGTCCTGCGCCGACTGCGGGTCGAGCTTCATGGTCTGCGGCACCGCGGGCTGCACGAGGCGCAGCCGCACGTCCGGCACGCTGGCGTCGCTCGCCGTGGCGAGCCGGGCCGCGCCCCATACCCCCCCGGCCACCGCGAGCGCCAGCACCACGACCGCGAAGGTCGCAGCGCCCCGCTCGGCCGGCCGCGGCCAGAACGCGGCGGGCAGCGCGAACAGCACCAGCGCGGCGAAGCCGAGCCCGTAGGCGCCGACCAGCGCCGCCGGCTGCAGCGTCGCGTCCGTGATCGCGAAGGCATAGCCGAGTCCGTTCCAGGGAAAGCCCGTGAAGATATGGCCGCGCAGCCATTCGAGCGCGGTCAGCGCCAGCGCCAGCGTCAGGATGCGCGGCCAGCCCGGCGACCAGAACAGGCGCGCGAGCATCGCCGCGACGCCCCAGAACAGCGCAAGCCCCGCCGGCACCAGCACGACCGCGAAGGGCAGCATCCAGGCGAACACGTCGGCCTCGACGAGGAAGGCGGAGCCGATCCACCACAGGCCGGCGAGGAAATAGCCGAAGCCGAACCACCACCCCGCCGCGAAGGCGGGGCGGAGCCGCCGGATGCGCCCGCCGCTATTGGCGGCCACCGCGCCGTCCAGCAGCCAGACCAGCACCGGCAGCGACACGAACAGCACGGGCGCGGCGTTGATCGGCGCCTGGGCGAGGGCGGCGAGCGCGCCGGCGAGCAGCGCGATAAGCCAGCGGCGCCAGCCCCAGGCGAGAATCACGGCATTGGCGATGGCCTGCATCGGCGGCTTGCGTCCCGAGCGTGCCGAATCACCCGCTCGGCAGGGTCGAAGTTGGAAAGCCGGCGTGCGGCGCGGTCAAGGCATGGCCCGCGCCGCCCGTAAGGGCATGGGGCCGCTTCGCCCCACGCCGTCTCCGGCGTGCCGGAGCCGTCAGGCTCCCGATGCGGGAACCGGACCCTTGAGGCCGGCGCGACCGGACTCCTCCGCAGAAGCCGGCACCTCCGCGGCAACGGGGGGCAGCACGCGGATACGCACCCGCTTCAGCCGGCGCGGGTCGGCGTCGAGCACTGTCACCTCAACGCCCGGCAGCTCGGGGAAGGTCAGCACCTCGCCGCGGGCGGGTATGTGGCCGAGCAGCAGCGAGAACAGCCCGCCGAGCGTCTCGACCTCCTCGTCGTAGTCGGCGGCCCGGAAGGCCGGGCCGAACTGCGCCTCCACCTCTTCGAGAGGCACCCGGGCATCGGCGACGAACACGCCCTCGCCCATCTCGACGATCCGAGGCGCCTCCTCGTCGTCGTGCTCGTCCTCGATGTCGCCGACGATGGTCTCGACGAGGTCCTCGAGCGAGACCAGCCCGTCGGTGCCGCCATATTCGTCGATCACCAGCGCGAGCTGAATCCGCGCCGTCTGCATCTTGGTGAGAAGCTCGGTTGCGGGCATCGAAGGCGGCACGAACAGCACGGGGCGGACGAGGCGCGTGTCGGCGATGCGCGTGCCGAGATCGACCCGGGCGAGGTCGACCCCGCCGTTCCCCGCCGCCTCCGCGACCGCCCGGCGGGCGATGTAGAGCATCAGGTCCTTGATGTGGACCATGCCCGCGGGGTCGTCGAGCGTCTCGCGATAGACCGGGATTCGGGAGTGCTCGGTGCGCTGGAAGGCCGCCAGCAGCGCCCCGAGCGTGGCCCCCACTTCGACGGCCTCGATGTCGGCCCGGGGCACCATCACGTCGTCGACCCGCGTCTCGCGCAGAGCCAGGATGTTGCGGATCATCGCCCGTTCGCCGGGCGAGAAGGAATCGAGCGCCTCCGTCTCCGACAGGGCCTGCTCGACATCCTCGCGGGCCGTGGCGGCCCCGCGGCGGCCGAAGGCTTCCTTCAGCCGTTCGAACCAGCGCGGCTGCGACGCCGTTCCGTCCGCCTTCGCCTCGTCCACGATCGGAGCGGGCGCGAAGGGAATGGTCGGCGCCGCGGTTCTACTTTGGGGGTCGGGGTCGCTCATGTCTCGCTTTCTCGGGCCGCCGCGGGATGCGGGTCGGGCTCGTCCTCAATGGGCGTGAACGGATCGTCGATGCCGAGATCGGCGAGGATCGCCGCCTCGAGCCGCTCCATCCGCTCCGCGTCTTCCTCTATCTGGTGGTCGTAGCCGAGCAGGTGAAGGAAGCCGTGAACCACCATGTGGGCGAGGTAATGGTCGAGGCTCCAGCCGCGCTCGGCCGCCTCGCGCGCCACAGTCTCGCGCGCCACCAGTATATCGCCGAGCAGCGGACCGAAACGCGTCGCGTCCGGGTCCGAGATCGGGAACGACAGCACGTTGGTCGGCTTGTCGACGCCGCGATGCTCGCGGTTGACCTTCCGGATCGCGGCGTCATCGGTGAGGATCACCGCGAGTTCGGCGCCCGGCACGACAGTCGCCGGCTTCCGCGCCAGCGCCGCGGCGACGACTGCCTCGATGGCGGGTGCGAGCGCGTCCTCCTCGCCCCAGGCGCCGGCCTCGACCACGACGTCGACCGCAACGGGCGGAGGGCGGGACGTGCGCGCCATGCTCATTGCGGCGGACCGGGAGGCTCACTGCGGCGCAGCATGCGCTCGAGCCCCGCCGTCGGCTGCTCGGTTCCGTCCTCGCCCGCCGCGGCGCGGCGAACCGATTCCGCATCATAGGCGCGCACGATGCGCGCGACGAGCTCGTGGCGGACCACGTCGGTGTCGGCGAAGGTGACCTGGACGATGCCGGGCACTTCCTTGAGGATGCGCAGCGCCTCGGCGAGGCCAGAGACCTGGCCGCGCGGCAGGTCGACCTGGGTCGGATCGCCCGTGACGACCATCTTGGAGTCCTCCCCCAGGCGGGTGAGGAACATCTTCATTTGCATCGCGGTGGTGTTCTGCGCCTCGTCGAGGATGACCGCGGCGTTCGAGAGCGTGCGCCCGCGCATGAAGGCGAGCGGCGCCACCTCGATGGCGCCGGAGGCCAGGCCGCGCTCGACCCGCTCGGCGGGCATCATGTCGTAAAGCGCATCATAGAGCGGGCGCAGATAGGGGTCGATCTTCTCGCGCATGTCGCCCGGCAGGAAGCCCAGCCGCTCGCCCGCTTCCACCGCCGGGCGCGACAGGATGATGCGGCCGACCTCGCCGCGGTCGAGCAGCGAGGCGGCGTAGGCGACGGCGAGATAGGTCTTGCCGGTGCCGGCGGGGCCGACGCCGAACACCAGCGAGGCCCGCTCCATCGCGCGGACATAGGCGTCCTGCGCGGGGTTGCGGGCGATCACCGTCCGCGTCCGGGTCGAGACCTGGGCGAATTTCAGCCGCGCCTTGGGCTCGAGCGTGGGCAGCGGCAGCTGCGAGGTCGCCGCGTTGGCCATCCGCACCGCGCCCTCGACGTCGCCCGGCTCGACGCGGCCGCCCTCCTGCAGCCGGCCGTAGAGCGACTCCAGCACCTCGCGGGCGCGGGAGGCCGCCTCGTGCGGGCCGCGGATCGTCACCTGGTTGCCGCGGGCGACGAGATCGACCCCGAGCCGCTGCTCGATCAGCGCCAGGTTCTGGTCGAACTGGCCGTAGAGATCGCCGACAAGGCGGTTGTCCTCGAAGGCGAGGACGATGTGGGTCATGTCGGAGGCTTGGCTCATGCCCGCCGCCGTCCTCCCGGGATCGAAAGCCATGATGTCACGAAGCGCCTTCCGCAACGACCGGGCGGGATTCGGGCTCCCGCTGAGCCACAACGGCCGAACCGGCCAGACTGTTCGGCCCGACCCCGTCGATCCGCACCTGCACGAGGTCGCCGATGCCGCCGTCCGAGCCGGTGACCACCACCGACTGGAGATAGGGCGAGCGTCCCACGATCTGGCCCGGCCAGCGGCCGGGCTTCTCCAGCAGGACCTCCATGGTGGCCCCGACACAGGACGCGTTGAACGCCGCCCGATGCGCCTCGATCCGCTCCTGAAGGCGCGCCAGCCGCTCGGTCTTCGCCGCCTCGGGCACCTGCCCGGAGCGATCGGCCGCCGGCGTGCCGGGCCGGGGGCTGTACTTGAACGAGAACGCTGCAGCGTAGGCGACCGCGTCGACGACGGCGAGCGTCGCCGCGAAGTCCTCTTCAGTCTCGCCGGGGAAGCCGACGATGAAGTCTCCGCTCATCGCCATGTCGGGCCGGGCGCGGCGGATGCGCTCGACGAGGCGGAGATAGTCGGCGGCGCTGTGCTGGCGGTTCATGGCGTTGAGGATGCGGTCCGAGCCCGACTGCACCGGCAGGTGCAGATAGGGCATCAGCGCCGGCAGATCGCGATGGGCGGCGATCAGCTCGTCCGACATGTCGCGCGGGTGGCTCGTCGTGTAGCGGATGCGGGCGAGACCCGGGATTTCGGCTAGGCGGAAGGCGAGCCGGCCGAGGCCCCAGGTGCGGCCGTCCGGACCGTCGGCTTCCCAGGCATTGACGTTCTGGCCGAGCAGCGTCACCTCGCGCACGCCTGCCGCGGCGAGCGCCGCGGCCTCGGCGACGACCGCCGCCGCGGGGCGCGACACCTCGGCGCCGCGCGTATAGGGCACCACGCAGAACGCGCAGAACTTATCGCAGCCTTCCTGGACGGTGAGGAAGGCCGTCGGCCCGCGCCGGCGCGTCGCCGCGGCGTCGGGCGCCGGCAAATGGTCGAACTTCGATTCGACGGGGAAATCGGTGTCGACCGAGCGCCGCGTCGCGGCAGCCGCCACCAGTTCGGGCAGGCGGTGATAGGCCTGCGGGCCGACGACGACGTCGACGACCGGCGCGCGGGCGGCGATCTCCGCCCCTTCCGCCTGGGCGACGCAGCCGGCGACCGCCACGAGCATGTCCTGCCCCGCGGCCGCCTTCTCCGCCTTCAGCGCCCGCAGTCGCCCGAGCTCGGAATAGACCTTCTCCGCCGCCTTCTCGCGGATGTGGCAAGTATTGAGGATGACGAGATCGGCGCTCTCGGCCGCATCTGTCGTCTCATAGCCCGCCGGCGCCAAGGCGTCCGTCATGCGACCGGAGTCGTAGACGTTCATCTGGCAGCCATAGGTCTTGACGAATACTTTCTTCTGCGCCGTCACGTTGTCCCTTTGTCCCACCCTCTGTGTCGTTCCCGGCCGGAGCGCCGACAGGCGCGAAAGGGGAAGGGAACCCAGGACCGCGTGCTCCGGGTTGCGGCCCTGGGTCCCCTTCCCTCGCGAGGCTTACGCCTCGCTCGCCGGGGACGACAGTGTGCCTCCTCAGAGCGAGCCACCGGCCGGCCCGCCCTCCCGGCCGGCTCGCGCCGCGTCGGAAAGCCGATCGCGGAACCGCTCACGATCCGCCTTTCGCCATAGCCTTTTTCGCCGCCCCTGAGAAGAACCGCCTCAGAAGCCCTGCCGCACCGTGTCCTGGATCATCGCCCGGACCCGCGCCTCCGCCTCGGCGGCCACCGCCTTGCGGTCCGCGCCGGGCGGGAACGGCAGCGGCTCGCCGAACACCACACGCACATCGAGCGCGGCGAGGCGGACGACGCCGAGCAGGTGCGGCAGCAACTCCTGGTCGCCGGTCCAGGAGAACAGCGTCCACTCGCCCCGGCCGAGGGGGATGCCGTGAAGGCGCGTGTAGAGTACCGCCATCGGCTGCACATAGGCCTCCCCGCCCGCCCCGATCGCGCCCTGCACCGCGCCGAACAGCGCCGAGCGGAACGGCAGCACGCGGTTGCCGGTGTTGGACGTGCCCTCCGCGAACAGCACCAGCGCGTCGCCCCCGGCGAGCCGCGACGCCATCGCGCCGGCGACCTCGCCCGTCTTCGACCGCCGGGTGCGGTCGACGAATACGGTGCGCTGCAGGCGCGCGAGCGTGCCGACGAGCGGCCAGTCGGCAACCTCCGCCTTCGCCACGAAGGACAGCGGCAGCAGCGAGCCCAGGATCACGATGTCGAGCCAGGAGGCGTGGTTCGGCGTCAGCAGCAGCGGCCGCGCGGCTGCGGGGGCGCCGATCACGGTGACGCGAATGCCGAGCACCTTCAGGGCGAGGCGATGGAAGGCGACCGGCAGCGTGTGCGAGAGCCGCACGTTCAGGCGCACCGCGAGCGCCTGCACCGGGATCAGCAGCAGCGTGAGGAGGACGAACGGCCCCAGCACGAAGGGAATGCGCAGGACGCCCAATTCGCGCCGTCAGTCCGTCTCGTCGGCCTTACCGAGCGGCACCGCGTAAAGCTCGAGCCGGTGGTCGACCAGCCTGTAGCCGAGCCGCCGCGCCACCGCCTCCTGCAACTTCTCGATTTCTTCGTCGCGGAACTCGATCACGGCGCCGCTCCTCAGGTCAATCAGATGGTCGTGGTGCTCGTCGGGCAGCGTCTCGTAGCGGGCGCGGCCGTGCCGGAAGTCGTGGCGCGCGACGATGCCGGCGTCCTCGAACAGCTTCACGGTCCGATAGACGGTGGAGATCGAAATCCGCGGGTCGACCGCAGCGGCGCGACGATAGAGCTCCTCGACGTCCGGATGGTCGCTCGCCTCGTCGAGCACGCGGGCGATGACACGCCGCTGCTCGGTCATGCGCATGCCCTTGGCGGCGCACTGCGCCTCGAGGGACATCGGCTGATCTTCGGCCACGGCGCGCATCCGGTCGGGTGGATCATGGGGCGGGTTAGCGAAGATGCGCCTGCATGACAAGCGCGGTCGAGGGCGGCCCGCCGCCGCTCGTATAATAGCCCTGGCGGGTGGCGACGGTGCGGAAGCGGAGCCGGTGATAGAGCCGCAGGGCGGGCACGTTGTCCTCCTCGACCTCGAGGAAGGCGGCGCGCACGTGCTCGCCGTAGAGCCGACGCAGCGCGGTCTCCATCAGGCGCCGGCCGATGCCGCGGCGGCGATAGCGCGGGTCGACGGCGAGCGTCAGGATCTCCGCCTCGTCCGCAGCGACGCGGACCAGCACGAAGCCGACGAGATGGCGCGGACCGAACATCGGCCGCCGCCGCGCGGCGAGCACGAACACGCCGGACGCGCTCATCAGCCCTTCCATCTCCTCCGCGCTCCAGCCGCGGTGGAAGGCGTCGGCGTGAAGATCGGCAAGGGCGTCCACATCGGCAAGCCCGACCTCCTCGATATCGACCGGCGCGCTCGGCAACCATTGCGTCATGCCGGCGGCCTTTCCCCCAGAAGGCCGCTGCCGGCCTGCGGCTTGGCGTCGGGCGCGCGCAGATAGAGCGGCGCGGGGGAGGCGAAGGGCGGGACCGCGGCGGCACCGAGCCGGGCCACAGCCTTGATGGCGGGCGCGGCGAGCGGGAGCAGCGGGCCGGCGCGACGGCCGATTTCCGCCATTGCGGCGTCGAGCCCCGCGGCGCCGGAGCCGACGATCGGCACGCCCTCGGGCACCGCGCGCGCAGCCTCGGCGAGGGCGAGCGCTGCGGGAGGCGCGATCTCCCGAGTTCCCTCGTGCACCGCGACATAGACCTCGCCGCGCTTCGCATCGATCGCCGCGACGCGAACGCCCTCCCCCGTCGCAGGGTCCGCGGCGAGCGCGGCCAGCGTCGCCACGCCCACGGCCGGAACGCCGAGCACGAGCGCGAGCCCGCGCGCGACCGAGACGCCGACCCGCACGCCGGTGAAGCTGCCCGGGCCGATCGTCACCGCGATCCGGCCGAGGTCGGGATACCCGACGCCCGCCTCCGCCATGACCGCGCCGATCATCGGCATGATGCGCTCGGCGTGGCCGCGGGCGAGCGGCTCGCTGCGCACGGTCACGCGATCCGCGGCGAGGACCGCGACCGAGCAGGCCTCGAGGGAGGTATCGAGGGCGAGGAGAACCATGATCCTGGCGATAACCTCGAAGCTGAGCCGAGTCGAGCGCGGCACGCGGAGAGGCCGACATGCCCCTTCCGTTGACCGCGCCGCGCGCCCCCTAGATAAGCAACGGGCAAACGCCCATGTCGCGGAGAGCCGAGTTGCCAGCACCCAAGCGCCCGCAGGCGCGGCCGCCCGCGGCACGGGACCGGCGCCCGAGGCCCGTGGCCGCGCCGCCCCAGGCCTCCCCGCGCCGCGCCCCGCCGGGCCGCGCCCGGCGCGTCGCCGAGACGCTCGGCACCCTGCTCGAGACGGAAGGCTGGGCCGACTACGCGCTTCTCGACATGGGCGAGGGCGAGAAGCTCGAGCGCTACGGCCCGTATTCCATCGTCCGGCCCGAGCCGCAGGCGCTCGGCGCCCGCCGCCTGCCCGCCCCCGCCTGGGACGCCGCCGACGCCGCCTTCACCGGCGACACGGAGGAGGAAGGGCCGGGCCGCTGGCGCTTCAGAAAGCCGCTCGGCGAGACCTGGGACATGGCGTTCGAGGACATCAATTTCCTCGGCCGCTTCACCTCGTTCCGCCATGTCGGCGTGTTCCCCGAGCAGGTGGCGCACTGGACCTGGGCCGCCGACGCCATCCGCGCCTCCGGGCGCCGGCCCAAGCTCCTCAACCTGTTCGGCTACACCGGCCTCGCCTCGCTCACCGCGGCCGTCGCCGGCGCGGAAGTCACCCATGTCGACGCCTCCAAGAGGGCGATCGGCTGGGCGCGCGAGAACCAGGCGC
>Ga0182738_1004679_pt1 | contig 15009 bp, 21 predicted proteins | sample eDN5th30CBELigMG_FD_128876 | JGI IMG/M metagenome (GOLD analysis project Ga0182738, IMG submission 128876) | Enriched Miracle-Growth compost microbial communities from Emeryville, California, USA - eDNA 5th pass 30_C BE-Lig MG (version 2)... ... | reverse complement strand
GCACCTCATCAGCTCCGCTCGACTTGCATGTATTAGGCACGCCGCCAGCGTTCGTCCTGAGCCAGGATCAAACTCTCCATAAAATGAGTGCAATTCGTATCCCGAAGGGATGCGGATTGTCACCAATGATGGTGAAGCTTGTTTAGCTCATTTAAAACATTTAAACTGACAGTTTCGCTCGTTGTTCAGTTTTCAAAGAACAATTCATTTTGCTTGGTGTTTCTCGTTGCCGGCGTGTTTCTCTCGACCGGAATTAGAATATACCATGCGTTTTATGATTTGCGCAAGTGTTTTTAATAAATTAATTTATAAAAACTTTCGATTAACCATTACTGACGTGCCAAACTCACATAAAAATAGATATGTGTTGAACTGAATCTATCGATGCTAGATGCTCGCTTTCAGGCGTCTCAGCACCTCTTCCCATACCATCTTCATCTCTTCTCTTACGTCTAACCCGCTCAGATTTTCCTGGTGAAAACTAATAGTCGTTTGATTGCTGCCCTTGGCGATAGTCCTTATTTGGAGCGTCGAAGGCTTGTCCCAATTCGCTTTCTTCCATGTTAACCGGATGTTCTGGTAGGGATTAACGGTTCTAATCTCACCTGAGATGCCTTCCTTGCTTTGATAGTGCTGACCTTTCTCCCAAGTAACTGAATCTACCTGACCTAACCAGAGTTGAACGCCTTTGGCTGATACTATCAGATCCCAGGCATCCTCTACCGGTATATCGAATGTTCTCCTAACTCCAACCTGAAAGCCAGAAGACTGCGTTTGTCCAACAACTTTTGATTGCATTATAGCCCCTCTTTCATAACAAACTATAAGGTTGCATGAAGACACTCATCCATACAAATCCCATTCTATAAACTTCTCCGAATAACCGATCAGCACTTCCAACTCATCTGGAACCCAATCATCGTCTATAAAATAAGCGGTGATCCGCGCATGTCCTTCCAACACCACCACTCTTGCGTGCTCATTGCAGGAAACCAATAGGAGTCTCGGAAACGTCTTTCCGTTCCTAATAGCGTTGAAGATATCTAAGAAGCCTTGATTGCTGACACCAAAAATTTCAGTATCGTCCCTAATCATCTTCGATGCGCGGGAAGGAAGCCTAGTTCCATTGGAAAGCTCATTCCAATAACTATAATGAATGTACTCCACCCGACTAAGCTCTGGCTTACTCATCACCACTCGGTACCATTGAACATCGTCAGGAAATCTCTCAAACAAATCCTGATTGCATCCATATCCTCTCGTAAGCCCAAGAATCTCTCTTCGGATTTGGTTCTCATCTTCTCGGCCTACATCAGGATTAGTAATCACACTTTCAGCATGTGAGCCTAGCGCAGCAATGATCCCATCCCTAAATCGAGGAGAGTCAATCTCCGCCAGCAAGAATTCAGCGATGACAGCGTCTTCTGAGACTGGAGACAAGATTTTCACAATAGACCTCCTACTAGATCTGAACTGTATGTTTCTGTTCCGCGCTCCTATCATGACTGCTGTTAAGCGAGATGACGATATATGAATTGGTGCAAAAGAGTGCCCACGTTTTCCATACAACCTCAAAATCACGTATCAACACTCGACGGTTATAGTGCATTTCACTGCAGTTTATCATATTAGGCAGCGAATCAACCATATACATATATTCATCGTCATATCCGACTACAGTTGCGAAATGCAAATACCTCTTACCAGGGAACGCTCTTATAAATACAATAACCGGTATCCCTTGGACTAGCCGCTTCTTCAGCGTATTAACGTTTCCGCGATAGAACGCTGCTCTAAACCCTAATCTTCTGAACAAAACGACAATACCATTGGGGTCCACGGTTCCATTAACCCGTTTGCGAGGAAATCGTCGATAAAGCTCATGACCATCCGCATCTTCTCCTAGGTGCCTCAATATATACGCGCTTGAGAAAGCTGCGCATTCATTGTTTTGCTGATGATCCATCCGATTGGCCTTCTCAATGATATAAGACTTCGGCAGCTCACTCGTATCAATGAGATCTCGCTTGGGCGGCTTAATATAATAGGAGCGCAATACGACAATGGATGCTGCGATCAGCAGTAGTAGACCAACATTGATTTCCATTTGCTCCTCCTATCTAATACTTGGCTGCAAATCGGATGCTCGACAATTCATGTCTCAAATCCATAACATGGCTGGCCTTATAGAGTTGTATCGCTTGCTCAAAACCACTCTTTCGATACAAATGGTACCCGCCCGATCTCTGCTCCGCCAAGATACGGATCGATGTTTAACCCGCCTACGCCTACAACCGCTTCATTAATCATTGCAACGTATAACGATTCTCCTGGTTTATCAAATCGGTTGTGACCGGATTCGTATTCATCGATAAGCTTCTGAATAAATTGATATCCCTGAGACTTACTCTCTGCCAGTAACATTTCTAGATTATAGTCTTGAATTGAAGTCACTTTGTTAATCATCATCACAAGACACCTTCTCATTCACATTGCAGTGCTGAGATACAATCCTTTACTTCGTTGATGACCCTAGAAACTCAACAAAATGTGTGCGCTTGATCTCCTCCCATTCGTGTAATTACATCGAAAGATTCCATCCTGTGTGGCGCCTAGTTTCAACACGGCTCTCTGGGATCGCACATTCTCTCTGTCTACACTGAACTGAACCCGGTTGAACTGCATGGTCTCGAATGCGAAATTCAATAGTTCGTATTTGCAGGCCTGTCATCCGTACTTCTTTCACTCTGTTTATATAATTGTTGAAGTCGTCCTCATTCGTTATATGATTGCCAGCCGCCTTCACGCTTCGAGGAATCTCCAATCCTATCTTAAACAAACTGTCATTCTCTGATTCCTTAGTAGAGCTGCAGGCCGACAGTACCACCATTATGACAAGTGCGATGAATACCTTCATTCTCATTCGTCTCATCCTCCTTAATAACAAGACGTTTTTTTCACAATAGCTCGAACAATTGCTGTGCGTCTCTACTTTCCGCTTCTCGAATCAGAATACAGTGCCCCCCATTGGTCACTCGTCCCCTTTCCCTTAATAGGTTTGGTTAACAGCTATTACCAAGGTTCTATTCTCAAATCGCTCCACTGCGCCTTCCATCTTTCTACTTTCTTATCATAGATTTCTTTCGTAATCTGGCGCTTGTTTGGTCTGATTATTTTGTTAAATAAATCATCTAATCCATAGGGAGCATATACTTCCCACTTATGTGATCTTATTCTTACTCCCAAGGATGTGGCTGTAGTTGGCCAAGTATCTATTGCTGCCTCTAATGAACGATAGGGTTCGATTTCATATCCGAATTTGTTTGTATACCACAAATGAACTCTAGCCTCATTCTTCACATCGATTCGAAAAGGGTAATCTGGAACTAGTCCTTCAAGTTGCGATTGCAGATGTCTTTCTGTCTCCTCAGATAAATCAAGGTCATCAAAATAAACAAAATCTACATCCTTAATTCCATACTCGAGGGGAAAGCCACTTAAATCATTCCATAGTGTCTGAACGATACATCCTGCTCCAATGTAATAGTTAGTCAACTGTAACTCTTGAACCTTATTAAGAAACTCATATATCGCTTTATGTTTTTTTACAACTTGGATTAACTTTTCTATTTGATGATCTGGTGTTTGAATGTATCTCACCGCAGCTTTCTATTAGGTTCGACTAAGAGATCCGGTATCTCTCTCATCAATCATAATCCTCTCGTTTACCCCCGCTTCATTTGGTGTTCATTTAATCCGTAATGTGTTACCGCATGCGTAAACGATATTTTCAAATAAGCTAATATCTCCTGCTTCGAGGCTTGTCCACCTAACTCCTCATAGAAAATATCCGTATAGGCAGGGTATGTGTCAAACAATGTCCCGTCGAAGTCCCATAATAGATTCATCGCGTGCCTTATAGGTCTTTCTTCAAATAATAATGTGTGTGCCGGCCCGCATTCTCGATCGTTCCATAAACCTGAAAGCCTTCTTTTAAATAGAAATCCAGCGCTTGAAAACTAAGTGTGTCCAGCTTAATAAAATCACACTTCTTTTCTATTGCCATTCTCTCTGCTTCTCTCATAAGCGCTCGGCCATACCCTGATTTGCGCTGTTCTTCCTCACATAGAGATAATGAATCTCCAACCAATTCCAACAAAACTCACCGACGATACCGCCAAACACCTCGCCACTCGCATTAACAAGATGCAGCTTCAACTCCTGATAGCGACCCTTGAGATCGTCCGGGAAATGTTTCTGATTGAACGCAATCATCTTGTTTCTTACGTAATCATTGTTCTTATCATCTATGGTGTTAGATATGACTAATGACATCTTTACTCTCCATTTCTCACTGGTTGGTTTCCTTACATCCTAGTCACTATATTATTCCTCATGAAACACTTGCCTCTGCAGCTGATGATCTTCTATTAACTCGATATTCCTCATGCTGGCAGCGTACGCTCTGATCTGGTCTTTAATGTTGGGGAACAACACGATGTTGTCTAACTCCTGTAGAGGCATCCACTTAACTGCGGACTGGTGAGGGTCTGGATGCAAGGGCAGCCTTGGCACAGCGTGTTGTCGTAATGTACATTCGAAAATCATACTAACCGCATGAGGCTCTTGGTCACTATATTCCCCTGATTGGTTATGCGGAGCCATTTCGTATACCATAGCAAGCGGGCCAACGATTACTTCAGCTGACGTCTCCTCGAATACCTCTCGAAAGACGCCTTCCTTGATCGTTTCACCAGGCTCTAACCCGCCCCCTGGGAGGTTATAGTGGATGCCATCTTCGTTGTATTCAACAAGAAGGACGCAATCATTTTGAATAATTAAACCGGTGCAACGGACTCTAACATGGGACAAGGGTTAGTCCTCCTTATAAATGCCTCATCACGATCTCGATTCTCTCTTCAATCGATTGGTTGCCCTCTATACGTAGAACAGGACATGTTAAGGCTAGCATCCATTGCTCATGCAGCGCTTTACTTCTCACTTCTAATCCAGCCGTATCATATAGCGCAGCCCAGTCCAGGAACGCCACAGACTGCTCGTGCTTGTCACCACCGGGCAATATCGAATCACCATATCGTTCGAATTCTCTGTCCCGCAGCCGCTGTAATCTTTGCTCTGGAGGAACGTATAGATAGATCACGAAATCAAAAACTGACTTCAACTCATCGCCCCAGCCGCAAACTGCTCCAGAGAGTATCCATTGCTCGTGTCGGGCTAGATCCTTTCTCAATAACTGAAGTCTCTCCTGTGGAGTCCTTGGGCTGCTGAACTTCTCTTCCCAATAGTAGTCATCGCCATCAAAGCTCACATGGGGCAAAATCTTCGTTAACTCGCTGCCTAGCGTCGTTGCTCCTGAGCCGGAGGCTCCAAAAATATGAATTCGGTTATACATGAACGCCTCCTACTCATACCAACGGAATGATCTTAAAACGTTTCACCAATACGGGATCCTTAAATTCAATATCAGTAATACCTCTACCTTGGAACTCCTCTAATATCTTCAAGAAGATTCGGCTGATCAGAATGCTGTCCCCAAGCGCATCGTGTCTTCTTAAGTCCTCATCATGAACGTTATAGTATTGGATTAAATAATCGGTCCACACGATTTCCTTTATTTCTGGATGTAGGTAGGAGAACAATGCCTTCGTATCCAAACAAGGATTCGTGAGCATTGGGAGATGATTTCGCTTGCATTCATTGGACAATAAAGGCAAGTCAAACTCATAGCCTGCATGTGTGACCAGGATACAATCCTTAGAGAGATCCAAGAACTCGCTATACTTGTCCATCAGGGAAGGTGCATCTTCTAAATCCGTATTATAAATACCGGTATAACGTTCAACAGCTTCAGGGATTGGCTTTGGAGATTTAATGTACGAATTAAAAGCCTTGTGCTCTAAGATTACGCCGTTCTCAATGATGACTGCACCTATTTGAGTGATGTGCTCTGTCTCATGATTGATTCCTGTTGCTTCAAAATCAAAAACGCAAAACCTCTGTTTCGCTATGTTTTTAATAGACACCCCTGAAACAACGTATTCTGTGTCCGAAATATTTTGGACCTCCAATATACTCACCTCATCAGCCATTGTGTATTGAACATCAAGTAAAATCACAAAATCTTCTGGAAGCTGCCAATATCCAATCTTCTGTCGAATTTATAGCCAACTTCTTTAAATAACGCGCACTTGATCTACGATCGCAAATGACTTGAACCTTGGATTCTTGTGGATGACAGACTCTCGCATTTGATCTATGTTTAATTCTTCGGTATGAAATGAGATGGTGGAGTTTCGAACATAGTAGTTATATATCTCTTTCACTTCGTCAATGTGTTTGATTGTTATTTCTTCAAATTGTAAAGTATGCAAGAGTGTCATCCCTTCAACCTTATATTATCAATCGAACTATTTAACGAGCTGCTCTTCATATGATGTTCAAACCCATAAGTTTGTTATATGATAAAACCATTCAATAAGGAAGAGAGGTACTAAGTCGATGCCTCCTTATATTGTGGATCTCTAGGTACATTACTCTATACCTTTCACAGGTAAATCTAAAGTAAGTGCCAGGGATATTTCTGTTTAATGACGATGAAGTGAAAGCCTGGGAACAGGAACAGCTTGACAAGTATTGGAATACTCAAGTCAAGAGGAAAAGATATTTCGATCCTAGAGTTAGAAAATTAAATGAGTTTCGAAATCACAGAAGAACAAAGCACTATTATAATCATGAGGTGAAGTGGATTCGGCAGCTCACTCAAGGAAGATTTAGAATGCAATTTAAGAGCAACATGCTCCAAGAACAATTCTATAAACCGGTGCCTCATGATTATCGAACTTATGGATGGTTGTCTTATTAAGGAGGGCGGAGAGAAGAAATTCTCTCCTTCTTTTATAGGCTTAACCCCCAGCTGCGTGCGGGTCAATTGCTCCACATTCTTGTTACTTCTTCTAATTCCAAGTCATTGAATGTCATTTTATAAATATCCGGTTTCGATAATTGATCTAGAAATGCCATGTCATAAGCTGGGTCAAAATAATGCATCATCAATGTCATGACAACACCATGAGTCCCGATTGCAATTTTCTTTCCTCTATACTCGGTTAATATGGATTTTAGAACGGAGATTGCTCTTTTCTGACAATCGGCATTAGATTCTCCACCAGGCAAAGTATAGTCAAGGTCAATAAAACTTTCTCGAATACCGGACATTAGCTCTGCACTATCAATAATCGCTGATGCAAAATGACGTTCTCTAAGATCTTCGTATACTTTAACATCTAGCTTTAGGCGCTCGGCTAATCCCTCCACGCTAAGAATTGCTCGAGTATAAGGGCTGGATACAATTATGTCTATTCCTTCACCTATTAGCAGCCCTGTTGCCTTCTCAATATCGCTCTTTCCTTTTGGCGTAAGCCCTCGTGTTCTTTCATTTCCTTCATCGTACGGTGATTCTCCATGCCTAACCATATAGATAATTGTCTTCATTTCGTCCTCCTTTAATTTATTGAACGATGCTAGTAACGGATCTTCTTTCTATATATCCGAATTCCTATACTCGTTATAGCGATTATTATGACTCCTGCCAATACTACTAGCGTATAAATAGAACTTGATTCCAAAACATCACGCTCACTTACCAACGTCCCAGCACCCAATTGTGTTAATTGGTCTTCTGCTTGTGATATCAGTAGGTTTCCACTACAGAGATTCGTTGCATTATTCATTGCAAAAACTAAATACGTCTTATTTTTATCAAAATGAAATCCACAAGAAGCTTCTCCTCCATCATAGCTATAAACGGTTATGTTCTTGGATTGGTCGCCTTTCCATGATCGATAAACTTTAAATGTATACTCTCTTAGTCCACCAAATTCAGGTTTTCGATCGCCTACTTTTATTACTTTTCCTTCAAAGACCAGTGTAGATCCTTCTAGGCTAGCATTTGCACTTCCACCCATACAGCTGCAGGCATATGCTCTGTTATCTGGCGATGCTGTTAATCCGGTTATCATAATAAGGACACTAATAATGACAACTATGATTCTCTTCAATCATTCACCCCCCATGGTACAAGAGCACCTCATTTTACCTAATAATAATCTTTGTTAATCTCTTTATATTGGCATTAAATATTAATAACATGACCAATAGCAGGATAGGCACAATTAATCTTCCAGTATCATCAATCTCGAATGATTTAGCTAGTCCAAGTACAATGAAAAGAATTGCAGCAACAGTCATAGTGGTTATTACTTGAATAAGCATTATTATAAAAATTACTTTCAATACGAAGCACAACTGAGTAAGTTATATTGTCCGTGTGTAATTCCAATCTGTTCATCCCTTTCGAATAACTGCTTCCCAGCGAGGCTTATATTTACCATCTCTTTTGCCTATCTGAGTATTGATGTTCCCCTGGACATTAGCGATAACTTCCACCTAACCTCATAATTCATAGGCATTAAACAGAGGAGCATTAATCATCTTTATTTTTCCCTTTACGTCGAGTCAGCGAGAGCCCACCAAACCCACTGATTACTGCAATATAGAAACCAAGATCATACCACCATCCGGTATTATTAATTTCATATAGCCTTATATTGTGATTAAAAACACCAACAATCAGTGATATAGGCGCAATCCATCCATGCCATATTCCCCAGAAGAAACCAGCTGGTTGTGAGTTATCATTGACGCCATCCCCAGGTACGCACCCCGTTTAAGTAAATACAGTAACCATAAATAACAACGCTGCCAGTAAGTATTTTATTTTCAATTACAATCGCCACCCTCTCGATATGTCGTCAACTTCCATACCTATTCCCTCGAATTATCCGTCACAAGTCATTTAATTTGAATATATGAATCGAATTCACTTTCTGGATCTTCACCTTTAAATCTTTCATCGTAGACTTCAAAACATACAATGTCATGTTGTTCATAATTATTTGATGCCAGCCAATCTATAAGGGTATAAAATGTTTCACCAATCTTACTTAATGGGCCTTTATGAGTCATTCCAATATACTGACCAGCCGGTATCACATAAGAAAACATACCTTCTGGAATTTCTATGATTTCTTCAACTTCTATCCCTGCTAAATACCCTGGTTCATTTCTCTTTATAACTCCAAGAGTTTCAGAAGAATTCTTTCGACCAGTTATTTCTTGCATTCTGGAAAACAAAATAGGCCAAGCATCTCCAGGGTTTATAGGGTTTTCTATACTTCCAATTCCAATTACTTTCTTCTCTTGAAATTCATAAACCTCAGGTTTCATGTGAATACCTCCATCTATGTGATGCCAGTGGCCTCATTGAAATATAATTAATTTCTTATATCCATTTCATAAAGTTTTTATTAATCACTTCAATATTGTTATTTTTCGCCCAATCCACTAATGAATCTATTAATTTACTTGTTTCGTTATTAGTATTAATTAACTTGAAGCACAATGAAATTGGTACAATCCTAGATTTCTTCGGTTTAATTCCGATAATGCAATTACTATCAATAAATAACCGGGAAATTTCTCTGGCTTCTAATGGTTTGTTATCAATAATTAAGCATCTACTATCGAGTTGTAATAGCCTTGGCTTTAAAAACCTCCGAATTACAGCTGCAGTAATAGTCAATATAAAGATAATTATCAAAGTTAAACAAAGAAACTTATTTGTTTTATTGTTTGTATTCATGATATTGAGAATAAATAAAATAGTAAGGATGGACATACTAGAGATTAGCTCAACATTTAAAGGATATCTTATGTAAGTCTTCATTTGATCTCCTTTCAAGGTTTCTAATTATTCTTTTACATAATTATGTATTGTCCATCTTCAATCTTTAATAATTCTCTTCCTATTTCTTCTTCATATTTTTTTACCTCCTCATTCTTATCTATATATCGATTTCTTTGAGGCAATTCAGCTTTAAGACCAAAAACCCACCTCTGGCGCTAACCTTAAGGTGGGTTTGTACGTTCTCTTGTTGTTAGATTATTTAGATGTTACAAGGGCTAGGATAATAAACTTTCCCCTTCTTGAGATGCCTTCAATATTTTTTTACAAACTGAATTTATTAATTTAAAAAATTAGTACATGCTTGTTTTCCTTCATTTTCTTATATGATTGTATTGCCCCTCTAATAATTATTACAGATAAAACAATGATGATAACTGGACTAATCTCTAAAAGCAAAAATGGAGTAAATGCCGATAGAGAAACGAATATCTCATAAAGAATAAAATAATCAGCAATTCCAACTATAAAGAGTGAGAGAATCAGGACTTGAAATTTCTGATAATAGTTAGCTAACTTATAGATCGTCCATCTGATAAGTTCATCTAATTTCATCTCGCACCTCATTGGTTTTATAGAGTAACTGGTATCACAAGTATGAACTTTTTATGGAACTTTGTCTATATATGTAACGATTACTAGAAAATAATCTCCGTCGATCTTCTTCTACATCTTCATAATGATTATTCGTTACTTCTACTTTACTTAAACAAGCTGGAAGAATGTTGGACATTCCATTCCGTCTGTCCATGCCTTACAAGGAATAATGTGGTTTTTATGATTCATCTTGAATCTCCTTCACGACGTCTCACCGACTTAAACGACGAAGTCTTTCTTTATTTCATTATTTCAAGTTAAGTATTTCGATTATTATAAAAATTCATTGCAATCTCATGATTCCATATTTGTGCTTCAACGTATGGTATTCCGTTAGGGATCAGTGATTCGAGATTACTCATTACATCAGCCGTCATTCTCGCCTTTATTTCTGATATTGTAAATACTTGTCCATGAAATGTAGCATTGTAATATTCTTTAGGCTTATCTCTTCCAATCCAAAACGAAACCATACTATCTGGTAATGTAAAACTTACATCTTTTTCGCTGAAAAGAGATAAAGGAATTCGAAGCAAATTTATGTCTAACCCTTCACTCAAAGCATAATTCTCTATCCAATCAGCTGTCCCCAATACAGCATAAAATGGATATTTATCTTTTGGTACTCCGCCTTTTTCTTTAAATCCGTTTCGCAGCCAATTTTCAGCTTCTAATCGATTCTCCCAATATTGCACGGGTTCCTTGAATCTTTCAAAGATCGGTGAATCATCACATAATTCTTCCATGACTCTCATTGCCTCAGATCTTGAGAGTGCAGACAAACTTCTAAAAGGCACTGAATTGTAATAGTGTGTAATATACTCAAACATCTTCGTTCCTCCGAACTCTTTTAAAATTAAATGCATTGATTTCCTATAACGTCTTTGTATTCACGACGTCCCATCACCTTAAGCCCGAAAGGTGTCCGCGATGCGGTTAGGTGGTGCGGATGTGTCCAGCTGATCCAGCCTCCTCGAGATTGAAATGGCTCACCGATTCCATATCTAACTGCTGCCGGACCGAGGGCGGATGCCCGATGCGTGAATATGGTGTTATCTGCTGTCTGGCCTTCTCAGAAACACTTCAAAATCTCTTATTGCCTTGTACTATACATATTGAATATTCCCACCATGAAAAGAAAGTTTATAGATCACATGGTTGTTAAATCGAATAGACTCTTCTCCTTGAAACCTGTTAATATCTCCCGTCCATGAACAATTGTAATCAAATTCATTATTCTTATAATGGTTTGGCCCACGATAAGGCGCTTGGAATGTAGCTTGCTTTAAACATTCAAATAGAAACTGTGGAAAGCCTTCTATGGGGTTATAAGTAAAACCATAATAGTTCATACCCCAAATAGGCTTACCAGTATGCCATACAACTTCTTGTCCAATAAAATTTAATTCACCAAAATAACTATCCATGTATTCATAAACTCCATCTTTGTAAGACATATCTTTTGAACCACGCTTAATAGGTTCAAGTAATACTCCGCTTCCAGATGCATATGTGGTTTTCTTTGCTTCTACTAGGAAAGTAATAAATTCATCATTCAAGATCATTATTATTCCTCCTAAAATTGAACAATTTTTTTCATCAAGCCCAGATTGCAGATAACGTCTTTGTATTCACGAACCCTCACTGGCTTAAGGGGCGCCAGCCCCGGGTCCGATGGACTTAGCCAGTATGCTCTCGCTTCCCCGAAATGCCTCTGCCCGGACCTAGGGCCGAAAGGCCCGGTGCGTGAATTTGGTGTTATAAGATGTCCCCGCCTTCGAAGGGTTACCTATGTAAGTGGGTCTTCTCCGAATCTTTCCCATAATAATGGATATCTTTCCTCAAGGTCTTCTTCTTCCCAATCTAATTCAATTTCTATTGGTTCAAATTTATATCCTCTGGCTTCTAATTCATCTAAAAACTCTGTATTAATTTCGTCATCATACTCAATTTCACCGGTTTTTTGATAAGTGTAGGCATCTGATGCCACTGATAAAATCTCTTCCAATTGGGGAGCAAATACATCTTCTTGTAAATTATCTTCCGTTAAATATTCAGCCAAATATTCTGGATTCTTTAATGCCTTATTGAATAGTTCTTCTCCTCTAGAAATTAACCAACCTCTGAAGTAGTCAAATCCATCATCGGAACATCCCCCCATTATTACAAAAGCTGCTCCCCATAATGAAGGTGTATAAGACTGATCCATCTTGTTCTTAAACTCTATTTCAAAATTAAAGATCTCCTCAGTTTTTTGTTTAACTAGTTCATTGGTTAACCATTCTACCTGTTCTTCACCATGTTCTTTGGAACGATTTATTAAATCCCAAAAGTTATTATTCACTAGAATAAACCACCTTTTATATTTTTTTCTTTGCAGGGATTTCTTATAACGTCTTTGTATTCACGACGTCGATCCCCCTTAGATAGCTCTTATCTTAGGGGAATCGATGTGTCCGGCTGCCCCCGCTCCCCCGATATCCCTCTGCCGTGTATTTCGTCAAGCATAATTACCCCAAAAAATCGTGCATTTTTACCCATCGTTATCAGGGGTAATTTCTAGCGTTCCTTCATTAATGCATGCTTCATTCTGTAGCTTTCACCTTCGAATACGAGAAGGTGACCGTGGTGCGCTAGGCGATCAATCATTGCCGCTGCCATCTGGTCATCGGTGAAAACTGAGCCCCATTTGGAGAATTCAAGATTGGTGGTAATTACGAGGCTTCGGCTCTCGTAACTATCCGCAATGACACGGAACAAAAGCTGTGAGCCTTCCTTGTCGACGGGAATGTAGCCCCACTCATCCAGTATCAAGAGCTGGCAGCGCTGGATCTCACTCATGAGCCGTTCGAGCGTGCCCCCGCGCCGCGCCTCAGCCAGTCGCATGACAAGTTCGGCGACCGTGTAGAACTTCACCGTCATGCCCAGATCGCAAGCTCGAAGTCCCGCCGCAATCGCTAGGTGCGTCTTGCCTGTACCGACCGGTCCATAGAGGACAAGATTGCGACGTCCTTGAATAAACGTACCTTCAGTCAGATCGCTCCACTTCAGCGACGACGGCAGCTTCACTCCATTCCGGTCGTATCCGTCGAGCGTTTTGTAGACAGGGAAACCGGCGCGGCTGAGCAGCCTGGCCCGTCGGCTACGCTCCCGGCTTTCCATCTCTTCGGCGAGGACGCGGTGCAGGAACTCTTCTTGCTTTGGTGTTGCCTCTGTCTCGCAGAGCTGTACCGCACGTTGGCTAAGTACGAGCTTCTTGCAGAAGACGGAGATCTCACTGCGGAGCGTCTCGCGTTCGCGTGTCAGACTCACTGATGCGCACCTCCCGTCGTTTGCAGCAGCTGGTCGTAGACACCGAGGTCGACCAAACTCGGCTCCTCCGGTTCAAACGTGGCAAGTCTCGCTGCGAGCACCACGCTGTTTGCACTAGACAACCGTCCGAGCTCCGTTGCTTGTTCCATGGCCTGTAGAGCCGTATCAAAATCGTATCGGCCAGAGAGTTCCTGCATCGTGCGCAGCGCTTCTCTTAGATCGGTACGCTCCAGCCCGTCCATCTCTTCACGCAGCCGCTCGGGCAACGCTTTACGGATTAAGCTGTTCCGCCACGCGCCTGGACTCTGAAGCAGGCGACTAAGCGTTGCTCGTACATCGACGCTGTCTGTGCGTTGCTTGCCGAACATGCGAATGTGAACGCTAATCGGTGCCCCATCCGGCGCGAGCGGTTCCACGGTGTGGGCACTAATTCGGACGACAAGCTCACGGCCTGCCCACTCAGGAGCAGAGGAATAGAAATGCTTGCCGTCCACAAGAAATTTGCCGTAACCATCCGTCTTCACGCGAGTGTATCGGCAAGCAGCAAACGATGACTTAGGGAGATAGAGGAAGGCCTTTTTGTCGTCCTCAAAGAGCAGTGAAATCGGCTCGCCTTTCTTGTAGTGCTCACGCTCCCAGTCCGTTTCGCAGCGTTCAAGTAGCTCGTGGTTAAAGACTTGGACGTCCGTCACAGTTGGCAACGGGACAAACAGGTTTCTTCTCATATAGCCTACCTTGTTCTCGACGTTGCCCTTCTCGTGGCCTGCATATGGGTTGCAAAACGTAATCTGGAAGCCATAGTGCGCCTTGAAGCGTAGGAACACCTCAGCCATACGCACGTTCTCGCTCACACGGCGGCCTACGCCACTGGCATTATCGAAGATGAGCCGTGTTGGCACACCGCCTATGCGATGGAACAAGTCTTGCAGCCCATGAGCGACACACTCGGCCGTCTCACCACCAAAGAGCTGCACATACCCAGCATTGCTGAACGGAAAGCTGACGCATAGGAACTTGTACATGCGCTTCTCGCCGCTGGCGTCGTAGAAGTCCGCTTCGCCAAAATCCACTTGTGCTTCGCCCGGCTGCCAGTCTAATTCTAGCGTACCTTCTTGGTAGCGGTACTCTCGCAGGCTTTTCACGTAACGCTGAAACAATGGATACGACGCATCGTAGTCTTCGGCTTCTGCTTGGAGCCTGTTGTGAATACGCATCGCGGTATGTCGCTGCTTGTAACGATTCTTGCGATCCTCTTCGAGCCACTGCTGAATGAGCGG